>JAABUO010000065.1_pt1 | contig 305665 bp, 278 predicted proteins | sample 5559291 | NCBI WGS metagenome assembly JAABUO01 (sample SAMN10711878, study PRJNA513372) | rock metagenome | isolation source: Antarctica rocks | place: Antarctica: Victoria Land, Finger Mt sud | reverse complement strand
ACCCTAACCCTAACCCTAACCCTAACCCTAACCCTAACCCTAACCCTAACCCTAACCCTAACCCTAACCCTAACCCTAACCCTAACCCTAACCCTAACCCTGATTATATATATTAATTTAATAAGTTACGATTATTTATTAAAGTTATTGAAGATATTTAGTTTTGTTTTGTTAAATTTAAGATAACGTTTTCTAGAATATTAATTAAACTTTAATTTTAATTCTATTAAGTAAAAAGTTTAGAATAAATAAAAGTAAAAATAAGAAATAATTCTAATTTTAATATATATAACTTTTACTTTAATTTATAAAATTATCTCTTAATATTTTATCTATAATTTTATTAATTTTTAAAACTTTTTTATATTTTAAATCTTATAATATTTTATTAAATATTAAGATATATTTATAATTTAATATATAATTATATTATTTATATATATTACTAATAAATTAAGAAATTGTATAAATAATAAAATTATTATTAATTAATTTAAAAGTATTGCAAGTTATAATTATATATAAAAATAAAATAATAATTATAAAATTATTTTAATTTATATTAAAAAGTTGCATAAAATATTTATTTAAATAAAAATCTTTTAATTAAATTATAAAATTATAAAAAATAAAATTAGAAATAAAATTAATAAATATCGAATTAATTAAAATATTTATAATAATATATTTAAATAATATAATAAAATATATAATATTAATAATTTATTTAATAATATAATATTTTAAAAATTAATTTAAATAAAAAGTAAAAAAAAGTTTGCAATTAAGAAAATAAAATTATTTAAAATTATTTAAAAAAAGAAAACAATATATAAGAATATATATATATAATAATATTTTTTTCTTAAAATATATATATTATTTAAATATATTATTTATTTTTTATATTTAAGTTAATTAATATTACAATTAAATATTAATAATAAATTTAATATTAATAAAATTTTCTTAATATTTATAAAATTAATTGCAAAGATTATTTAATAATAAATTATTTATTATAATAATTTAAATAATTTAAAGAAAATTAATAATATTAATTCTTTTAATTTATATAGCAACTTTGTAACGTAATTATTAAATTAATTTTTAATTTAATTAAATTAATTTATTTAATTTTAATTCTAGAATAAAATAAATTTTCTAGTTTAATAAAGTAAAATAAATAAAGAATGCGCATTAAATATTTAATATAATTTATTTAATTATATAATATTATATAACGCATTAATTATATATAATTAACATAAATCTTATATTAATTATATGCAATTAATATAAAATTTATATTAATTAAATTAAATTAATATATAAATAAAATAAAATTAATATATAAATAAAATAATATAATATTAATAAATATTAATGCGACAAAATTAATTTAAGTTCTTAATATTAATTTAATAAAATTAAACTTTAAAATTAAATTTGCATCTTAACTTTAATTTAATTTTATAAAACTTAAAAAAATAAATTAAATTAAGAAAAAAATATTTAATTTAATTTAACAATTATATTATAACTTTATTAAGAAATTTGCATTATTAAAAAATATAAAAAATATAAAAATTTCTAATTTTATTAATATTAAGATAGAAAATTCGAACAATATTATTAAAGAAATTAATAATAATTAAGAAATTTAATATATAACTTAAGAAAATGTTAAAATATTAAGTTATAATTATTATAAAATTACTAATATTAATAATAATAATAAAGAAAAAAATACAAGTAATAAAAATTAAGATTATAATAATAAAATTAATAATAAAATTAAAAATAATTTAAATTAAATTGTTTAAAATAATAATATAATAAACAAAATTATTAAAATCTTAAACTAATAACTTTATATATTTAATTTATAGAATTTATTATTATAAATTTATTATTATATTGTATTATTATATTGTATTATTATATTATATTATTATAATATATTATTAAATCTAAAATATATAATTAAGATTTTAAATAAATTAATTATAATTTATAATAAAACTAATATTTTATTAATTTAAATTAATTTTTTAATTTAATTTTTAATTTTTAATTTTAAGTTTAAAATTAAATTGAATTTTTAATTTTAATTTTAAAAATTAAATTAATACAATTAGTTTAAACAAAATAAGATTTTATTAAAATTTAATATTTGCAAAATTGCAAATAATTTAATAATAGAAATAGAAAATAATAGAAAAACGTAAATAGTATTATTTAATATATAATAAAATTAATTATATTAGAAGAATTAAAAGATAATAATAATAGCAAAATTAAAGATAAAAAATAATTGTAAACAATTAAAGAAAGTAATTAAACAAAGATATATTATAGATTAAATAACGTTTACTAGTAAATATAGAATTGCGCTTTCAAGAATAATATATAATTTTGTTAGATTATTAATTGTTATAGTCTTTATAGAATGCAAGATAATTATAAAAGTTTTTTTCTATTACAATATGCTTCTTTATAGATTTCACTTCTATTAGTTGACGAATGTATAATGTTATCATCTACATTCAATACCAAGATACGAATGAGATCTGCCCCAATTTAATTTGCTTCAAGACTCGTATTTGATTCAACTCCTGTCGTAGCATTCCTTAACTATACTAACTCTTGTCCATTCGCAGAGTCAGTGGATATGTATAGGTCCTCCTCCACGCTTCGCGAACGACCAAGATGAGAATAGACCCCGCAATTCCCCGTACCTTGTCCCTTCCTCCCTCGAACACCACCCTCTCCTCCCACGGCGGCTCCGGCTTCACCACAACCGGCAAGCTCAGTACCACCCTCGCAGATGGCAGCAAGAAGCTCTACTTCCTCAAAACCGGTGCGGGAAGAGACTCCGAAGTCATGTTCGCGGGCGAGCATTCGAGTCTCAACGCCCTACATACGATTCCCTCGCTATGCCCGCAGTCCTTCGCGTATGGGAGACTGGACGATGGATCTGGCGCCTTTCTCGTTACGGACTTTCTCGACATGGGCATCTCACACTCTACGAATGGCGATATGGAGAAGGGTTCGGGCTTATCGTTGGCGCAGAAGTTGGCGGAACTACATACGACGCCCGCGCCTATCCCGGAGGGTTATAAGAGGTTGATGTTTGGTTTTCCGGTTGCGACGTGCTGTGGGGATACGGAGCAGGATAATACTTGGACAGAGAGTTGGGCGAAATTCTATGCTGAGAGAAGGCTGAGGGCGATCCTGAAGAAGAGTGAACGCAAGAATGGGAAGGATGCTTCGCTAAGGGCGGCTGTTGAGAGGACGGCACAAGAGGTGGTACCGCGGTTGATTGGGGACCACCACCTTAACGGTGGTAGGGGGGTTACTCCTGTCGCTGTGCACGGGGATTTGTGGTCCGGGAACAGAGGGCGCGGGAGGATTAGTGGCCAGGGTGCTGTGGAAGATGTGGTGTTCGACCCTAGCAGTTGCTACGCGCACAACGAGTATGAGCTGGGGATCATGAAGATGTTTGGTGGGTTTGGGGGAGCATTTCTGAGAGAATACCATCAAATCTGTCCGAAGACCGAACCGGTGGAGGAGTACGAGGACCGAGTAGCTTTGTACGAGCTCTATCATCATCTTAATCATTATGTGGGCAGGATCTTATACTGGTAATCGATTGGAGCTGACAGTGCACAGGCGATCTTCGGTGGTGGCTACAAAGGCGGCGCCATGTCTATCATGAAGAACCTGATACGCAAGTATGGTTCGAAAACAGAGTTTTAGATGCTCCAGCATTTTACGAGCTACGGATTGATGTGCGAGCTGGGCCGAAGACGAAACCCTGCACGCCCACTCGAACGTACTTCTCAAGGCCTGAATGCAGCACGAGCCTACTCTCCGTGAGTATCTTGAGGTATTGTCGATAGTCACGAATCGACGACTATGAGCCGTGACTGCAGCGTCGAATCCGTGCGGTTCATAAGCAAGATTGAAGCTTCGGAAGCGGACAGCATGTTAAGGACTAAGAACAGTCCTGCTCAAACACCCAGAACTTTCCGCGTTGGCGGCAGCAGCAAGGATCGGAAACTCAGACCAGTACATTCAGGGGGCTTGTCAGCTGCCTCTAAATTGGAGATCTAAGAAACTCTCAAGAGCGCTTTGAAGTTCCCTACATAGGTTCTCGACGACAGACTATTGACAGTGTTTCCACTACTAAGACTTTATTATGTGGTCGCAGCATTGGAGTTTGGCGGCAGATGATGCGATGCTCCAGGCCTTGTAGCGAGCTCCACGGACCCAGTTCCCACATAGGTGCCGCCAGCATAGATATCGAATTTCACCTCTCGGAAACTCCCTCGATCCGAAAGCATCCACTCAGCAACCTGTCCTAGTACTGTAATGATCATCCAGTACTGTAAGTACGGCGGGGATTGCCGCGGGCCATCTGAGCCGACGTTCGCGATGAATCTCATCATAACGTCTGTAGACCTTGGTCTTATCTCAACCGTGTGGGACAAGATAGTCCTCTTACTAGCCCAGGCAAAATGCTGCGTCGCAGCGTAGAGCAGGAGCCAGACGTTGTTGGGGGTGAGTGCTTGTGAGTCCGGAATCGGTCTGACCGCTATGTGGACCGGTTGAAATGCCACAGACGACCTGGCCTGAGGAACGCCCAAATCTGAACTCTGGTTGCTCTGTCCCATCTTCTGGGACGACTCCAACGCCTGTGGGTACATGTGTCGAAATCCTAGCCTGCCTTGCTTCTGATCGTTCCAGAAAAGATCGAATGTCGTTTCCAAAAATCTATTTCGACTAATGGAGAGATACATGGCCAGGTTGAGGCTCCAGATGAGAAAATGAACAGGGACTTGTTCTCCTGAAATCACCGGCTCAGGGCCTCCTGAGCAAACGATCTACAAGTTCGAAGTAGGTCTCCAGAAACTGAGGCCCAACGTGTTCTACCATTTCAATAGATACGATTTTGTCGTAGAAGACTTTGGGTACGGGCAACTCTCGATCGTCGCAAATAGCACGTTGATCGTGCAGGAAAAGCCTGCGGTAGCGATCCGCTGTTCCGCAGTCGCTTTCTGATCTCTTGACAGAGTTACGGACGTCACTGAACAGTTGGTCGCTCGCACGGCCCCGATGGCAAAGCTGCCCCAGCCTATGCCAATTTCAAGGACATAATCTGACGATTGGATGTTGGCGGCCCGAATGATATGTCGTGACTTGCGCACTTGTGCAATCTCGAGACTTTCGCCGTCATCGATGGCGGCTGATTTCCAAATAGAACAGGAGTAAGTCATGTCGGCTGACAAGAAAGATTCGAACATCTCGTTGCACACGTCGTAGTGCGCTACCACATTTGACTAGGAGTTCATGGAGTTGTTGAGAGGTGTTGCGAATATTGATAGGGAGGAGAGAACGGCTGAGGCATACGTGCTGCCACGCGACAGGTTATACTGCTCTCTGATAAAGAGCTTACAAACATTAGTGGCTGAATTCGAAGCAAGGTCTCACTGCAGACCTGAAGAATGGAAACCATATCTGAGGTAGTGATGTATCCGAGCATGAAAGATTGAGCGAAGCCCTACAGACTGTCAGCTTAGACGGTTGTCACTCAGACCGTTATCGATAACGTACCATATCTGCATACAACAGCACTCCGGTCCAAAACTTCTCGGAGTGAATGCTGAGCTGCACCGCATGTTCAGACCCAAGCCCCACAATTCGCTGTCGACGATCGGGGTAGATCAAAAGCAATTGACTCAATCGGATCTTCTCCAATCTCTGTACGATAACTTGTTCAGCGGGAAGTGTTCTGCTAAATCTGGGCAAGATCATTTCGGTAGAAACCGCTGTTTACACCAATCTCGAGACTTGAAAGCGTAATAGCTCCATAATTAAGTAATCGCAGTCTTTTTCAAGGATGGCGATAATCTACAGGAGCAGGAAGAAAACAAAGAGTTCGTTACCAAAAAACCAGTGGAAGGATGATGCCCCAGACAATAAAAAGGAAAGCCAAGGACTTTTCCATACCTCAAGAATATGTACCAGGATTATCACGATTACTTCCAGGATTACACTTTGTGGTAGAGGCTAACTTCGTAAGATACCTGCAAGAGCAACAAGTCTGCGCTGTTCTATCGCATCTATCAAAGATTGTCTCGACTATCTTTCAATAGACAGGTTGCGCAACTCTATTTAATACGATTATTCAATTGAACATTGCCCGATTTAGTTAGCGTGATCCCAAAAGGGCAAGCAGATTTGGCGACTTAGTAGTCCCAATTAAATTAGTATTCAATTATTGAATATTCATTCAATTGACCCACCACCTTATTTAATTGCTTCAATTACTCGTCTAGGCGTAGCTTATAAAGATTATAATCATCTTCTCTCTCGTTGTCGTCGTCGTCGTCGTCGTTATATCTAGAGATGTACTTAAAAGTTATTTTCACGTTCTTGATTTAAGCATTTCTTTGCGACAATTAAAGTCTTTGCAATCATTGTCGTTTTTGCGACTCTCGTAGTCATTGTTATCTTTATAGATCTCGCAATCTTCGAAGAATACATAACGATTGTCTCGTAAACGAAAGAAAACAATCTAATTTAAATTAGAGTCGTTTCAACGATTGTCAAAGAAAAGAAAAAGATAGATTGATAAAAAATATTAAAGAACAATTACATAGAAATTAAAGAAAAAGAATGTCAAATTAGATGCAAATAATAGTATTAATCTTAACTTTTATACTTAAAATATTATTAGTTAACGTCGTACTTCTAGCACTTCTAGTGCTTCTTTATTGCTAAAAATCTCTATTTCTTCTATCTTTTACAAACGAAAGAAAAATCGATAACTAAATTAAAAACTTAATTACGATCAACGACTTATAGAGAAAAACGATGTTATTTTTGTCAATATATGCGTAACTAGATTTGCGAAATACGACATCAAAACTATGTAACGTTTTTGAAATAAAATTAAAAAGAAATTTAAGATAACAATAGATCGTAAACATGTTAACGTTAATAAATAAATAAAACACTTAATAAATAAAAGAAAAGTAAACATTAAAGTTTTACATAAATTTAGTTATGCAATACAAGATAACAATTGAACTTAAGTTATTAATAAATAAATGTTTACATTCGCAACATATTAGAAGACGAAAAACTAAAAAAGCTTTTTGCGAAAAAGAAAGATAAAAGAGAATGCAAAATACGAAAAAAAAAGAAATAAACTTAGTTAACAACTAAAGAATAAATTGAACTACGAAGTTTTCTTCTTCTTCTTTTTCTTTTTCTTCGTCGTCTTCGTTAACAATAAGAAGAGTTTTAAAAATTAAAGCAATTTCGAAGATAATAGCTCTAGTATATTCTTTAACGTAGAGAAGAATGCAAATAAATTAAAACTCGTAATAGAAACAAGCTTTCTATCTAATAACAATGCAATAATAATAGAAGATTTAGATTACAAAGAAGACATAAATAATAATTGACGTACAAGAATGTAAATCTTATCTAAAGATAACAACAATTATTCGTCTATATTCTTTAAATCTTTATTAAATGAATTTACATCGTTAGAGTTTATAGAACGTTAAGAAAGCAAAATTGCAAAATAGTCTCGAAGTAATAGAAAAATCTTAAAGAGATCTAAACAAACGCGTATTAACGTAATAGATAACAAAGACTTAAACGTTTTGCAAGACATATTAATTAATTACTTCAAAGATTAAACGTTATTAACGAAAGATTTATTAAGACAAGAATCTTTATTAAAGAAGATAAAGAATACGTTTAAAAAACATTTGATAAAGCATATTGCGAAAGTCTTAAAACTTAGACGTTATTTTAAGAAATCGTTGCATAAATATTATAAAAAATATGTTTATTCTTAATAAAATAATTTGTTTAAAGATTTAATTAAACTTAGCAAAAATATAGAGAAACTAAAACAATTATATAGAAGTAATAAAGAGAAATTCGTAATAAGTAATATAAGAAAGAAGAAATTCGCGACAAATAATGCGAACGATAAAAGAATTAAAATAGATAATGCGAACAATAAGAAAATCATAACAAACAATAAAAGAAATAGAAAAAAAAGAACGACAAATAATCTAGATTTAAGAAAGTAAATTGTGACATTAGATGTAAAAAGAAAACGTTTCTACGAAGATATTTATAATTTAAGACAAGAAACATTATTATTGCATTTTTTTTTCCAAAGTTTCGCAAACTTCATTCGAGAAAAATAGAAATAATAAAATGTTTAGTTATTAGACTTTCGTATACAATATTATTTCTTTTAAGAATATTAAATATATATTAAAGAGATATGATGTGCGAGTTGCAATATAAACAAATGTGAACTATATTTATTTTGTTAATAATTCGAAATTTTATTTCTAAATAAAGAAAATAATGATTTAACGTTTAATCGCATTTGCGTTAATAATATCTTTAAAAAATTCTTGAAGCAAATAAATAAAATTTAGATCGAAAAGTATTTATATTAACGACATTATTTACAATTACAACTTTTTGTTAAATTAATAAAGAATTTTTAATTATTAAAGATATATAGATAATTATGTTATTGCGACAATTTAATGCGATAATAATAAGAAATAACAAAAGAGAAAAAAGAGAACAAAAATTGTCTCTAGAAGTTTAATTTAAGATTCTTCTCTATGTTTTAACAATTAAATAGTGATAACAAAATTTAAAGCAACAAGCATTAAAAATTAACATTAGAAAACTTTATTAAGACTAAATATATATATAAATACAAGAGGAAAAATCTAGTACTTTTATAATGTAGAGTTTTCGAAATCGCTAAAAATTTTATTAACTTGTAAATATTTTAAAAGACTAAAAGATCGCATTGCAAAACAAGATTTTATTTAATTATTTCGTAAATATATATAACAATTAATTAAAAGAATTGTTGCTAAATAAAGATTTTTGATTAATTATAATTCGACTTTTATTTGCGTCTTAAAAGCATTAAATATTTACAAAGTTTAAATTAAATTAAAGAAGTTTTTAACAACAATGCGAGCTCTAAACATTCGTTTATTAAAAAAGATTTATTTTTCGTTTATATAATTTAAATAAAGAAATATAATATACAATTAATAAATATAGACTTTATCGTTATACAATTAAAGTTTTCTTCGATTTTTAAGAAAAGTTTTTAATTAATTTTGCGATTTGAACTTCTATAGTATTGTAATATCGTTTATCTTATCTTTATAAAAATTGTAAATAGATTTTATTAAATCGTTTAAGTAGATAATAACTAGTCAAATTATTTCGTATAATTTTTTGTAACTAAAGTAATAGAATTTTTGTCTCACATTTGGCTTGCAAAACTTCTAGAAAATCTTATTAATAAAATCTTATATAATGTTCTTGTCTTTAATCTTTTCTACTTTTTTTATTGCTTTGACGTATCTTTTAATGCGTATATAGATAAGCGTTAAATGTTATTAAAGCATATTGTTGTATCGAATTTCAAGATATTTAAAAAGATCGTTAAGAACGCAAAAGAGATAGAAGAGAAAACAATTAAATCGTTTTGTTAATTTAAATAGCTAACAAGAATAAAATAATTTGTATAGAAGATAGCAAAGAGCGAGTTTAAAAAATAATTTAATACGATTGCTTTATTCGATGGCATCGATAACAAAGTAATTAACAAGTAATTGAATTTTCTTCTTATTAAATCGCATTATACGACGAAGACGTTTAGAAAAAATTCGATTTAAATCGAATTTAGATCTTTTATATTTCACTAGTTTAATGTATAAATGTCGAGAATCGTCAACGAGATGTTAACTTAAAATAACGACAATGACAAGAACAAGAGCGATAGCTATACGTATGCCCTAGTTGTCGTCGATCAATTGGGTCAATTGAGTCAATTGAGACATGCTAAGTAGGATGAAAGGGATTAAGAATGCACATTATTAATGGGAGAAGACGAAAATTGATCAAATACGATAATCACTAGATTGCGATCCATATTACTCGATCTAGTATAGCGCGGGCGGGCTAGCGGTCCTAGACCCCACTAGCCCTCGCAAACCAATTGAATAATCGTATTGAATAAAGCTGCGCAATCTGTCTAATCATAATGCGAGACACTACTCCGTCTGAGGGACCTATTTGTTAGTCATGCTTATGCTACCAGTCATCAGATTCCAAGCGACTCTACTCTAAGGCACTCTGTCTCTATCGGAGTGATTATTGATGTAGGTGGCCTGTTATTTGTGCTGCTCTCTCGAGCCAGGCTTTAAATCTTACAAGTGGCTTACTGGGTGGCAAGCCTTGATGCACAAGACACGTGAGTGCTTGCAGCATTTGCTAGCCACAACGGGATAGCATAGCCCCGTTCGGACCTCTTGGCAGCTTTCTCTATCTCCACTCTTCTACCAATCAACAACGAATTGATCGTCCTAGAGAGATACACGTAAATTTGTCTCTCTGTCTTAGGTTATAAAGAGGTCAATATTCCTCGCAGTCCCTGTTTCGGTAATAATGTAGGCATTCCTACTCTCAGTAAACACATCGCCAGTCCTAGAATTCCGCCTAGGGCTAGTCTAGATCCAGGTTGATCCGCCCAGAAACGTCTCTGGCTACTACATCTAGCATTCTTACATCTCAAATTCTTATTCTCGCTATTATGGTGTTGCAATCACCATCTAAAGCGAATTATCCTACACTTGGAACGCTTGTCGAAGCGATCTAAGCACATGTACCCATTCAATTCGGTAGCTTTACGATTTTATTGGGAGTGCACTTGTCAAAAGTGCAAGTGTCATTCCGAAGCAGAGAAAGCGAGAACATTTGATCCATAGACAATCTAGATACGTTGCGAGAATCCTGTACGAGGGCTTGGCTGGGTCTCTTTCCTTCGTAGCTATAGAATGAAAGATTTCTCAGGGGAGCAAGATCTACATAGCGTATGACAACTTTCACCCTCTATCAATTGTAGTTTGTCTCGCGCTGTATTGTAGTGGGAGTAGCAATAGTCCCTACTATTATTTATACTATTTGCACTTCTTCCGTCTTATAAAGATCTGGCCCGGAGGCTGTACATCCTAGTTCTGCCATTTTGATAGTTCTCTAGCGTTGGCAAATAGTCGAGAAGGCGTCAACAACTACTATCGAGATATCGATTGTTGCTCTAAGCTTAGTAAATTCCCCGTCTGTGATCGAGTGGTAACCATGCTCCTTGTCCTCCATCGCCACATGCCAATGATTTCACCGAGGTCCATCACTCACATCTCCACCTCCCAAACCTCGTCCACATCTCCATCTCCATCAATCTACTCATCGCCCCCCGCTCCAACCCCACCATGACTTCCAACCCCTCCTCCTCCACATTCTCCACCCCCTTCCCCCCTTCTCCATCGACCTCCCCAACCCCCTCCATCCCCACCCCTTCGCATCTCCCCTTCCCTTTCCCTCCCCCCACTCCCCCAACTCTCGGAAAAACGACACAAAACCCATTATACCTCGCAAACCTCACCTTCGGCAACCTCATCCTCTCACACCCACATCCCACCTCCGCTCCCCACTGCACTCCATACCACCCCTGCCCCGCCCAGCTCGCAACCAGCATGCCCTCTCCCGTCTTCCTCCCCCAAATGAACGACGGCGTGATCCTGCTTACATCTTCCACATTGCTCAAGCTCGCAACCAGGTTATCCACATAGGCTGTATCGAGAGCTAAGATCCGTTCGCGAAGCCGGGGCGCTAGGGCCGAGAGGGCAGGGATCGTGGGGGGAGTGACGGAGGATAGGGGCGCGGAGATCTGCGCGTGGAGGGTGACGTTACCGAGCCAGTTTGCGGGGAGAGGGGGGGAGAGGAGACGGCGGCCGTCGAGAGTGATGGCGAGATCGAGAGGGGTGGTGGGGGTGGGGTGCCGGGCGTGGGTGAGGCAGGCGAAGCAGAGGGCGGAGAGGGCGTCGTTGGTGGAGATGTAGGTTGAGGGGGGGAGGAAGGTCGAGAGGAGGGTTTTGAGGGTGGAGAGGGCGGGGGCGGGGAAGAAGAAGATGGCGGTGGAAATGTCGGGAGGGGGGGTTGGGGGTGATGGTGGGGTGTGGCTTGATAGGTAGGTGGAGAGGCTAGCTAGCTGTGAGGGGCCGTAGGCTTCGATTAATTGGCCGAACAAGCGTGCGGTTGCGATGATGGCGGGGAGAAGTATGTGGGGGAGAAAGTCTGAGCAGCGGCAGATGGTCCGTTCAAGCAATGTTGTGGCCTTTGTCTCCAAAGTACCAGCTGTGGACGCCCTGGTTTCTTCGATCTTCTCTTCCAGATCCTCCGGCAAAGGCTCGTCGACATACTCGTAGAACTTCCCCAAATCTACCTTCCCAGCCTCAGAAGTCATTACCCTCTCTCTCGTCGTCATTTTTCTCACTTCCTTTTCGGTCGAGCCTTCATCCCCGCGGCAAAAAGCAGCCCAGATCTTTAGCACCTCCGGCGCGCCCGTGCCGTCCACGAAGGAATGATGCAAGCAAAAACCCATGATCATCCCGCCCTTGATAAGGTTGATTTGTACCATAAGCACGGGGGTCTCCATGCTGAAGGGATCGATGTTCGTATTGCTGAACATGGGTAGGATATCTTCGAACTCGAGAAAACGCATGGAGAAACCGCTATTTCGAATCTCGTCGTAGGAGAGATCGAGTCGGTGGGCGACGTGGAAAATGTCATCGACAGAGCTCCAGGGAGCAGTGATGCACAGTCTGCCGGACTGAGTGGGGCAGGGGTAGGGTTTAACGGTGCCACTTAGGAGAGGGAGGGTCTCGAGGGTCTTTGTGAGTCCGGCCTTGAGGGTAGCAGTGATAATAAGAGGGTCACGGTTGCCGGTGGGGAAGAAGAGGAGGCGGAACGTGTATCGACGGGGCATGATGTGATCGAGTGGCGACAGAGGGAAAGCGGGTTGTGAGGCCATCCTTGATGCAGGCGCCGCCGCCGTGCTGTGGGTCGGAGGCTCTGACGTCTGACTCTCTGTTTGCATGATGCTGTCGTGCAAGGGGTAAGGTTGAAATAGTTTGTATTACCTTTCAAATCCCTTCGAAGCAAAGTCCAGGATTTTGAGAGTAGATACAACGAGTCGGACAGTGAGATTTGGTGAACTAGAAGAATGAGAGACTGATTGGAGTCTTACTCGACGGGATCTATCTTGAATGACCTAGAAAAGGCATGTGAAGTCATATACGCAATGCTAGATGAGTCAATGCCGACCTGAGTAGCAATTTGATATGCTGGCAATCACGGCAAGCTTGCATCCAAAGAGGGAGCATTGTCGTGATATAAGACTTATCATCATGCTCATATCTATTATGGATGGAAGGATGAAGGAGCTGTTCCTGCGAGAAGCCGATAAGCCACGGTTCCTCGCAAGTTAAATTCAGAGTTTGATGTCACCGAGGTGAATTGAGAAAGGCGGTCAAGCGTGTAGTCTGAATCAGGCCGACTACGGTATCCAATAAGTTTATAGTCAGTGTCGACAACTGACTCCGAAACTTTGAAATCAAGGAACGAAGTTTGACAAGTTTTGTAAGTCGCGATTCCTAAGCTTACGCATCGTTAAAAGTACGAAAGCAAACTTAGGTTCAAGAGAAGCAAACTGACTGACCTTCCACAGACTCGCCACTCGCCCGGTCTTCCAACCCGGCGGCAAGCTTCTATGGTCTAGAGAACCTCAGGTGGATTTGCAATTCTCGGAGTCGTGTGCCCGTTGCCGCAGTTTGTGCGCTGCAGCGAACGTGCTTTGTGATCTGTTCCAAACGTCGCCGGCCTCTCGAGACGATCTCCTGAGGTCCTCCTTCTTCCGAACTTCGACTCAAAGTCACACTGAAATCAATCCCGACCACGGGCGAACCCCATTCGATTTCTCTCGGACATGTCATTCTCCACGATTGGCTTCGCACTAAGGTTAAAACATGTCCAAGAGCGCTCACATCATCGCAGCCTTCTTCAGACTTTCAATATCACAGCTTTGACATATGAGCGCCGCACCTAGCACGCTGCTTGGGGAAGCGGCTTCGCAATATACCGCGTGACCAGTCCAAGCCGCCGCGCTTCAAGGCTTGCTGGCGATGATCTTGGCTGATCAGACGGGCTGCGCGATGCTGTATGGGGAAGTCGAGAGTGGTGCCGCCCCATGACGTTGGTTGGTTTGTGTCGCGGATGTGATGGTCCACAGAGGGATACATAGATAGGATGCCACGCTGCTGCTAAACAGCGGGCACGGCACGCTAGAGACATTGAATAACTTTGGCAGAGATTGCGCGATCTACTCATGCAGATCATCCCGACCAAGCGCAGGATCAATCGTAAGCTAGAAAGTAGACCTAAATCACTCTGACCTGAGCAGCAACGACCTCTTTGTGCCGGCCCTGGAGCAATAGCAAGTACCATGCCCTCGTCGCAGTGGCTTTGTCGCGAAACCCATCTTCGTTTCTTTGGATGCTGATAGTTACCCTGCTTCAATGAAAGGTAGGCTTAGTGCAAAACTTTCAACAAGCGAACAATCTCCGCCACCGACGAAAAACAACTTTGGGAGTCCGATACCAGCATCGCAGTCGAATAAACAGGACTATAAATGTGGAGACCGTACATGAAGAATAGCTAAACACTTTAGCCTAGGGATAATCGAACATTTTTCTTGGGCGACGCGAACGGAATATCTGCAAGGGAAACAACACGAAGCTGCAACAACGGAATTTAAAGAATGGAGACAAATTCAAGATGTCGATCAATGCATGGTTGATGGTGGATTGCTTTTTGGGGGAGACGCATATTATAATGTCCTGATTCTGACGTCGCCCTTACCCGCAGCTGAATTCTATCGTTTTGAACAGGTAGGCCGCTCGGATCTATGCTATTCCATCTTCTGTTCGATTTCGGACCGTTTTCGCTGCAATCAATTAAATCGATGTCTCGCTGTCTTCGAGTTATGGAGCTGAAGCCTAGTATGGTCCACGTGGCCACTTCCATATATCGGGGAGGGAGGCTTTCTGACTCGAGATGTAGAGGTCCGCGCCTGATCTGCGTCACAGAATTGCGTACTATCTTCAGAATATCCATGAGCTACCGCAGTGATATACGGGATACCGCTCTTAGACCGGGAACGCATGTAGTCCTCTTAGGTCCGTCCTTCATCTTGCTGCTGCTGCCGCGCCAGCGAAAGGAAGGACGAGTTCAACAAGAATAACGGCGGTGCCCATCGCTCGGACGAATTGTAACTTGTAACTCGCTGGGACGGGACCTCCGGGACCTGTGCTCATCTGGGACTGGGTCATCTGTTGTGGTATTAGGTTGATGAGTTAAGTACTTACAAATTTGGAAAACCTTCGAGAAAGCTGCAGGTAAAATGGATGAACCAAACGTACCATGTCGGTAAGGAACCCACGAATGAATCTGAAAGGTATAGGCTGCGTACTACGCATGGTCAATGTGATGGCGCCCCACGTATATTGCCGGACGTTGGACGGAGAGCCATTGCCCCATTCGTAGCCAGCCGCGGAAAGAGCTAGACTGTAGAAGCGAGACATTTCTTGTGCTGGCGTCGCGTAATTGGGCGCAAAAAAGTCCAGAGTGTTGAAGATGCATGTATAGCCGCGTCCCCAGTCCAATACATGCTCAAACAGATTGCGATGGTCGCGCAGCATTTGTGCTAAGCTTCTTCTTACGATAAGATCTGGTGCCAATACTGAATGAGGTAAACTCCGCTCAACAAAGCTGATACCGTGGGTAAGTGGAGGCTGATGCGAGCTTGAGAACGGATGAAGAGGGAGAACTGATGCGAAAACGGCAGGTAGGAGCTGTAGGACAGCTGCGATGTGAAGAAGGACTTGTAGATGCATATTGCCAGAATCCTTCTTGCCTCGCTCATGGGATTTCAATGTGCTTGGGATATTCTTTATGTAATATGTACCACCAAGAGCCGCTTGACGGGAGCTTCTCAATCCCACTCTTGTTATTTGCATCGAGTTTGTCGCTCACACTTTGCCATTTCGGGCGGTTTATTACTCGGCATCTCCTTCCGAAACTTAAGATCCGCGGCGGTGTTTCAAAACGATGCGAGCCATGGTCGGGATCTGGGTCGGGTATATCCGGGTTATCGATCCTCCAAGCTTCGCTTTGGAACTACCTAAAGTATCTGCCAGAAAGATTGTGTCCAGAGATCGCTGTTTCAACACAGGTTAAGACAAACATCTCACTGCAGTCACTGCTTCATCTTACTTCCACTACCTGCTTTTCGTTGAGACTAGCGACTAAGCCGTTCCGGGCCAGAACTTTGGCGTCCAATGGCTGATAGAGGTACCGCCAGCGTTTGCACGGCACGCTTCTACCGTCGCATTTTTTCTTTTTGACTCGACTAGACTCTTGGTTGAAGTCCCCTTGTTCTATTGGCGAGCGTAATGGCCTCCAAGTTGTCGCCTATTGTTAGCGCGAGGAAGGCACTGCAGGCGACCCTTTGTACCCAACGTGAAATTTGCAAGTTAGAGAGACGTCCGGAGGGAAGGCAATTGCGAAGCCAATTTGCAAAGTCTCAAGAGATGCGCCAGTCTTTGTCATGGTGCAGACGTCGGTTCGAAGCCCAGCAGCATTGGCAGCACACTTTGCTGGATTGAAATAATCAAAGCTATTCCCATCACCAGCTGTGTATAGGTATCGAAGATCCTTCAGAATACGGAGTTGTGTGGTGGTCGGAAATAGCCAATAGTCTGATCAATTCTCCAGTCGACGTCCTCTTGGGCCTTAGTCTAGTCTCCTGCCCCACCGCGCATTGATCAACTCAGAAGAAATCGTATTCCGGTCAACTTGATCGAGGGCTGCATTCCTCCCTTGACTTTTGCTCTTCGTGTTGTCCACACGCCCTTGGTTCGCTACGCACACGAATGTGATCCGTCCCGTCACGAGGCTGACCATTGTAGAGAAGGCCTTGGAAGAGCTCCCAAGACCGCTTGGATGGCTCTTTCGGAGGGTAGGCTGTACTGGGTTGTCCACCACGGCAGCGAGCCACAGGGCTAGTCACTCATCCCCTCCGGGTACGGCCATCTGATATTTCGCGGGCATCTTTACTCTTTTTGTCTCCTCAAGAGATTGTGGTCCTGCGTTTTCCTTTTCCTTCGTACCCATTCTTCCGTCGCCGTCCGGCTCTTGACTTCATAACCCAGTGGGCTTAGATTTCGAGAGGGGATGCTTTCTTGGACGTGTTTGGTTCACTGAAGGGATCCTATAGTCAGCGAGTGACCAGAGCATTTTTTATCGAAACCTGTACCTTCCGGGCTCATGCTAGCTGGCGGGCTGTCATCCCCAAAGAACGCTATGGCCGCGTCGCCACCTTTGTCCATCGCAAAGAGATATGGCTGCTTGGGGACCTTGGACCGGAGGGTACGAGCGTCCCAGTCATACTCTATACCCGGGTTCGAATCGATGTACTCGTCTGGACTGCCAAGGCGTGGAAAGAAGTCAGGCGCAAGTCGCGGTAGGGCTGCAAGCCACTGTCGGAACTCTGGGTCTTGTGTATAATGAAGTGTGCAGGCCGGATCGGTCGAGGTTCTCATAATGACTCAATTCGTGTCGGACGAGCTATGCCGTGGACTTCTCGACTAGGGGTTAGAAGGCCGGTGGGAGTGCATGACCGGCTAGAAGAGATATCGGATGGTGGAGGCTCATAGGATCCCTCTCTGCCGACTCTATCGAAGTGTGCTTTGTAAAAACGACTATAAGCGTCGAGTTGCTCCTCTGATATTGGCATTGTGCTCCGATTTCCACGAAGGGCAAAGCAGTGATGTGGGAGGCGATGCAGAATGGTTTGTTGTGTGAGTTGGTGGAAAGGATGATCTTAAAATGCGCCAAGCCGGATATGGAGATCACGCGCCTGTCGGCACTAGCCAAATTAGTCGACACCACTTTGTAACCTAGGGTTGGGGCTGTAGGCGGGCCTCAATCCGCTAGTGTCTTGGTATGGACTCTTCAACGGGCGACACGAGCAGGCTCACCATAATCCTTTAAAACAACCTTTGTCGATTCTTTTATGTAGTAATGACCCCTGATAGTTACTGCTTCAAGGGTAAATACAGGGATAGTCCAGATTCCAATGCTTTTTTGAACGACACAACATCACCACGACTCGACGACTTGGTTTTCCCAGCCTCAAGGTAGCCTGCTCCTGTCCGTCATGAGCAATACCAACAGACTTCTTGATGGCGTCACTATTGCCAGACTTATACCAGTCGGGCGTGACACCGAAACAGCGTTCAGCCGAGTTGTCGAGTCCAACCATCTAACAGAGCACCATGACCAGTTCATCCATGCGATATCTCGTGGCTCAGAAACTTCTCCTGCCGATAGCATTTCAGCGTCTGATGACGAATCAGACCATCCGCCACGTCCCATGCGCGATGGAACTCCAAAGCAATTCTGGGCCGGCCACTATCTGCTCTCAACCGACCGGCCAGGAGCTGTCCAGCCGAGCATAGGGTGGCGTGTCGGACGGCAAGTGAACTTCTAAGCATTCTGTAGCACTCCTTAGAATAGTTTTCATTGAGAATGTAGAACATGTTATACCAGCATAGCCTTCCTCTAGACTGATTTCATTTACTTAAAGAGGATTGCTGAATTGAAATCTCCTTAGGGGCGCAGCAAGACTCAAAAACCGCGGCGTTGATCTCCTCGTGGTCGATCCGGGCGACAAGTTTCATGGAGTTGCGCCAGTACACGCCCTGATCCAGTTCCATCCGGAGTCCGGAGTCTTGATGCTACGTGGCGTTAGCGACACTCGTCCTGTGAAGTATCATCTTGATTATCTCGATGCCACGGTGTCTTTGTATAACAAGGATAAACATGTCCTCTTCCAGAGACAGAACCGGTTCAGTCTCGGTAAGCTGGACTTCTGTCTTCACTATGAGAACCTGGACGATGAGCAATATACCAACTACCTCAAAATTCGCAACCGAGCTCTCGAGGAGGCGGATAGAGCAGTGCCTCACCCTCGACTACTTGCGATCCCTCGAAAGCCTCATGTCAAGATCGACGATATGATCCTGCACGACAATATAAGCAGCGGGTCGTTTGGGTTCGTTTGCGCAGCTGTCGATGCCCACACCGGCGCGCCAGTGGCGATAAAAGAAATCTGGATCAAACACCAGAATATGGTACATGATAAAAGTATGTTGACTGAATGTGAGGTCTCTGATAATTTCGAGGTGTGTATTCAAGGGGGGCGTCGAAGTAACCCAAGACATGGCTAAGAAGGGTCTAGGACGCCCAAGGCTTACTACGAGCTCACACCATACAATGCCAACATGGTCACCCTCGACCTTGTGGAGCAATCCCAGAGCGTTTCTACATGACCTTTCCTCTTGCTCTGCATGATATATCCAAACAGAATTTCTGGTCGAAGCTCCCATTGGTAACCGTTGTGGCTCTCCTTGGAGGGCCACTGGAGGGCCTTAGGACCATGCATGAAGCGGGATACATGCATCGCGATGTCTCAGCAAGGAATCTCCTTGTAATGTCGCTCAGTCCGCCAAAGGCTATTCTCTGCGATTTCGGCAAGGCAAGACAGGCATCTTCTCATTGCGACACGCACATCGGGCCCATACCGACTCTGGCGCCTGAAGTAGATGGCTATACGTGGTACAACAGCAGCATAGATATCTGAGGCATAGGCTACGTGTGCTGCTGGATCTTATTTCCAAATTTGTGTCCAGATATGTCGACATTCGCCCAAACGAGGCCTGGCACACCGGGGCCATGGCCCACCTCACCAAATACGAGAGCAGCGGACCAACGGAATCCTGTTTCGCTGACCTCATCCGCCAAATGCTCGCTTGGACTCCCGCACATCGCCTAAGCGCTACAGAGGCCTTGCAGCATCCATGCATGCAGGCGATCTCCGCATCCACAGTTGCAAACTCGTCAGAATCACGAGAGCGATCGGGGAAACTGCCAAAGCTGAGACACGATGCTCCAAATGAAGCCAAGAACGATCCAGCATCAGGCGAAGCGAGTCCAAGGCAGCAGCAGGATCATAGTGGCGATACAGAGATCCTGACTCCAGGCCAACGAGCACCAAGTTTTGATTATTTCGCTCAAGGAGCCAAGGCGGCGACAGTGCTTCCAAAAGCCAAAGCTCAAGCACCACACAAAGCTAGACCGCCTTAGGCTGGCATGTAGAAGGTTGAACAAGAATTAGTCCTCACGACGCATGCGGTAGCAATGCCTCGACAGTCAGGAGTGCATCGCTGCGCAGTCCAAGAATACGTCGATGGATTGTTTGCTCTCCATCAAATACTTACTACATCGACTAACTGTTGAGAAACATCGACAGCAAATTGAAGCAACAAAGCAACAACGGACCGGGTTGAGCCAGGTCTAACAATCACATCTTCGCTTACATCAAACAAGAAGCAACATACCCATCAAAATAGCTTAAACAAAAACCTCCATACTCAATAAACCACCTTAAGAAATAGGTCAGAAAACCCTCTATCGACTAACGTTCGACGTTGGCGCGCACAGCACAAATTCCCGGAAGCCTAATCGGATATCTACACATGACGAGCTAGTAGCTAGTGTCTTGCCGATCTCAAGTCAACAAAGGTTATAACGCATTAGGGCAAGAGAACTGTGTTTCAAACTTCGCCCCCTTTTTCACCTCACTTTCATCAGACGGAACGCGCCCAAAGCCAGACGCCGCAGCTGATCGCTGCGTTATATAACTTTATATCTCTTTAGCACTGCAGCCTTGTACGAAGTATAGCACGCTTCTTCAGACGCCTTCAATCCGACTCAACCGACTCTACATTCCCTCTGATCAAGACTCCACATATTCATCAATCACGTCAACCTCAAATCTACCGTCACAACCTATATCATGGCTCTCGCCGCAGCCCTCCTCACCGCCCTCGGCACCTTAGCCCTCACCTTACTCTTCCTCCGCCTCTCCCGCTTCCTCTACCTCTATCTCCGCCCCTCCTCCCTTCCCCGCTACCTCCACAGCCCCGACGATCACGAACCCTGGGCCCTCATCACCGGCGCCAGCGACGGCATCGACAAAGCCCTCGCCCACGCCCTCGCCCGGCACGGCTTCAACATCATCCTTCACGGCCGCAATGCCTCCAAACTCTCCTCCCTCGCCGCCACCCTCTATCACTCCTTCCCCACCCGTCGCTTCCGCCCCGCCGTTCTCGACGCCTTCCTCGCCTCCAGCACCGCAGATCTGCACCTCACCGTCCTAGTCAACAACGTCGCCGGCGGCATCGTCGTCCAGCCCCTGACCGCCACCTCTAGACCTTTCACTGGCAAGAGAGAGAACGCGCCCCTGATCGCCAAATGTATGGTGGCGACCTGCCATGCTGTGATAAATTACTCTTTTATTGGAAAATTTATATAGATCTTAGATCGCAAATATAATTTCTAGATAGAAGATAAGAGAGGGAATTACAAGTCTTGAGCTTTACAATTCACAGAATTAGTGTCCTCAGTTGTTGTCGAATCAGAATTGTAAATCTTTAGAGATGTTTGATTGGCTATTGTTGAAGATAAAAGAACATTACGAAGAAAAGTTTCATGTGACTCGTCGCCTATGCGGGTTTTGCAGATCAGCATACTGGCTCGCGATCGCCCTCGTCGTGACTGTAGGCTAGTCTTGGGAATAGTTGCTGTAGCTGTCGCCGGCTCTAGCGCCGGCTCTGTAGCCGCCAGTAGGAAAGCCAACTCCCAAAAGAGTGCTACTCGCGACCGAGCCGAGAACTAGGATTGCGACCTCATCGCCGACTACATCTTCCAGTTCCGTCACTCCATCCTCGAGCCCCACCGCCGCCACTTCATCGCCGGAGCGTAGAACCTCATTTGCCTCCTCGCAGCGCCCTCCCCGTCCTCCCTTTCCACACCAATACCGCCACTCACACTCCGTCCCCCCCTTGCTCCTTTCCTTCCCCCTCTTCTGACTGCACCTCCCCACATCGCCCGCTCCACCAACGTCACCTTTGAGATCTTCTGTGGTATCGACTATCAGGCTTCTGATCTGACCGGCGTCCTCGTCTATACCTTGGAGACCTGCATCGATGCCTGCGCAAGCTACAGTTCGCACCGGGACACCCATTCAAGGACAACGTGTGGGGGGGTCTCGTTCGATCTGACCATGAACCCGGACGTGAACGACGGAATTGTTGGTTGAAAAGTGGCGAGGTGCAGGTGTAAAGCGTGCTCCAGGGGTCTGTTGATAGTGCGAGCTTAGCGAAAAGCGAAGGAGGATGGGAAGTTGAAAGAAGTGAAGAGAAGAAGCTGTAGAAAGACACTAGAGGGATGAAGCGCCAAGGTCGGCGTTGTGTGAAACGGTAGAGAGGCGTGCCTGGACGCTCTGTGGTGCTGTTAAGTGTTTAGTCTCCCGGGATAATCAGCACGAGGAGGGTGTGGAGGCTTGCGCTTTAGCTATCTCGAAGTACCCTCTCTCGCGCGATATAGAAACACTATCTTATCTTAGAGAAACAATCAGCGTCCAAGGATACTCGCTTTACTTAAGTTATTATGAGCTTTAGTATAACCCAGAGTAACGCCTTCAGGGTGTACAACGTACCACGCGTCCGCAAGATATAAGTCCTAGCCCCGCTTCTGCTCTGATAAGGAGACGTAGACCAATCTCTCAATGCCCTGCTTTACTAACTCGGCAAGGTAGATTTCTAACGGGCTGCCCCATTCCCACCTGGTAAGCCCTCTCACCGTCCACGGTCTTTGTCTTTCGATTTGCACTTTGAGCGTCAAGCTCTCCATACGCAGCCTCAATGTTGAAGCTTCTCACCACCAAAGCAATCACAATCTTGAGCTCTATCATCGAAAGCTCCACACCAATACAAGCACGCGGTCCATGTTCGAATGGTCGCCAAGCCCCCTTGACAGGATGCAGTGGATCCTCTGGATCCGTCAGCCAGCGCTCCGGGACGAACTCATCAGGCTGTGGCCAGAAAAGCGGGTCATGCTGGACAGCATGGGAGATAAGCCAGATAAGGCAGCCTTCGGTAGGATATTGACGGCCGTTGGCATCGGTGATGGTGAAGCCTGGCTCGCCGGCGCGCGTGGTCGATGCGGCGGGAAACAAACGCATGCCCTCCTTGATCACGGCGACGGTAAAGAATAACTTATTCAGCAGATAAGGATCCTCGCTAATGCGGGCTGCGGCATCCGCAGGGTTAGAGCCAAAGACTTGGTCGTGCTCGGTCCGGACGCGGTGGAGCGTCTCAGGGTACATTGAAAGAAGATAAAGGATGTAACAGACTGTGCTGCTTGTCGTGTCATGGCCAGAAAAGAGAAAGAGCTTCATCTGATTGAGAGCCGTCTCCTTGAACGTCTTGTCAATACCTTCAACGGATTCTGGATTTGCGTTCTGCTTTAAGTAGGCTTTTAGAGCGAGATCAATGACTGACTTGCTGCGCTTGACACTGTCTTGACTCTTGTAGAACTGGAAGCGCGCATCGATCTCCGGCGCAATGTACTTGTCCATTCGCCAGGAGTTGTATAGATGGATGAAAGGACGGAAAGGATGATACTGCTGGAGCGGATTTCCCTCACTTCCGAAACACATCCATCGCATCTGCCTTCGAAGAGCGTTGACCATCGGATTGCTCGATTGTTGCGAATGGAGATCCGAGTCTCTGTTACAGATCAGTATCGTGACGGAACGCCAAAACATTGTCATTCCCCTTACAAGACCACCTTTCCGATGACATCCATGGCAAGATTATCTGTCAGACCTTTCATAGCAAAAATGTCTTTTCTCTCAACATGCTGTTGGAGAACCTTGCAGAAGACTGCTGTCTCCTTGACTATATCGGGTACCATAGTCATCAGATGACTGGCACTGAAACCGGGGTTGAAAATATTGCGCCATGTTTTCCACTCTTGACCGTCCATTCCAACAATATCTTTTCCGTTTGCCAATGGATACAGGAAATCGCGGATAGCTGGGAATTTGGGAAGTGTATGCTCTGTGGTGATCTGTGACAGCGTTGAAGGCGAGGCGACCACGAGTGTCAAGGTAATAAACGGCCAAGCATCTATGTAGAAGATGGGTCCCATGTCTGGGTATGTCCTTCTGAGCTGGTCCGGCAGGTAATGAGCGTGAGCGTCCTTGGGGAGTTTAGACATCACGCGAGCAAGGACGAGAATGTGGCCAAAAACAGGATTGAGCGGTGGCATTGCCTGCTCGTTGATTAATTTTCATCCCTTGAGAACATGATAAAAGTGGCTTGAGTGCATTCTCACCAAGCCTTGATGTTGCAATCTCAGAGCTCTGCTCCGCTCGATGTACAGCCTGAATACGAACAGCAACACAGATGCGGCAACCGTGGAGCCCAGCAAGACATAAGGCGACGCAAAGCGTTGACCAGCGGAGATGTTGTCCATGGTCCGGAGCTTTGAGCCCGTTTGCTGGCGGGGTCCAAACGACGAAGAAACGGAGCTGCCGTGCAGATAATTGGTGAAGTCTAGGCGGCGCAAGGTCGTTATCGCTCGCTTCTTTTGCCGATGGAGGATCCAAGATGAGCGTAGCTGAATGCTGAGTGAAAACCCAGGTAGGCAAGCACTCTCTAAGCGTGCAACAGCAGTCTCAACAGCAGGATTGCGGTGTCGGTGCTGGGTTGCTGTCTGCGGCATCTGGCTGATCTAACCCGTTTTGTATAGAGGTACAGCCCAGCCGGGCACCCGTTCGGGAGTACCTTAGCCTTCTCGCGCATGTTAATTGAACTCGCTACCGCTCCACTACCACTGCCACTCATGCAGCACCACCATTGGACGTCGCTCTAGGCAACTCCTTTTGAACGCTCCGACTTTGGAATCGAGCCTGACAAACCATTCTCTCGAAAATATCGACCCACCATCGTCGGCTCTAGACCTGGCTACCATCCTACAATCAGAAAGAAGAAGCAATAAAGGAGCGCCGGGGCGGAGCAATAAGCGATAAGCTTCACTTTACCATGATACAGCGGCAATAGCCTTATTATCAGTGGTCCCACTGGTGCGCTTGAGAATCATATCTTTTATAAGGCAGATAAGCTAGACACTTTAGGGTAGAGCTCGTCTGACGCGCCTGCTTTTCTTTGGACGGCCACCTCAGGGAATACAGGGTACTAGCAATAGCGTAGGTAACCACTACAGAAACACCACCTAACACTGCTGGCACACTACCCCCTAGACTGCTGGCACATCACCCTCCCCACTAAGTCTAATCGAGTAATTTTCAGGATTTAGCAATCTTGTAAACAAACAATATCAACAAAATTAAAGAGAGATTCTAAGAGATATATAGTTTTACGTTCGTTTATTATCAAATTTAATGTATTTTCTCGTCGATCTCTTAATACAAATTTGATGCAAATTTAAATCTAAAACATATCTTTAATATACTTAGAATTAATCTCTATTTACATCTTTAATTTACATCTAAAAACTACTTATATAAAAGATCGAAATATTTGCATTTTAATTCTTGACAACGTTCTCTTAAGTATCTTCTTATTTATCTCGTTTGTTTTATTGTTAATCTTCTTATTAACGTTGCAATTAACTATTAAATATCTAATTAAAGAAAAGACTTAAAATTAATTTAAAGTTAAAGAGCTTGTTCTAAATAAAACTTTTAAACGTTTATTAATGTCGTTGTTATAAGATTATTAATTGCAAAAATATCGCTTCTATTTCTTGCGAACAATTCTTTATTTTAACAATAATAAACTCTTAAATCTATAAAATTTATTATAATAAAAAAGATATATTTAACAATAAAATGTCTTACATCTTGATATTCTTATTATCTTAATAATTGCTTATTGTATAATTTTCTTATTTCTTCGCTTACATTATTATTGTTTAAGACAACTTTATATAAAATTAATAACAATATATATTCTTTAACTTTAATATTTTATTGTCAATTCTATTGTACAATTGCTTTTATATTTTATGCATATATAATAAATTTATAATTCTTATAAAGATACTTATATAAAACTTGATAATAATAGATTGTTTATAAATATATTTATAATAATTGCAAATCTTTTAAAAAGTAAAAAAAATAACAAAGTTATACAATGTTATAAATTACTAAAGTTCTTTCGTAATTTTTATCTAGATAATAGATGCATCTTTTTAACGCATTAAGATAATGCAATTATTCCAATGTATTTAGTAGTTCTTCTTAGCTTTAATAAAACATTATTCTCTTCTTATATTATTTATAACAATGATAGCTTTAACAAGTTATAATTGTACAATTACCAAAATTTAATCTAGATAACATTATTATTAAGTCGAGTAATTGTTTTTTAATAACAATTAATCGCTTCGAATTTTTTATCTTGCGTTTATCTTGCTTGTTATTAAATCATTGTAATTGTAATTCTAATTATTAATTTAAATAAAATTAACTTTAATTATTATTTAATTTATTAAGATTTTAATTGTTTTACACTTTCTTTTATTGTTATTAGTTTTGCTATTAAAGCGATCTATTTATTATTGTGAAAATTACTAGAATATCTAGATTCTTAATTAAGTTAACTTTAATTACAAATATTTTGTTAAACGACATTAAAGACACTACATACTTTCTAGACGTATTTTACAAAAACAATTATTAATTCGTTGTTAATTTATTTAAGAACATTATTTATATCTTTTAATTTATAGTCGTAATTATTTTATTTAGATTATTATTATTATTTAATTAACGATATATACGAAACTTGTCGCAAGAGTTAACTCTATATTTAAGTAATTAAATTATTAATAAAAGCTTTTTTAAAAAAGTTGCGAAAAATTTCTACGATCTTATTGTTAACTATTAAGATATTTCTATTTACAAGAGCTTTCTTTAATCTTATTTAAACTCTACAATTAATAGTTTATTATCGTTCGAAACACGCATTTCTAAAGATCGAATATTGTTAATTTCGCGAATTAAGAATTAATTTTTTAACGTTAATAACACTTTTATTTACGATTAAAATCAAGAAGTTACGTCAAGTATATTAAGATTTAATAGCAAAATTACAACAAAAAAAACATTTATAAAAAAGACTATTTACGAAGAATTTATAAAATCGTTAATTATGATCGACTTTACTCTTAATTAATAGCGTATAATAGCAAAGATAATATAACAAATTCTAGCTATTTAATTAACGTTATTTATTAAATTACAAAAGTTAACTAGTTTAAAGAGTTTAGAAAACTTTTTAAATTATAATAATTTCAAAAGCAATTACTAGAATCTCGCAAATCTAAGCTTCTTTAATTTATACTACAATAATAAATTTCTAAACAACAATAATACATCTATAAATTATGTTAATAAAAACATATATTTTCGCAACATACATTTATTTCTTACTAGAGCAAAGAAAATAACTATTATTAAAAATAATTAAATGATGCGTAATAATCTTTAAATAAATTTTTATAATTTAATATTTAAGTAATAAATAAACGAGTTTATTAACATTAAACGTCGCATAACTTGCATAATTCTTAACGAGAATAAAAACAATCTAGTAAAATAAATTAATTTTTTGCTATTATAATTTAAAGAATCTAGCAACGTAGTTTTATAAAGTTTGTTTGCGCAATATTACATTAGTTATAATGCAACGAATTATCGCAAGTTACGCAAATATATTTAAAAGATTGTGCGAGTTACTAGATTAATTGTTAAGTCAAATTATAATATTATCTCTTTAGTTCGATTCAACGTCAAGACTAGATTGCGACGATTTTTTGAAATCGAATCGCTTAAAGTAATTTAGCGCGCTTCGCGCTAAACTACTTATAGTAATTAATTAAACTACTTTAAGCGATTCGATTCTTCGAATTTTTTTTAATCTAGATCTTAGCATTTGCACGTAACATTTCTAGGTCAACGCGATTAGTCTACGAGTTGCTAAGAACGCAAGCATAAATTTACAAACTTAATTTTATTTTATTTATAATAACATTGACGTAAATATATATATAAGCAATCTATAACGATCTAAGATTAACATAACATTTAATGAGCTTTTTATTAAACTTAATAAGTTTAAATTCGATTAATAAACTAAAAATAAATTGTTACAAGATAACAATTATGAAGAAAACATTTAAAGTAATTATAAAATTGCACAACAAAATTTACGTTACAAGAGCAATAATTAATTCGATTAATATATAAATTAATAACGTTCTTTTTAAGACTTAAGTTATTACGAACGTAATTTCTTTTATTAGAGCAATTAATCTTACTATTAAAACAACGCTTACTAGCATAATTAATTTTCTTAATAGTTTTGCTAAAACTATTAAAGCTATTTAAGCAATTAAAATCGCTATATCTAATAAAAGTAAAATCGCAATTTATACTTAAACGTTCGCACTTTACTATTTACGTTAACTTAACTTTAAATTATGTCAAATTTAACAAACGTTAACGCATAATCTTTTAATTAAACTTTTTAATTAAGATAATCTTTTAGATCTTTAAACAACAATTAATTTTGAAGCATTAATTATTCTAGAATATAACGTATTTATTAAGTTAATGTTGCAAAAGAATCGAAGATAATAATTGCGAAAAAAAAGACAATTTACAAGCTAATTTTAAGTATATCTTATAAAATCTTTAAAGAAATATTTATTACAATGATTAATACATCGACTTCTTATATAACGATAATAAATAAAAATCAAATTACGACTAATTATCTACTAATAAATACAATAATTATAATATTAATTTTCTTACAAATTTATTACTAAAACATTATTGTATTAGATGTGATAATAACTTTATCTTACACAATTAATTACGTAAACATTATTGCTCTAATATTAAGAAAATACTTAACGTCTTTATTGTTATCTCGTTATTAACTTTATCATTATTTCGAATCATTATCTTTAAGATTATCTTAAATCAATTTAACGAAAATTCTAAATACGTTTTTTGTAGTTAGCAATACATTAAGATAAAAGCAAAGATAAATAATACAATAAAAATATATATGCTAACTTAAATTATTTAATAATCATAAATAATTAAGAATTCTTGCGCAAATTATTGTCTAATATACTAATTTAAAAGATGATTTTCTTAATATTAATGCGTAAAATAGATAACAAAATAGTTAAAACAAATAAATACATAATAATAAAGTTTGTTTTTTACGACAAACTAAATAATATTTACGTTAAGAAAATTGTTATAATTAAAATACACATTATTAACGATTTCGCTATTAATCTTTTACTTAATAATGACGTATTATGTTTAAAAAAAAATCTTTATTTAAATTAACGAAAACTTATTATTAACAATTGCGACAACATAAAGATATTCTTACAAATAAAAGTCAAAATTAACTTTTATATTAAACGATTTATTAGAATTTAACAAATATTTACTATAAAGTCAAGCAAATTAGCAAAGATTTCTATTATTTATTACGATAATCTTTTAAACAACTAGAATCTTCTATTCGAACTTAATTATTTTTATTTTCTAAATTAAAATAATAATATTTATGCTTACATAATAAATATCAATCTTAATAAAATTCTTATTTAAAATATCTTAAACATTCTAATTAATTTAGCTAAACGTATTTAACTATGTATTGTGACGAAATACAATTAAACAAACTATTATTTTATTATGTTTAAAGAGATATATAAGATAATTAACGATTAAATGAAAAGTTGTGTTTAAAAGCGTTAAATAGATGTAAACGTCGTTGCTATTGCAATAATGTACGTCGCTATAATAGATTTTACGATCAATTTAAATGACGCAATTACAATTATCTTTAAGACAATTACGATTATTATTAACATCTTAATTGTTATTTCACCATAATTTAAATTAATTACGTCGATTTTTATTATTTCACAAATCAATTCTAAGCTCGAATATATTTTACTTAATGACGTTAATGCTTACAACAGCAATTGTATCGCAATTAAATACTTTATTTTAATACAAATCTATTAAGATATCTTTATTAACAATGTTATTACTAAGATAAATAGCTATTTATTATCGTTGCAATCAAATATTATTATTGTAATTGCAAAATATATTTATATCTTTACAATTAACGTCGTTACATAGTTTTATTAATTTAATGTTCGAAAAATTAATCGTTATAAATTTACTATTATATTTTATTAAAATTAAGAAAAGTCAAATGTAACTCTTATAAAATACAAAGAATTATTATTATATATAGAACGACAAACTAACAAGCTATTACATTTATATAAGAAATTCGTTAAAGTTTACGTTAATAATATCATTGTATTCTCGCACACATTAGAGAAATATTTGCAACATTTTTAAACTATCTTTTAATTGTATTGCAACAAAAGAATAAGTTTAATTTTTACAAAATTGTATTTAGACTATTTATTAATTACTTTACTAAAACAAAGAATTAACAATCTAGATATATTAATCTTAATTAAAAAAATAGCTACTATAAGTTCGTTACAATTCTTATATATCTTGCGTAAACTTAAGAGATTTCTTGAATTAATAAAATATCTTCGATCGTCAATATTATATTATGCACAAAGAGCGCTTTCTTTACAACAACGAAAAACTACTTTAATACAAAATCTATTAAGTATCTTAATTAAAAATGTTGTCTTAACTAATTCTTTCTAGAAAAGAATAGTTATCAAGACTTAATATAAGTTTATTACGATAAAAAGTTAAGTTTTTCGCGATCTCTAAGTTATCTTTAAGTTATTTATGTTTCTTACTTATTATAATAAGTTGCGTCGTTTCTACGTGAATTTAGATGCTTTTAAACAATAAAGTTTCGCAATTATAATATATTACGTTTGCAACAATTTATCTAAAAATGCGATTATTATCTTACGTATCTCGATTAAGTCTATTATGTTTTTAAGTAAATATCTTAATAACATTAAACAAAATTACTAGTTTACAGAACTTAAGATAGCTAATATTGTATAAATTATACGCAAGATTAAACATATAATAAAGTTGATCAAAATTTTTTTAATTGTGATATACATTAATTATAACTTCGCGATTTCTATTTTACGTTAAACTACGTTTACGATCTTTAACACAAATAAACTTAATTTACGTTTTGTTAAAACGTCGCAATATCTATTTAATTTCAATCTTTTAATAAGATATAAAGCTAAAAAAGTAAACATTATATTTGATGCTTTATTTAGACTTTAAACTTATATTTTCGTAAATATATCTTATGACGACAAAATTAATGTACTTGAATCGCTTTATAAAAGCACAATATAACTTTATTATAATAATATCGCAATTATTAAAGCATTTATAACGTTATTAAAACAAACTACGTATCACATTACTTTAATTAAAATAAAAGATAACTTTAAGACAAGACTTAAAGCTATTTACTTTACGAATTCTTAATAAATTAAAATTTTAAATCTTGTTAAGAATGTCAAGAAATCTTCTATCGTTAATATCTCTTTTTTTTAGATTGATTCGCAATCAAATTATAACAAACTAGAGATTCGATTCATTTATTATAATGATCTAATATACTTTATCGCGAATAATAATTGTAAAAGACTATATATATTAGCTTTTCTAAAGCAAAATATCTTTATTATAGCATACGATTAAATTTATTATGACAATTTCTATCGCATTTACGATCGCATTATATTATCTATTTATATTAAACAACTAAACAAATGTTTTCACATCTATATAACTTATTGCTCTAAGTATTAATTAAATTAAACTAAACGTTATTTAATTTACGACGAGCTTAGATCTATCGTAACATTAATAATATTATTTCACACTATTGTTATAAACTAGATAGTTGCTTTATCTATAACAATAAACGATTACAACTTACTATTAACAATAATTTATAAATTTATTAAATAAATACTTCTACTACTAGAAGAGAATACATAAGACATTTCGAAATAAGTTAAAATTATTATTAAGAATTTGATTAAACATAATTGAAATATATTTAAATCAATTATTAGCAATTGTAATAGAAAATTTATGTTAAACTTTTAAACTATAATCTTCTTAAAAATAAACGTATTTATGCTAACATTTACGATCTATTATTCTTAAATAAATGATTAATTAAAACGCACGAATTAAATTATCGAAATTGCGTTAAGATTTTATCTTATCGCACATCTTAAAAATAATTAATTTAATATTCTTCTTTTCTTGCAAATTAAAAGCAATAACGTTAAACAACTTAATATTAGCTATGTTTTAAACGAGTTAATCTATAAATTTAAGATTAATAACTTAATAAAAATGTTTGCAAATTTATCTCTTAAATAATATTAACAACTACGACAAATTAAACGTAAGAATGCTAAAGTTGTGATAACGTTCGCAAGCGCTATTAGTAAAATTTATTATAATTAAGCTTATTGCACTATTGCAACATCTATCAAATTAAAATCTATAATTTATCTACGTTGGTATTAAAGTTACACAATATTAAAATTAATAAATAAAAAGTTATTTAATTAATGCGTCGAATCTTTTTGCGTCATAGAAGTCGTAAGCAAAAGCAATTAAGTTTAAAGACTAAATATATCTTTAATGATGCGCATTTACCTAGTTATCTTCATAGCTTAGCTTGAATCAATTACGTTAAATAATAATTCTTATAACAAAGTAACTACGATCCACTCTTTCTTAATATCGAAGCAAAACACATCGACTTCGTTATACGAAATTAAAAGACTTCTAAATAGAAGAATTACTAGAAACAAGCTTTACTATCTAGTTAAATAAAAGAATTATAATTATTAACATAACGTATAATATTCGATTAACAATCTTAAGAACGCTTCAAATCTTATAATAGATTACGAAACAATTGCGATCATTACATCTAAATTTAGTAAACGTTGCGTTTATACATTAATTACGATTGTATCTCGAATTATACGACGCTTTATTATAGTATTTTGTATAACAATTCAAGCGTTTCTTGCAATTATAAGTACGTTTTCTATAGCAATGTTTACGAAGCAATTAAGTATTAAAATAAGAATATCTTTGCGTTTAACATTTGTATTATTGTAATTATTAAGGAACTTAATAAATATAAACTTATATCGCTCAACTAAATTACTTTTATTATCGTCTTAATTCGCTCATTAAATAATATCTCTTAAAGCATAATTATAAATGTATAATATATTAACAAGAACGTTGTCTTTTCTTTTTTGAAAGCATTTATTATAGATTATCGAAATTCTTTCGCAATTTTTATCTAGATAATAGACGCGTCTTTCTAACGCGCTAGAGTGACGCAATTATTTCAATGTATTTAGTAGTTTTTCTTAGCTTTAATAGAACATCATTCTCTTCTTATATTATTCATAATATACAATTATAAAAAATAAATATATAACAAAGATCTTAAGATATATAAGTTTTACTTTTCTTAAAATTATTATTGTAATTAATATATTAATTGTGCAAAAAAAACTTTAGTTTATTCTTTATTATCTTTAAATTATTTGCTAAAATTAACTAGTAAATTGTAGAGCAAATAAAGTATTTATCGATAAAAACGTAAAGTTTTAACTTAATTTAATAATAGATGTTTTTCGATTACAAAATAAAGATGTTATCGAAGTGCAAAAATAATTAATATAGTATTTTGTTTACTTAATGTGCAACAATTAAATATATTCTTTAATATATATGCAAATGCGCACGTTAATATTAAGATAAATATAATATATTATAATATAATCTTTTTTTTCCAAAGCAAATGTTTTTGTTAGATAGAAAGTCTTTTATTGCTTTATAAACTTATTATAGAATTTATTTGTAAGAAACAACTTCTTGCAATTAATAATAATATTGTTCTTTATATATTATACGTATAAAATATAATTAATATAATATTTAGAATTAAAAAAGATATAATAAAGAGTACATATTAATATTTTGTTCTTGTCGAATAATATAGTTTTAAAATATAATAAATTAAGATAATTATAAAGTTGTTTTAAGATTTGCATTATTTAAATATACTTATTATAATTCTTATCTTTTATAAAGTAAAAAGCAATATAGAATATAATGTTTAAGACAATAACTTTAATAATAATTAGTAGCAATATCTTGTATTTATTAATCTTATAAATACAATTTATTAAAATAATCTTATAGTAATTTGCAAGCATCTTCTGCGAGATTTCTAATATAAAGAATAGATATTTTAATTAATTGTTGCTCTTTTATGTCTTATAGTTGATATATTAAGTTTTCTAATTTATTAGATTCTATATTCAAGTTTAAATAAACGTTAAAATATCTAGTATTTTTGCTTTAAGTCTTGCGAACTTGTTTTAAATATTGCAAGACTTAAATATAAAGTTCTTGTTATTTTTATTTATGCGCAATTCTTTTAATACTAAGTTAGTTTTGCTATTTTTTCGAAATTCTTTCTAAATTTCGCGCAATATTATAGAATTCTATATAGTAATATTTTGTTATACAATTAAGATAAACGACTTTGTAAAAAGATAATTATAATTATTGTGTTTAATTGTCAAAATTTAGTTATTTAAATTGTTTTTATTTTAAATATTAAATTGTATCTTTGCAATGCATTCGAAAGAGCAATCAACGCATTTACTAAAGATAATTCGCTATGATTTCTCTTACGGCCTTTCGCTCCGTTTTCGTAGCTTCCGCTACCTCTCGCGCGCGTAAGGAAGGGGCTAGAAAACCCTGGTACTCGAGCACTGTGGATGTAATCAAGCGCAAAAGAAAACAACGGACCCAAGACGAGGAAGAAATGCGCGGATTGCCTACCATTCCGTCAGCTACCCTGACAGGGATGGGGACATTTATTCAACAAGTACACCGTACGACGAGTCTACAGTCGACGAGTGATGGCGATCTTGACGACTGGCCTTTGCAACAACAGGCTGTGAGCCAAAGGGCAGGAAATATCTAGATGAGCTACGCGGCCTGCATAACCTGTAAGGATAGTGGGTGGCAAGGCTAAGAACCACTATATCTGAAGCAATCATGTCTTTCTGAAAGCACGGATGGGTCAATATGGCACTGGACAAAACTTGTTTGCATAGTAGCAAGTGCGGAATTTCGATTACTAGTGGTCTTGTCAATATGCGTCCATACGAGTCAACGTTCTAGCAGTACATCGCAAACTCACGGCACGTTCAGAACAATACACTCGGAACGTGATCATTTCCGCCCGGAACCTGAATCCAAAATTCAAACTACAGCAGTCCGTGCCTCCCGGATGCATATAGAGGCTTCGTAGCTGATGTACCCGCTGACCGCAGCCCCATACACGAGAGTTCTCAGGTTTCCTTTTTTCTCGGGATACTTATCTAATTATAACGTTCAGCTCATTCGTCGCCTAAATAGGTATACGGTAGGCCAACCTGGCATGGTCAGAAATTGAGGCGAGTTTAGAACATACCTCGCTTGATATGCAGAATTAATAGGTTTGGTGAGTTAGGGCGGACTATGAGTAACTCTGGATCGCAAGCCTCACCATATTGAAAACCTTCTTCCGGACCCTCGGACCTCGGGGCGTAGCTTAGAGAAAGCCGTGCCACCGACAGCCCTGGTCATTCTGCCTGCTTGCTGCCTTGGATCCCACTCATCGTGCAGAAACAATCCACTTCAACAGCAGGACTTATCCCGTGACCAACGTGCAAGGATTCGCCGATATAGGCAGGAATGATCAGAAGTCGAAGGCCGCAGTGCCAGATCCACTCATGCGCAGCAGCCTCGGCAAACGATCCAAATTCGCACTGGTTTGCAGTGCTACGCCGCCTTACGTGCCGGTCAACCATTCGAAGAGCGTCCATGAGAGCCGAATACTGGTTCCGGAAGTGAATGGGCCAAGATCCATAGGATTCTATCATCTTAGTTGTACCGCGCCGCGACTAGGCTTTGGGAAGCGGCTGCATATATAATATGGAGGCGAACCGACAGTTCATCAAGCTACTTTCTACAGTACCTGTTCAAAAGCCCCTTCTGAAACATCCAATTTCCCACGATATATACATCTCCTGTCCGTTTCGTATTTTGATACTGGAAAGCCTCCAGGGTAGATATATCCACTGATGGCTTCCAACGGGCCAGGGTATTTCCAAAAGGGGCCTTGGAATGAGTCAGGGTATTGGCAAGATTCAAGCCTTCTAGGCATGGGAGTCTACACAAGTGATGGCTTGACAGAAACCACTCCAGAAATCCCGCGGCTCTTTAACAAGTGGCTCCTGATGTCGCTTATGGTACTACTAGCCGTTAGCCCACTGCTATGGATGTACATATTCATCTCCTGGACGCCTCTTGGTTCTTTGACTCATCCCAAGGAAACGAGAGAACCTCCTACGGTTCCTAATAAGATACCTCTAGTTGGAAGCCTAATCTCATACCTTACTGACGCGGCTGGCTTGGCACGTTCCATAACGAGTTAGGATCTCCTTGATCTTGAATAGCGACCATGTGTCGTCTCACCCCGTCTAACATCAAGGCAGGGAGCAATTCGGGGCATCTAGCATCGTCCGACTGCGATTCTTCACAAAGGACATTTATGTCGTCTCGGGAGCGGAATATCTCAATACTGTCTGGAGAAGCACTAAAGGGCTGACTTCGACGAACGGTATAAATGTTGCTCTGTCTAACATGTTTGATACCCCAGGAAAAGACATGAAGTTCTTCGAGGCTGATGACTCTGGTATCACTTATGATCCGCATCCCCAAAGCTCAAGAAGACCAGAAGACCGCGTTTTCTACCTTATGCACAAAGCGACAGTGGACTGTCTCGCCGGATCGCATCTAACGCTAGCCGCCCAAAGTTTCCAAAGAGCGCTGGAAAAACACATGGACGCTGTCCCTGTCGGCCACGAGTGGGTAGACTATCCTGATCTCTTTGATTTTCTCCGGCCACTCATCTCACACTCAACTGTGGAGGCTATGTGCGGATCGGACTTCGTGTCCAGATTTTCCCGACTTTGTCGAAGACTTTTGGCGATTCAACAGCAGCATGCCCAAGTTGTTACAAGGCAGGCCTCGATGGGCGATGCCCGGAGCGTGGCGTGCCCGCGATAAATGTATCGAGGTCATGAAGCAGTGGCGCAATAGCAGCGATGAACAAACTTTCACTGGTAATGCCATGATACCGCGAAGATGGAGCTACTTCTCTAACATGAAGGGGATCAGTACGCATGGCGTAGCTTGCTCGGACCTTGGTATCCTCTGGGGGTAAGTCACTCCCCTGTTCAAACTCCTGTGCGCTCATGGTTCGGGCTAATTAAGTGCTGGGTATTAGCATGAACTCCAATTCCATGCCCGCGACTTTTTGGCTCTTTTGGCACATGATCCAAGATCGTGATTTACTTTCGCGAGCTACGTCTGAGGTCAGCGCTTGCGCTGTCAACCTAACTTCGAGAGACTTGGACTTTGACACGCCTAAGCTCTGCAGTCAGCCACTGCTGCAATCTTGCTATGCAGAGACATTGCGTCTGTATGTTGCAGTGTATATCATCCGCAAGCCCGAGCATCAGGATGCCCAAATCCTAGACTACAATGTACCCAAAGGAAAGATGATGGTGATCTCGAGCGCAATCGCACACATGGACAAACGAAACTGGAATCTCGGACATGAGGAGCAGCATCCTGTTGAAACGTTCTGGGCCGATCGGTTCCTCAGACCCAGAGCCTGCGACAGATCCGGATCAGCCACTAATAGAGTGACCTCCACTGGTGCAGAAAAGACCGCAAGCGGACCCCAATTCTCGATGAATAGCTACTCAGGATCGTGGATCCCGTTTGGTGGGGGCATCCACCAGTGCCCTGGACGGCACTGGGTGAAGCTGCAAATGCTCTTGAGCTTCGCCATGATGTCGAGTACATTTGATTTCGAGCTCAGGCAGGGTTCTAAGAAGCCCCGACTCGATATGGGAAAGTATGGCCTCGGCGCTTTGCAGCCTTCCGATAAGAGCCCTTTTCGCATCCGGAGGAAAGCCAAGCGTTGCGAAGCGTGAAACATCTATTCAGGTTCAAATGAGACGAGAGTCTGCAAGCTCCGCCAGTCCGAAATCATCAGCCAAGCCGGAATATCCACAGCATTTTACGTCTGGGGCTACGAAAAGCGTGTTTGTTCTCCTAGACTCCTTGTCAATTTCTGGGGGGGATCATGGGTATCATGGGGCGGCGACAGGTCTCCGTACATTCTAGAGTGTCTAAGAGTTCACAAGGGGCACAGTCTGCTGCATGATCCTTTCAAATGACCCTCGAATGCTCTTGATATGCAAGCCCCTCGGTGAAACGGAGAAAACAGGTCCCCGAGCTGTGGTCGTGCCTCACTTACATGCAAGCGAACAGAATTTAATCTAACCAAAGTAAGAAAGATTTACAGCCCAATTGCAATAAATATCCTTCGCTGGAAGTGCTGGCGGGCATGAACTGTACCTTAGCGTTGAGCCTCAGCCTCGTTGGTCTAAGGGAACCTAGTGCCATGTTGTACCTTAGCACGCTGCTGCCTGTCGCTAAAAGCGCTCCAATCAATATTCTATAGAAGAGGCTGAAACACCGGATCCAAACAGCGCCGCGGCTGAAAGTGGGCCGCGCCGCCGACCTTAAGGTAATGATTACCTTGGATTCCCGTCCTTAGCTCGCTTAGAATACCGTAATTTACCTTTCTGACACATGCCATTCCCGGCATGCTAATCGGACAAGCAGGAAAGGCTCTCGATAGGTCAGACCTACTGTCTTGATAAGCCTATGAAGCGAGGAAATCCAGGCAGGCGGCCAATTCCATTCATGTAGGCGCTAACCGGGGTCACTGGCATACCAGGCCCGGAAAGTGTCTGGCCATGGGTGACAGGTCAGACTGCCTCCAGAAACACGTAAAAAGATGGACTGGGCGATGCTGGGTTGAAGAGGGAGGATGCTTAAGAGATGAGCGCTTTGGTGATACTGAATCGAAGGTGTCTTGCCTGTGCCAGGTGAGTTTCTACCTATGCGGGTCGTCACCCAGGTAAGCTTCTCCGAGTGGGGTTTTTTGGCTTCGGGGTCTACGAGCTCGTGATGCATATTTCTAGACATACTTCAAGAACTGTGAAAACAATTTGAACATGCATGCAAAAATATTGAAGACGCTCTAATGATGAGAGTCTGGTCGTGTGTGGCGTACCTGCAAAAAATACACACTGGAAAGAGAGTAAATAGCCTCGCAAGATAGAGTCGCGCGAAAGATGGGAATATTTCTCAATGCATGTCTAAGGATAGGCGGTTACTGCGGTCTTATGTGTTGGTGGGTGCTGGAGGAGTAGTAGGGATGCTGAGATTGAGGTCTATTTCACCAAGTCTTGGTTCTGATTGTCGTGTAGTGTTCTGATGCTAGTGCCCATCTATGTACTTTCCTGCCTGCTCAGTCATTCCCATCCATCAGGCATGATCGCATGTCGGCTACACAGATTCCATAGGATGGTGCTTCTCACAACCTCTCGCTCTTCGCTCCAAGCCTCGAACTCAAAGCGTTCCACATTTCGCAATCACGACATCTGAACTCGGTTCCCTGATCCTGTCATTAGCAGGACTTCTAGTGCAAGGTACGAATAACGGAGAAGCATACCCGCTGTCAGAGCCCGTACTCTCAATCGCCTTGACGAATTCTTGCCCTTCGATCACCTCGCCGAAGACGGTGTGCTTGCCGTTGAGATGGGGCGTTGGGACGGTGGTGATGAAGAATTGCGAGCCGTTGGTGTTGGGGCCGGAGTTGGCCATGCTGGTGACGTAATTTAACGACACGGGACAGAGATATGTTGAGGCCCAGCATTGAGGAAACTTACGAGAGCAGATAAGGCCTGTCGTGCTTGCGATGGAAATTCTCATCGTGGAACTTGGTGCCGTAGATGGATTTGCCGCCGGTGCCCTTTGTAAATCAGAAACTAGGTACGGGCAAAAGAGCGCCCAACAGGAGAAAGATTTTAAGCAATGCAAGACTGTCTCGCGGCGAGTCTCATACAGCTGCTGGAGAAGAAGAAGCGAATACATACATCTCCAGCAGTGAAATCCCCACCCTGAAGCATAAAGCCTAAGTGATTTTCTCGAGTTAGCATTGCTCTATCTGGTTAAGGAACCAAATCATGTTGCCAAGGTCGCTCAGAACGACTGCTGCACGACAAGCTCCAAATCTCCTGGATCCCTTTCAAAGGGGTGATTGATGCTTGGAAGTTTACTCACCAGGGATAATTCTATGGAAGCCGGAACCCTGGTAACCGTAGCCTTTCTCTCCAGTGCAAAGGGCGCGGAAGTTTTCCGCGGTTTTGGGCACAACGTCGGTGTAGAGCTTGAAGACTACTCTGGCAGGCGGGCCTATCCAAAAGTTAGGACTCATCAGTGTGAGTACTACTGAGTGATCGCCTACCATTATTCACAGTCAGGTCAAAGTAGCAGGTGTCGCTCTTCGATAAGCCCAGGGGATTAGCAGCGCTTTGTGATGGAGCTGTTGTGGATGCCGATGAGGGCGATGACTGATGGGGCGGAGAATCTGGTCAGGGTTTGGTTAGTATTACATGAGTCTTGGACATAGCTCTGAAGACCGGGGGTGGGTAGGTTGAGATAGTGGGTAGAATACCGGAGCTGCTGTCGCCCTTCATTTTCTCCTTCAGCTTGTTCATGAGTTTCGACATGTTTGCTGTAGGACCAGGTAAGGATTAAGAATGGTTCAAGGAGTCAATAAACAAAGATGTCGATTGAGTGTATCTGGATACAGTATTGAGAGTCGTCTGTGAAGGGTCCGGGAACTTGGAAAGCAGGGAAGATGCGCTGACGCACTGTGGCTAGAAAATGTGGCGCAGCAGTTTATATTCGGACGCGACGTCCTCTTCCAAAGATGGATTTCTTTCTTTATATGATTTCCGCCTTCGTCCGTCGACTCTGACAGCATCCAAGTCGATATTTATGGCCAGAGTCTTTCAACGACTTGATCGAGGCTTGACGTGTAGCCTTAGTTGTTCTGCTCCGCCGAGCAATTTACTTAGTTGAGTTGTACAGACGAGCGTTGAAGAAGCTTATGCTTCTTGCTGCACTAAAAGTGTCGCAAAAGATGAATCCGCCGTCTCTTCACGTTTCTTACTTTGCACGCAAATTTCCAGTAATGAATTATGGCTTTCAAGTCCTGCCTGTCTCTGCCTTTCTTGTTGTTTGGATTTCAAATGTTGCTCAAGACCCTACCTAGTCGCGTACACAATCTCTTAGTCCCGTCCACCTGTTCGTCAATGGCGACCCTAATGGTTGACTCCACCACTTTAAGTCTATTGCTGCTTCTCTTTGTCAATTCTTGTTGGCTATCCCACGGCCAAGGTCTATTGACACCCATATTGGGCAGAACGCGATCGTGGCCAACAAAGCCCTACCGTGCACAAAGGCGATCCACACATCTCTATAATTGAACCATGGCTCTCCAGCATATGTTTCAACATATCCAATAATATATTCAAACAGTCTGATCAGCGATCAATCCATTCTTTACACCATCTGAAAGCCAGACTTTCATTCTCTTCTTTATTCCATCGGAATTTACCCCAGCTTACACACCCGAAATCCCACACACCGCTGCCATTTATCCCCATCGAAATGCAACTCACCTCCCTCCTCCTCCTAGCGCTGGGTGCAACGACGCTCGCCACCCCCATCGACATCTCGGACGCCTCCTCCGACAACACCAACGGCACCACCTCCTCCTCCACCGAGCACCGCCTCGAGAAGCGCGGCACCTACGGCTGGATCGCCTCCTACTCGGACCTCGACTTCAAATGCAGGGGCGGCTACGCCGACAACCGACCCGAGATCAGCACGGACTGCGTTAACTTCACTCCCGTTGGTGGTCACATCGGGGTATGTCTTTCCCCACCCACTTCCCCCTCTTCCCTTTCACTTCCCCCTTTCCCTTTCCCATGCCCTTTCCGAAAACCGCTTCTTCCTGCCTGCCGTCTGAACTTCCGGATTCCTGAAAGCGAGTTGCATTCGCTGACATAGACACCAGATCAACTGGGGCACCTGGCCCTACGCCTTCGACTCCCTCAACGTCTACAGCCACGCGGACTGCATCAACAAGATCGCCGTCATCAAGGGCCCTGCGAAGCACAACCGCGACGGACAGCAGTTTTGCTGGAATGTCTGGAACAAGCGGGTCCGCAGCGTCCGGACCTCGGACACGGCGGGCGATGCTCCTACGTAGATCATGCCCGGGAACGTGAAAGCTTGATTGAGAAAGAGGTAAGTAACTGAGGTGGGTATTTTCTTTTATGGCTATAGTAACGCCCTGCACTGGATGTGGGAGCTTATGTAGGACTGGAATGACTGAGGTGGGAGCGGTTCTTACAATCACTTTTCTTACAAGTTGTTATACAAACTCCGTACTTTACTACATTTACAATCCTTGCTGCTTCGGAATGAGGCACATCATTGACTAGTACGTCAGTAAACGAGGTGAGGAATGACTCCTTCGTCTTACCAATTTTGTTCAGGGTTCGGACACAACTATGCCTTTTCCCCTTAGAAAGATTTGTTTTCTCCAATGTTTCTCAGTCCAAGTTTCAAGGATGTCGACAAGAGCTATATCCGCCTTTATAGGCGACAAGGGAAGCGCTATTCCTCCCGTGCAAGTGGCGACGATTTTCCTGGCGACTACCCGCGCTTGCACAGATCTCTTTATCGCACCTCTTCTATCTCGAGATTCTCACTCGGTCTCCCCACCTCCTTCCTCGCACTTAAGAAAAGTTCTCTGTCTCCCAGCAGGGCATTTTCGCCCCTTCTTCGTCCAACATGCCTCTCCCTCGACTGATGTTGGGTCTTTCTCTTGTTGCCCTCATTTCTTTCTCCACTCAAGCCCGCCCGTCCACCTCTCTCTCCCCTCTCGAAGCTCGTAACAACAAGTTCTGGCTACACTGCGGCAATGCGCCGACCGTCGCGGCGGGAGAGTAAGTCGTCCCCCCCCTCCATTCCATCCCGATACGATACTAGACCTATTAGCATCCCCTTCCCCTCCGCCGTCCTCACCACCCCACCTGACCCCTTCCCCACCTCCGGCTCCAACCAGCCCTGGATGACCTACCTCTGGTGCACCCCCTCCACCGTAACCTACACCTTCTTCTCCATCGGCGCCCTCACCCCCCCACCCCTCACGGGCTACCGTTCCGTCTCCGGCGCCCTCGCCCAAGCCATCGCCGAGCTCACCGCCTGGCTGTCCTCCCACCCCGACGGCCCCATTCACCAACCCCGCAGCGGCCACGACGACTGGTTCACCGACGCCGCCGCCGCCACCGGCTTTGAAGTCTACGCCATGAACAGCGTCGGGCGTCTGACGTTCGGGGTCCTGAGAAGTGCATTGCAGGGCCTGCAGCAATTCATGGAGTGGAGCAAATACGCGAATGATGGGTATAATAAGGGGGATGGGCCGATGGGGTTTCAGATCAATGATGGGCAGTGGGGGGAGGTCGGGATGGGGTATGTGGGCTACACGGGGTGGCCGGGGCATGGGTGTGTGTATGAGGTGGTGGGGGGGAAGGTGAGTGATTGTAAGACGTTCATCAAGAAGAAGATTGCGGATGCGGGTCTCTAGGGATGAGATCTGATTCCGGGAGACTGCGCTTATGAGGATTCCGAGCACAACCAAGAGGGTTTTGCAAGACTTGCTTTCGCTGCTGCCCTTCGTTCTTCTTCCTTACCCTTGACAGCTTCAACTCGCCATGGAAAGCGATGATTCTACTGGGGGGTTCATTGAGGTTTTTCGTCGGGTCAACGTCTTTTCGTTCCATGCCATTACTCTTGTACCCGGAACAGACACAGTATTTGTCTGATCTTATGATCTGGATCGCGAAATTCTTCGAGCACAGTTCTCATCGCCCTTGTCGACGATCTACTCTGCTTCCCTTCTCCCGTCAAAACCATATAACACAAAAATAACAATCGATTGAGGCGCCAATCACCCGGCATCAATTACCTGCTCAAAAACATCATGGTGCAATTATTCAGAGAACAGCATCGCGGAACTCTATGTTCGGCAATGTGTCTACGCTGTGACTATCCCAAGAAGGGTTCTTACTAAGATCCGTCCTCCCCTCCTTGGACGCGGAAAAAACTATCGATCAGCAACGGGTTTGATACACCTCGCGTGAGCCTTCTTTGGGAGAATAATAGTAGAAGGCTAGACACGCGCGGGACGAGATTTCCGGATGGGGAACATGCGAACGAGGGAGTGAGGAAGATACAAGAGATAACCAGGCAGGACGAGGCTGGCCTCGCATCTGATTTCTTGATTGATGAAGTCAATTGGTTGGGGGCCGGGGGGTTTCTTAACGACGGATATCATAATTTGGACGCTGGGGAATACATACGTCTAGCATATATCGAAAGAAAACTTGAATCGCTCGCTCTGTTGTTCTCTTCTTGGAGCACAAGGACGATTTCTTGGTGTGGGTGTTCCTTGATGGTAGATACGACAACGGATGGGAGGGCGGATAGCATAGGTTCGATGGCACATTGGAGAAACGAACTGCATGCTTTGGGCTTGAGCTGCTGTTTTATGATGTATGTATATGGTGGTTGAGGAGGCCGGGGGGGTGACTTGTGGAATGTTGGTGCAAAATTCTAGCTTGAAGAAAGTAGCACGTGCGGAGTTGCTGAGATTTTGGATATAATGTCGAGATTGATGGGGGTTTCTGTCTGCGAAAAATATACAATGCATTTGGATTTTTAGCTTTGGTCTTTGGCGAATGGAAGGGACGCTTTGAGAATGCGCTACGGATCTTGGAGGAACCTCCGAAGAGACAAATCTTGAAAGACCCCCACAGTCTCGGCTGGCATTACGGGTAGAGCGTTTCGCAAGCCTGGGAGACCTCTGGATCAATTGAGAACGTACGGCATGCCCAGCTTGAGGGTTAGAGTAGTCCGTACAGCTTCCTTTTCCTCTTGGAGGCGTAAGAAGGGACATAGCGATGAGTCGTACACCTGATGTAAGAAGTCGTTGTTGAGAAGTGCAGATCAAGAAGGCGAGGCACAAGTCAGAACACGCTTCTCGCAGATTAAAGAAAGCTTCGGGAACACTTTCTAGAAACCACAATGCTTGAGATGATACCTCTGAGAACTCCGCGTGTGCAAGCAGCTATCTACAATGAGCCATTGTGACTTACGCAAGCCCGAGATCTATTGTCTATCGTCGTCTAGGTCCATTCAAGGCTTCTGGAACACCATCGTAGCGTAACGAAACGAGCCATTGGCGAAGCCACGCCGCATCGCCCGGAAGGATTGCAAAAAGGCTATGCCATCGCGCCCTTGGGAAAAGGCAAAGGCCCACAGAGACGGCGATTGGATTAAGGACCAGGAGATGTCCCTAGGACCCGTCAGCACGAAGAAATGGCAGCTCTAGATGGGGTATTAACCACGTCTTTGACACCTTGTCGCTGATATCGAAGGGAGTGGAGAGGATCTTGAGCCCAGCCTGATCGGCAAGACGGCAGTAGTCTTCTTGGGTACACAAAGGTGGTAGCAGCATGCCATCTTTGAGAAAGGTCAGCTACTGCATCAATGTACCAAAGTTGGATCGAGTGTACCTTCAATAGGCTTGATATCAGCAACCTCTTGTGCATCCGTCAACCCCTTAGCCTTGAACCAGTCCGCGACGACCAGCTTCCCTTCGGGTTTCAGGAGCTCGTATGCATTGTTGAAGAAGAGCTTCTTATCTGGCAAATGACTCATCGCTTCCGAGATCCAGACGCAGTCGAAGGTTGCTGCATTGGGGGGTGTGGTGAAGAAATCACCCATCTTCTCGGCGTCAAGCTCAAGGTATCGCACATCGCCTTGGGAGTTGTCCGGCGAGTATGGCACGAGACCATCATCTTTTGTGAACTCGGCCTGCCCGTGTGTTTTCCTCTGGCTTTCGGTCTCTCTCCTGGCTATTGCAACCTGCTTCCCACTAATAGTGATGCCTGTAACTTCACAGCCATGCTTGCTCGCCAAATAGCGTGATGTGCCACCAATGCCGCAGCCCACGTCCAACACCGAGCTTCCACAGCGCAGGGCCGACCTTTCCAGCAGCAGCTCTATCAGGCGCTCCTGTGCCCTCTCTTTGGTATCGGTGGGCTCCAGAAAGTAGCCATGGTGGATGTGTTCTCCCCTGGGTCTCTTAGCAGGTACTCAAGCTTGCGGAGGCTCGAGACACTACCAGAGAGCGAGGTAATAGTCCGATGCAAGCTCATAATGGTGTCTGATTCGCGCTTTGAGAGCAGTGAAGGATGTCAGTGGTTCTGGAGCCGGTGTCTCGTACTGGTTGCTGACTTCGTGGACCTCGACCGAGGAGGCAGCGCTTTTGCCATTCATGAACCCGTTCATGCTGTAGACTCGTCGGTTGATGTCCCGCAGGATTACGTCCAAGGTGCCGAATGCCCGAGTAGAGCGTCTGCTACAGGGTGTCGCATGTACTCATTGCCAATGTTGTATGTGCTGCGGGAGGTACTAGTCTTGTAGAAACGGACTCGCCTCAATGATGGAGAACTTGACCGGCAAGAGGATGTTGCACACGGAGCAACACAAGCGGCATCACAGATAAGTGAAGCATCATGCTGTGTCAATTAGATGAATGACTTTCGACGCTGAAACGCCGGACACATGTCCGGACCCCCCCTGTTCCTCTACGGCGCAGGGGTCAAAGATTGTCCGAGCCTGCTGAGCTAACCACTTGCAGACAAGCCTCCTGTCAGATAGATAAGGCATTCGCGACTTATCGGCTTGGGGACGAGGGGCTTGTTGTTCTCAGTCTGCCTCTCTGTAAGCATCTTGAGAACTTGAGAAGTAGTTCCGAGTCTCTGCCGACAAGTCTCCTACACCTGGCTATCGTATCGACTCTCTGCTCCGAATATCGCCGAGGTGTGGGCAATGGCTGACACGGTTCCGCTGACTCGACTGTATCATGACGTGGGCTTCGGGGTCGCTCGTTTGGTGCAGTCGACTTTCACATGCATCCTGCTGGCATCACTGCTCACTGATCCTGTCAACCTCCTTCTCAACCTCCTTCTCCCTCGCCCACGTCGACACACTTTCGCTCTGCTTCTCACTCTGACAGGCTTGATCCGTTACCAACTGCACAGACTGCACAGATCCAATTAGGAAAAGCATGTCATTGTCCAATCTCACGGCTTTGCAACAGCACGTTGCATTCTGGGACCGCAATAACGATGGCATCATCACTACTTTCGATATCTACTCCGGCTTCCGCGATCTCGGATTCTGCGTGCTCTTCTCCCTCGGCGGCCTGCTGATCAACCTCTTCTTCTCCTACCCCACCCGTCTCGGCCACAGCTACCTTCCCGATCCTCTCTTCCGCATCTACATCGACAGCATCCACAAGGCCAAGCATGGCTCCGATACCGGCGCTTATGACTCGGACGGTAATGTTCGTCTAGCACTCTTCAACGAGATCTTCGATCAATTGGACGATACTGGCACAGGGAGCTTGGGTGTGAAGGATCTGTTACGATTAATATCGAGAAACCGCGTGGCGGCGGACCCGGCTGGCTGGAGCTTCGCCTTCATGGAGTGGTGGACGACCTGGCTACTCCTGCAGAAGAAGGGCAGAGTATGGAAGGAGGATCTGAGGCAGGCCTATGATGGTAGCTTGTTCTGGAGGATACGTGATGATACAATGAAGAAAAAGGGCTGGCAACAGGGATACGGCTGGAACGACTTTACCCATAGTATGTGGACGAACGGGACGTGGAAAGAGTGGGAGTTGGGTACTGGTGAACCACTGAACACGACAGCGAAGCAGGAGCTATAGGCGTGCAAAGGTCTGGCTTGCCCTCTCTCAAATATTCGATACGGCTTCTATTTGCTCCGAAGCTCCCTCCTGTGTTGTCGATCCAACCGAGGGAAAAGGGCTCTGGGCTTGTGTTAGCCGTCCCTAAGGCCATTCTTTAGGCCGGCGCTGGGACAGACTTCGATGATGCCATGAACACTACGAGTTAATGATTCTTTCTATCTACCGATCAATACATCCAGCCACACCAAAGGCTTGGATAAACGTTGAGCGGGAACAGACCAGACATTCTATGAGATATCTTTGCGAAACGACTGACGGAAGCACCTAAAAGGAGATAAGGAACAGCTACTGAATACTCTATAAAATGCTGCACTTTCTACTCCCACAGACCCTGACTCGAACGTCTTGATCGAGGTGTCCGCCGCCCCTTGGATGCATCAATGAGAACAACACCATAATCTGACATAGGTAGAAGATCGAGAAATACTTCCTTGCAGGTCATACACATCTATCATCGACCTGACTTTTAACAGTACTGAGCACTTCTATAAACATTCCGTGTGTTTGCACTGATCGAGTCTCTGAGATACGTCCGACCGAGTCTATACTGGCGATAGTCCAAACCGAGTGTCGACAGTGATCCAAATGCCAGGAAAGCGGCATTTCATATTTGCGAGCTTCTTACGAAAGCTCATAGCATTATTTTCCAAGCCAATTCGGGGACTATTTTCCTTTCCTTACACATTAGAGTAGGCATGTGTGCGCTTCTATTTCATCAGCACCTTCAAACTCTAGAAGTTATTTTCGGGCCTTCTTTGGCATGGGGCAAGAAACAAGACACGCGGTTGGCGAGGACTTGAGCGAAAGATATCTTCTATGCTATCCATGACACAGCGCCGTCGCTTCAGCCAGGCTTTTCACTCAAGAATAACTTCTCTTTTCACCCCACAAGCTCAGTCTCATCACCTCTCCTATTCTACTCCTCTTCCTCCTTCAAGTCTCCCAGACTATATACCTCTGCTGTACTGTCTCCATCATACTTTCCACCCCGCCCTGCCAAAGACCCTCATGATCCCGCGCCCTGCGCTCCCTTATCACAGACTCCATCAACGTTACATCCCACTCTAGGATCCCACATCTTCGCACCGACATGACGCCAGTTTCAACGCTTTGCATCTCGAGCCCTCATACGTCGCGAATCTGTAGCGTTGTCGAAGCACCGCATATGATGCCTCGCGTTTTGCAAGCCATGGTGGCGACTTTGCCAATTGAGCAAGCACTTATCTGAGCGCTTATCATATATAGGCGGCATTGGCGTCACCCAGTGCTGATCTATCTGTATATGGCGGGCAGGGTGTTCAGTGGAATCATCTCTATGTGTCTCTCTCAATCTGCCACGATATCGATGATACGCTTGGCAGTGCTTCAGACCGTTCTGCTAGTCTGAGGAGATGCTATGATGGGCCGTGACTAGCGGTTACTCGATGATAGATTTCGTTATTATTTATGAACTCGAGCCCATGCATTCTTACGAATTCATGCCAGATTCCACGCTTTTCAGATTTCAAATTGACACATTCTCCTTTTGCTGCTTGGAAAACTTCGAGAGCAACGAGTTAGATCAGCAATGAACTAAAGAATCAGAGTACTGCAGTCAAATAGTAGAGTCACCAAAGCATCTACCTGCTGCTGTTGCTGAAAGGAAGGATACCGTAGAATATACCATAACATGCCTGCTTTCGAGAGATGTTCGAAGAACACTGATTCTGTGCGTTGGAGCAATCACTGAGTCCGCCCATCCTCTCGCACATGGAGTACTATTGCTGAGAGCAATATACAACTCCCCTCCCACCCACAAAACCCGACCAACGCTTCCACGAACCCCTCTCCAGAGCAACCTTCACAAAACCAAACCCCTAAACAATCTCATAACAACCCAAAATCCCTCCTTTGTCGTCTTCCAACCCCAATCATCCATACCTGCTACTCAATGCCCATCTCCAACCCCACTTCCCTCTCCCAATCCCAACAAAATACTTCCTACGTCCAACGCCACCTCCCGAGCTTCGATAGCCCACTCCCAGTTTTTCTCACGGTTTGTTATCAGCAGTATGATTTCCGAGGAGAGGGTTTTGTTCGAAGATGCTGCTGTGCTTGAGGGTTCGCTCTATGGTGTAGGTTGGGGTATCTTTTCTTGAGTTCTAGATAGGGAGATAGAGAGCTGGGGGTTTTTGGTCTGATGGTGGGGGGGGTTGCGGGGCTTGGGGGGGGGGGTTAGGGGCTGGGTGGGTGGGTGATGCTGGTGAGTTGGTGGGACTGGAGGTGGTGGATTGTGGGCAGAGTCTGACTTAGTAGGGTATGTTTTTGTCTTCTTCTGTTCTGTTTGATTCATGCACTGGTATCTGTTCTAGAACATTGAGTATAGAGGAGAGGAGGTGCTCTGGAATCTTTTGAAGAGCGTACCTGGAGATGCGTATAAGATGTTGGAAGGGCTAAGAGGTCAGATTTCATATTTCAGGAGAGAACGAAAGCGGGTTCTTATTTGAGCTTTACTTCCAAACCGTTCAAGACACCTACCCCAGCCTTCGCGAAACATAGTCGCACTCCTTACAGTCTCAGCACCGATCCCCTCATCTCCATCAACCATCATCTCCCCCCCCCTCACCCCCCCTCTCCCACAGCCCCCACAACCCAACCTCCCTACCTCGCAATCCATTCCAGACTCCAGAATCCATAGCACCATCACCAAGCCCCCCCCCCCCCAATACCCTCACCCCCACCATTATAACCCCCATCCCATGCTCTTGCCCCCCACAATCAACCCCCTTTGCCTCAAATACACCAGCGCTGCCATTTCCGTCCCCTATTCCGATCTAGCTGACCGATATCGAATCTTGAGCCAGGATTGCCAAAAGAAGCGGGGAAGAATTTTAAGGAGGTCTCTGAGATTGCGGGGGTGTATGATTGACTTAGGATGTCATACTAATCACCCCAGAGCGAGGGGTATGTAGCATCGACTTAGTTGCTTGATTGGCTATGACTTGGTTGGGGGGTTGGGGTGGGGTGTTGATGGGGAGACGGGGTTTGCTTGAGAGCTGCGCGGAGGGTTGCTGTGGATGTGCTGGGCTACGATCGAGGGGTGGGATAAGTTTTGGGGTGGGGAGTGGGGTGTCATTGATACTTGCGGAGTCGTGTGGCCTTTTCTAGTAGATGGGGAGAAGAGTGTAAGGTTGTGGCTGATTGAAACGTCAGGCAGTCTTTGTCTACACAGGAAGCCGTGGCGGATGCGGGTTGTAGGATCTGCTTCTACGATCGACATATGTGCTTTGAAAGCGAAAGACTCAGAAAGACTAGAAGTCTAGAAGCACGAGCGAAGCAATCCCATCAGGGGCTAGGTACGACTTGAATTCTTCGCAACGCTCTGGGCTTGAACTTTTGACTTGACGATTCGAAAGAAGAGGTACGAAGATGGCAAGATCCAGTAGATGGTTTGAAGAAGGTGCCAACGCCTGGTGTTTGTAAACTTTCCCCATCTTCTAGTGATTCACAATGATTTGGTTATCTTGTACTAGCACAAGGAAGCTTCGGCAATCATCGATTCCAGCCAGACCTAGTTGAACGAGAAATCCGAGCAAAGACCGAGAAGAATGGCCAGGACTCTCAGTCTATTCTAGTAGATGTTGCGGTTCGCATCAAGGTGCATGGTACTAAAGTGTCACGAGAATTGGGTAGAGAGTGCTTAGCCTGCGTGTAAATCCAATGCTCGTACTCTGTTCGACAATCAGATTTATATTTCAAGAGTGCCTGCACCAGTGGCACTCTACTTTTGGGAGAAGCCTCGAGTTGGAAGGATAGTGGAGCGTGACGATAAAGAGTTATTGGATTCGCGGTCCCTCTTGCCGTCGTAATGTTGCTAACCGAACAGATGACCTCGTTATGATTGTTCGGTGCATGATCTCTTGATAGCGCTTATTTCGTGTTCCTGGCGACATCACTTAGTCCGCCGTCGAGGCACTTGGCTCACATCGGAGGACTATGCGAGAGCGACGACATCATGTATCTTGAAGCGAAGCACCTTGTAAGCGTGAATGAGAAATTATGTACGCTTGGACGTAATGCTCTGTTCGAGTATCGCAAGATGTCTAAGCTGCAGTGGTCGAATGAAGACTTCGAATACTTGACCATTCGAAGCGACTAGATTCGCTTTGTATAAAACTGATTGAGAATGATCTAAGTCGTACTATGAGAACAACGCTAGGCTTGAGCGTGAAGAGGGTCTGACCCTCATGCGGATCTTGGTATATCCCTTCCGTGCGACATAGCCAGAAGGAAAGACGCGTAGACCATATGTTTTCCGCACTCAGAATTGTGATCGAGGAGTATCACGGGCTTTTAGATCTATAACATATATGTCCCAACAGCCGTTGTTGAGGTCTTGATCCCGGCAACTCACTCTGCTCGTAGACGGAAAAGGTCGAGGAAGGAATGCACAGTAATGGTGCGGCTTCCATCAATCAATAAGTTTGCCAGTGCTATTGTTGCCTTTGAAGCACTTTTGCTATCGAGCTCAACAGTCGAAAGCCGAACGACGATCGCTTGTACATAGTCTGGGACCTACAGAAAGACTCATCACGTTGCAGGACTAAGATATTCTGAGGATATAGCCTAGGAGAAGGCCATAGTGGTATTGCTTTTATGTGGTGATGTTGTACAAAGGCTCAGGCTCAGTGCTGTCAGCGTTGGTTCTTGATACTGGCGCCGAAAGAACTTCTGGCGCAAGCGTATCTGACTCTGAGGGCTAGGGGTTTTGGGTAGCGAATAATGAACGATTACCGTTATTTCGCGAAAATCTTTGTTGTGAGTTTATCGGACGCCTTTTCGTGTCTTTGAGATCCGATCGATCGACCGGATATCATTTGGAGCTTATAAGAGAGCTTGAGGGGTATGGACTGGAGGACTAGCAACCAAGGTCGGAGAGTGTTATGAACCCTCGATATCGGGAGATACAGTGGCTTGGGCCCAGCAGAAATTGGCTTACCTGGTATACGGAAGACCACCTGGTCACTAATCTCATGACTTACTCATGAGATTTACTTTGTTGTGCTGGAGACCCTTGCGAAGTGACCTCTGTTCCCTCCAATGGCGCTTCATTAGCTGTCTGTGGTATGACGACGGGTGACATTCCTGCCACAGTCATACTCTAACAATCTGTGCAATTCTGCGAGCGTATCGGGAGCCTGAAGCCAGGTTGTGATACGTTCTCCGGCCATGTTCAAGCGATGGTGATGGTCGAGGGTGGACGTGCCCGCTATACCTAGGGCGATATAGCGATAAGTCTCCAGCAAAGTTTCGAACAAGAGCACTGATGGTAGCTTTCTCAATCAACTCGCACCTGCAACCGCGGGCCCGGAGTGTATGGCCAAAGCTCGCGATCAGGCCACCTACTTCGGTACGGCTGAGGAATGGGAGGAAGTTACCGGCCAGAACGGGGAAGGTTAGTCCGAAGTCTGGAACGCAGACCTCGTTGGTGAAGGTCTCGATCTTGACCGCAAGTGTTCTGATGCTTGCCGTGCCGGCCATGGCGTGTACATAAACTACACTCAGTCGGTAGGCTGGCCATTGGTCCCAAAAAAATAATTAGCCCGTCAATCTAGCTATCGCCACATTGCTTGCCGCTACGGGACATCACGGACTCGAAATGGCGGTAGCAGGCTGATAGTCGACCCCCCTCTCCCTAGCTGAACTAATTGTTGCGCCCAAGAGATGATCGATTTGGAGCTTCGAAATCAACGGCTGCAGCAAGCCTCTATATTTCAACGCAAGCGAAGCACCCGACAAGCGGGGAATCTGGGTCATCTGGGGTGCTATGCAATGCAATGTGGTCATCGATAAGCTTGGTCGCATACGATGTCGGGCCCGCGGCAGAGTGTGTGGCAAAATCGTTGTAAGCAAAACATGTCCAAGCTGCAGAGCGTGGGACAGATGAACAGATTCCGCAGTTATTCATCAAGTAATCCCGCACGACATATTTGAGAGTCTTCGAGGAGTGCTGTACAGGGCTTGGGTGATCGCTTGAGTAAGTAGAACGAGGTGTCTCGCAGCTAATGTCTGACGGAGTTGCTAAAATGGTCATGTTAACTCGCATATTCCGTCCCATTTACCACCATTTGACTTACATGCGTCACCCATCATCGTCTCGTCACTAGATGCATGATCTCTTCTACATCGCTCAATGCGATGCTGTGGGACTTGTCGCTTGCGACAGCGAAATCTCGTCGCTTTGTGGGGGTTTTCGCTCTTGCGTTTGGAATCTTTGCGAACAATGGCTTGCATGTCCTCATTCTTGAAGTTCTTTTCAAGTCCCCATTCTTTGATTTTGGATTTGTATTGTCTCATACTTGTTAGGCAATCTTTTAGCTTGAATGTCCATAAAGTTGAAACCCAAAAGGTGGTGTCCTACGATGCCAGGAATCCATATCTCTCTTCCATTGATTTCATTTTCACTTCAAGAGTCAAGCCATCTATCTCATAAAGCTTTCTAATGATCGCTGCTTGCTCTTGCCACTGTTCTGCGGTCTTAATGCCGGCTTTCGGTCTGCGTGGCGCTGACATGGGATTGTCAAGAATAGGATTGAGAGAAGACGTTCCGACTGCGCTGGATGTTCGATCGGCCTGATATAGTTCATAGGGGCTTGGAAGCAGTGCGCGATATGCATCGTAAGAACTGTCCATTAGACAGGTTGCGCAGCTTTATTCAATACGATTATTCAATTGGTTTGCGGGGGCTAGTGGGGTCTAGGACCGCTAGCCCGCCCGCGCTATACCAAATCGGGTAATATGGATCGCAACCTAGTGATTATCGTATTTGATCGATTTTCGTTCTCTTTCATCAATAATGTGCATTTCTAATCTCTTTCACCCTATCTAGCATGCCTCAATTGACCCAATTGACCCAATTGATCGACGACGATCAAGGCATACGTATAGCTATCGCTCTTGCCCTTGCCATTGTCGTTATTTTGAGTCAACATTTCGTCGACAATTCTCGACATTCATACATTAAATCAATGAAATATAAAAGATTTAAATTCGATCTAAATCGAATTTTCTCTAAACGTCTTCGCCATATAATGCGATTTAATAAGAAGAAAATTCGATTGCTTGTTAATTACTTTGTTATCGATGCTATCGAGTAAACAATCGTATTAAATTATTCTTTAAACTTGTTCTTTGCTATCTTCTATACAAATTATTCTATTCTTGTTAGCTATTTGAATTGACAAAACGATTTAATCGTTTTTTCTTTTATCTCTTTCGCGTTCTTAACGATTTTCTTAAACATCTCGAAATTCGATACGACAATATGCTTCGATAACATTTAACGCTTATTTATACACGCATTAAAAGATACGTTAAAGCGATAAAAAAAATAGAAAAAATTAGAGACAAAAGCACTATATAAGAATTTATTAATAAAATTTTCTAGAAGTTTTGCAAATTAAATGTGAAACAAAAATTCTATTACTTTAGTTACAAAAAATTACACGAAATAATTTGACTAGCTATTATTTATTTGAACGATTTAATAAAATCTATTTACGATTTTTGTAAAAACAAGATAAACGACGTTACAATGCTATAGAAGTCTATTGCAAAATCGATTAAAAATTCTTCTTAAAAATCGAAGAAAGCTTCAATTGTATAACAATAAAGTTTATATTTATTAATTGTATATTATGTCTCTTTATTTAAACTATATAAACGAAAGATAAATCTTTTTCAACAAACGAATGTTTAAGGCTCGCATTATTGTCGAAAACTCTTTTTATATAATTTAAACTTTGTGAATATTTAATGCTTTTAAGACGCAAATAAAAGTCGAATTATAATCGATCGAAAATCTCTATTTAGCGACAATTCTTCTAACTAATTGCTATACGTGTCTACGAGATAATCAAATAGAATCTCGCTTTGCAATGCGATCTTCTAGTCTTTCGAAATATTTGCAAGTCAATAGAGTCTTTAACGATTTCAAAAGCTCTACATTATAAGAGTACTAGATTTTCTCTCTTGTGTTTATATATATATTTAGCTTCGATAAAGTTTTTTAGTGCTAATTTTTAATACTTGTTGTTCTAAATCTCGTTGTTATTGTTTAATTGTTAAAACATAAAGAAGAATATTAAATTAAATTCTCGAAAATAATTTTTGTTTTCTTTCTTTTCTTTTATTATTTCTTATTATTATCGCATTAAATCGTCGCAATAATATAATTATTTATATATCTTTAATAATTAGAAATCTTTTATTAATTTAACAAAGAGTTGTGATTATAAATGATGTCGCCAATGTAAATACTTTTCGACCTAAATTTTATTTGTTTAGTTCAAGAATTTTTTAAAGATATTATTAACGCAAATGCGATTAAACGTTAAATCATTATTTTCTTTGTCTAGAGATAAAATTTCGAGTTATCAACAAAATGAATGCAATTCACATTCGTTTGTATTGCAACTCGCGCATTACATCTCTTTAATATATATTTAATATTCTTAAAAGAGACAATATTGTACACAAAAGTCTAGTGACTAGACATTTTGTTGTTTCTTTTTTTTTTAAATAAAGTTTACAAAGCTTCAAAGAAAAAAATGCGATAATAGTGTCTCTCGCCTTAAATTATAGATATTTTCGCAAAAACGTCTTCTTTTCGCATTTAATGCCACGATTTACTTTCTTAAATCTAGATTATTTGTCATTCTTTTCTTTCTATTTCTTTTATCGTTTGTTACGATCTTCTTATCGTTCGCATTACTTGTCTCGATTTTTTTATCGTTCGCATTATCTATTGCGAATCTTTTCTTTCTCGCATTATTTGTTACGAATTTCTCTCTACTACTTCTATATAATTGTTTTAGTCTTTTTATATTCTTGCTAAGTTTAGTTAAATCTTCAAACAAATTATTTTATCAAAAATGAACATATTTTTTATAATACTTATGCAACGATTCCTTAAAATAACGTCTAAATTTTAAGACTTTCGCAATATGCTTTATTAAATATCTTTTAAACGTATTCTTTATCTTCTTTAGCAAAGATTCTTTCTTCAATAAATTTTTCGTCAATAACGTTCGATCTTTGAAATAGTCGATCAATGTATTTTGCAAAACGTCTAAGTCTTTATTATCTATTACGTTGACACACGTTTGTTTAAATTTTTTCGACGTTTTTCTATTACTTTAAAATTGCTTTGCAATCTTGTTTTCTTGACGTTTTATAAACTCTAGCAATGTAAATTCATTTAATAAAGATTTAAAAAATATAGACGAATAATTGTCGTCGTCTTTAGATAAGATTTACACTCTTATACGTCAATTATTATTTATGTCTTCTTCGTAGCCTAAATCTTCTATCATCATTGCATTGTTATTAGATAAAGAGTTTGTTTCTATTACGAGTTTCGATTTTCTTACATTCTTTTTTGCGTTAAAGAATATATTAGAGCTATTATCTTTAAAATTGCTTTAATTTTTGAAGCTCTTCTTACTATTAACGAAGGCGATGAAGAAGAAAAAAAAGAAAAAAAAAAGACTTCGTAATTCGATTTATTCTTTAGTTGTTAACTAAGTTTGTCTCTTCTTTTTTCGTGTTTTGTATTCTTTTTTATTTTTATTTTTCGCAAAGAGTTTTTTTAGTTTTTCGCTTTTTAATATGTTGCGAATGTAGACATTTATCTATTAATAGCTTGAATTCAATTGTCGTCTCGTACTACATAATTAGATTTGTGTAAAACTTTAATGTTTGCTTTTTTTTTATTTATTAAGTGCTTTATTCATTTATTAACGTTAACATATTTACGATCTATTGTTGTTTCGAATCTTTTTCTAATTTTATTCTAAAAACGTTGCATAGTCTTAATGTCGTACTTCGCAAATCTAGTTACGCATATGTTGACAAAAATAACATCGTTTTTCTTTGTAAATCGTTAATCGTAATTGAGCTTTTAATTTAGTTGTTAATCTTTTTTTCGTTTGTAAGAGACAAAAGAAATAGAGATTTTTAGCGACGAAGAAGCACTAGAAGTGCTAGAAGTACGACGTCGATTAACGATGTTTTAAGTATAAAAGTTGAAATCAATATTGTTATTTGCATCTAATTCGACATTCTTTTTCTTCAATTTTTGTGTAATTGTTCTTTAATGCCTTTTATTAACTTGTCTTTTTCTTTTTCTTAGCGATCGTTAAAACGACTTTAATTCGAATTAGATCGTTTTCTTTCGTTTACAAAGCGATCGTTGTGTGTTCTTCGAAGATTGCGAGACTTGCAAAGATGAGCGAGAATCGCAAAGATAACAATGATTACAAAGACTTTAATTGTCGCGAAGAAGTATTTAAATCAAGAACGTGAAAATGACTTTTAAGTGAATTTCTAAACATAACGACGACGACGACGACGACGACGATAGAGAAGATAATTATAACCTTTACAAGCTACGCCTAGACGAGTAATTGAAGCAATTAAATAAGATGATGGGTCAATTAAATGAGTATTCAATAATTGAATACTAATTTAATTGGGACTATCAAGTCGCTAGATCTGCTTGCCCTTTTGGGATCACGCTAACTAAATCGAGCAATGTTCAATTGAATAATCGTATTGAATAGAGTTGCGCAACCTATCTATTATATCAAAGTAGATAGCGTGGGTTGCAGGAAGTCTAGATGAACAAAGCGATCGCAGAGATAAACAATGGTCAGGTATATGTAGAGTTCGAAAGATCCTCTAGACACTTAGTTATTCGCCATTGAGTCGTAGAAGAATCTGGGTGCGACTATGTGATTCCGTGTCGTATGACTTGGCAAGGCCTACGATCCGCTTCGATTGGTCGAACAAAAGTCCTATGTAGTCACAGCAACCTTATAAAAGCGTTGCATAGAACTTTCTATACGATTGATTATCGTTCACTGCTATCCAAGGCATTGTCGACCAACTATGTGGAGATTGATTGAGTGCAGAATGGCGCGCTTATATTGTTACTTGTTAATTGCGACAGCTACCTTACGTTCGACGTGTGCAGTTTGCAATCGCATAGAGAGATTCTTGGCAGAAGTCATCAAAGCCCTGCAATAGCAAAAGAGAAGATACCAAGAATCGTGGCGAACTTGTCGAAGGATACATTGCTGATCCAACAGCTCCAAGTAAACACTGCTCCCGGAGATCTCACACTCGAGGTCAAGAGACAACCAAGGGTTTGCAAAATAATCAGACGTCCCGTCAATGTTTCCCTGACTTCATAAGGAAATAGCAGCTTGGGCAAATATCCCCCAACTTTTCGACACCCGAGCTCATGGGTCGATGTTCCTACTAGACAGGTTGCGCAGCTTTATTTAATACGATTATTCAATTGCTTTTGCGGGGGCTAGTCGTAGGGCTGCATCGTACTTTACATTAAACGTCGAAATGTTATTCGCTCGTGCCAAGCAAGCTCGATTGGGCAATCGGGAGAATACTCGCGTTCTAAACATTAAAATTTGAAGATTTTTTAATTCTCTCTACATTATTGTTTCACGCAATGCGTTATCACGAAAGTTGTCGCAATAATCACATTGTTTGTAAGACTCGTTCTACGCTTTCTTTTAACATTAAAATCGTAACAATCGAGTCGCTTTTAACAGAGATAAAGTAGAAAAAAAAATTAAACTAGTTGTTTCGAACGTCAATTAAATTATTTTGAATTGAATTACTATTCAAATTTTGAATAGTAATTCAATTGACGAACATTACTTGTTCGAACAAGTCGTATTTATGCTTTTCGACTACATTCAACTTGATAATTCATCAATTAAATAATTGTATTAAATAAAGCTACGCAACCTATCTATTGCATGCGTATTTATGTCATAAGAATAACGCAAGAAGAAAGTTATTAACTTCCCTAATATTTATTATCTATTTGAACGCGTACCTAGTCAATATTGTATCTCATGGATTAGGGATGCTTTGATCGGAATCCTAGATCGAAAAATGATAGTACTAAAATAAGACAAACAAATTCATGAATTAAAATCACCAAGTAAATGATTATTCCAATAGGAAGATTGCGCACATTTATTTAATAGAATTATTCAATTAATTTGCGAGAGCTAGTGCTAGCGCAATATCGGAAAAACGTGTTGTTATTTGACGCTACACAAATCTAGCCCAATTAAGAAATTAGAGTTTCTTCGTTAACGTTCGCCTAGCTTTCGCAGCTAGAACATCAAAAAGTTAAAATATCTTAAAATTGTTTTTACTTTGTGTTCACGCAATGCGCTATCGTACAAACTATCAATATAATCGTTAGACTAATCGTTGGATCAGATTTCGATATCAACATTCTAGCTTAATCTAGATACTCGATATCAATCTCTTGACTCGACTTGAAATCGATTCTAGATCAACGATTTCTTGACTTGATTCGATCGACTCGCCAAGCAATCGAAAATGACGTCAAAATGCCAAGATTTTCTATTTTTAAAAAAATTCGCATTATTTAAATTACTAAAAATAGTTTAAAAATAACAACGCACAAATAATGTACAAATGCATTATCTAAATGCATTACTATATAATATTATAAACAAATTAATTAAGTTAATCAACTTGATTAAGTTGATTAATGCACTTTTTTAAAAATAATCTAAATTTTTCGAGTCTTAGCGAGTCGAGCCAGGTTATACGCTAAGTATTTCATATCTATCCTTTGACTCGACCCAAATACTTGGGTCAAGATTTCTAACCCGAATCAAGTCTTGGCGAGCTAGGAATCTGGCTCGAACTCGATGACTTAACTCGACGCGACTAGTCTAATAATCGCATTGTTTGTAGAGCTCGATTTACACTCTTTATCAACGCAAAATTCTTAAAAATCGAGTTGTTATTAATTACATTGTATGTTATCAATAATTAAAGTCTCGAACAATTGAATATTTTTAGTCGTCGAACCAATTAAATCAATATTCAATAATTAAATAGTGATTCAATTCAATTATTCAATTGTCAAACTACTTGTTTTGACAAGTCGTATCCTTGATTTCGACTAAGGCCCAAGATAGTAATTCGTCAATTGAATATTCCAATTGAATGAGACTGCGCAACCTCCCTAATCTACCTTCGGATCATGCCTTCTTTCAGACCTGTGGCTGTGGTGCAAACTGTCATCTTTTGATTGCCTGTATCGTGGCGCAATTCGATACCGTATGACCTCAAATAGACACCACGGGTTCTCTTCGCACTCGCGAGATCTTGAGAAGCTCGAGTGAATTATTAGGGTGGAGACTTGTATTGGCCAAGGAACGAAAAGAAAGAGTTCGAGTAGTCGACTGCGCGGAGCCGTAGCACAAGCGGTACCTCAGCTTTGAAAGCCGATCAAACCACTTTTATTTCTTGAGTGACCAGGCTCGCCAGCGCGTTGATCAACTTGTGAAAGAGCTCTATTCGTAGTATTGAGAAAGACTCGGGAGTAGTACGGTTTGATCACTGTCCCTTCTTATACGCTCCTCGACCCTATGCAGACAGAGAAGTGCGGAGAAGTTCTCCTGAGCGTGAACACCCAAGAATACGCCACCTGCTGGAAGCCGTGAATCATGGCGTTGGTGGCGTTGCAAAGGGTCTCTCTTTAAAGATCACAAAGGACATCGATCGGGATCATACCAACCCCTACCCCTCGACCTTTCCAAACCAGCCTGCAGTCGAGAGTATCACCTTCGATAGTGACCGGCGCTTGAGAGCCAAACCACTTGAGCTGTCCCCAATCAGCAAACCCTTCGACTCGTGCAAGCCATTGAAGGTGACCTACCCGTGCCAGCGTTAGAGAGGCAAACCATTTTTGCTGTGGACAGTTAATCAAGCAATTCGAATCATGCAAGCTATCCACAGCAACATACCCGTTCCAGTAAATGCTGATTTCCTATCCAAGACAACGTATTCTGAGGGCACTTGACGCGCACATGAAGAGACTTGAGACTGTTTTCTTCACACCAGACGTCCAGCAGAGTCTCAATCGTTGCGAGCCAGTCTTGATGTTCGAGATCCATATCCAGCAAGACGTGGTATGCTTTCTGAAGTGTGACATCGCCAATGAACTCTGTAATATCCATGGCTTTTCCCAGCGCCTGGCAGACGGGCGGTGGCGAGTTGATGATCAGGGTTTTCTTACGCAGGGTGTCCTGCGCTTCGGCGTTGATTTGGCGGTTGAGGAGGAGGATCGTGGGAGTCCTCATTTTTTCGACCGAAAGCTTCGGGGAGACACCATTCGAAGCGTAGTGTTTTCGATAGTACTCCCCTTGCTGTTGAATTCGTGGCTTTATGGTCTCGAAGGTTGGTTTCAGAATGGGCCAATTCAGGGCGAATTCGTAGATTTCGTAGCGAATCTCAAGTGGAAGGTCCAGGATTGATAACATGATGACTGCAATAATGTTTGGTGAGAAGTCTTAATGTTTGGAGGGGCGACCGCAATTTTAAGTTCTTCCTCCGATGGAGAATCTTGAATTCTACATGCTTGGCATATGGCTGACTAGCGTTAATACTAATATGTGGGAGTAAGCATGGTAGGTACATGTGCGGGATACTTCAAATTCTCCGATGTTGAAGGGGAGAACGCCGCTGAGTTGTGCGACTTGAGCAACACTCAACTAAGGCTTGGCAGCCCTACTGAAACCCTTAATCTCATGTTGAAGCACGACATTCACTGTTATAAGAAGTGCTTGTCGGCCCGAGGAGAGGGAACCAACTACTACAAGTATTCCAATATCTCGTCAGAGGCTCGATTGAGCTTGTTAATTCAATATTACAATAGAACTGCTTATTTCCTATGAAAGGTTGAGCATTCCAAGCGTAGAACCTTCGAAGCGAATCTTAATCACAATACTACACAGCCGAGAGGATTGGTATCTTGCGATGTACGCTACCAAGTGAACCAGAATTTTGAATACGTCTATTGTTGACTCTGACTTCGACCAAATCAGCCCTTCCACGTCAGCTTCAGGAGATAGACATAATTCAAAGCTCGAGCGTACGTGAATGTAAGAAGCAGATCTGCGTTCGATCGATCTCTTTGCATCTTCCGTCAAGCAAAAGCGTCGTAGAGTACAGGGCTGGCCTGACACAACATTGCTAGCAGCGAACTGGGATTGCTCAAGGGTCCACCATGTTCCCAGAGTACTAGATCGATCGAAGGGTAGGTCGATATAAATGGTAACGGCGGGTGAGGAGTCGAGGGTGCGACTCGTTGTACTCGATACCATAACTGTTGGGTCGTCAGCCGGCAAGAACGTGTTCTATATTTCTGATCTCTTGCAGCAAGATGCCTCGCATGGTATATTTCCAATGTTGGAAGAGTTCTTCTTTCTTACATCCGCTTGAGCTGTATTGATGGCGTGTATGCAAGATAATGACAGACAGGAGACGGAATAAAGATGTAAATGGACTTTGCGGAACTGCATTGAGGAAGAGCACATCAGACATCCCTTGATAATAGGAAAAATGCTAGAAATGACCTCGATTGTCAGCATATCCGCCATCTTTCGAGTGAAGCTCGTCCATCTCGATAGAACTGTCGCCAATCTGAAGCGTGTGTGTCCTGGGATTCATGGATTTCCTTTTCCAATTCCCATGCCCTCTCGAAATGCCTTTCCAGAACCCGCGTCTGGCGGACCACTCTGGCAAAGATCCTATTCGGCTCCTCGATCGCAATTTCGTCGTCCGCACAGGATATTTGCAATCCAACAGCCTCATCATAGTGCGCCAACCTTGCCCTCAATTCTCTAAGACGATAAAAGCTATGTAACAAATTGAAATCATCACGCCCTCGAAGCCACTTTTGCGTCATCTCTTCAATTCGCTTGTACCAAGAATGACACTTGATAGGGGCCATCTCCGCCGGACTAAGGGCATCGAGACAGGAGGCAACGATTAATGTTTCAGACGTAAGTAACTGGGGTAGCGTATTGCACATGTGACAAACGCAAGCGCGATCCCTCAGAGCAAGCTTGTAGCGGCTAGTCGTGTCGACCACTGTCTGGAACGACGGCGGCGAGAGGAGAGTCTTCTCAACGCATACTTTGGCCGAAAATTGGTGGATCCGTGCGATTATCCGGTCGATTTTTTCGTTCTTATTCAAGATTCGTTCAAATATGTCCATCAGTCGATGGGTCAATTGATTAGACCAAGAGTTGGAATGGCACGGAAAGAACACTCCGTGTGCCTCTGAAACCGGAAGGCAACACTCAAGAGTGCCTTCATCGTCAGTGTTTCGAAACGCCATGATTTGACAGTGAATGGTGTGTTGGTAGAAGGCAGCGTTAGCATTCACGAGACCAGAGCCGTAAAAGGTTGAAACTAAAGATTGTAGCAGCTCCACATATTCGCGAGCGGAGCAGCATAAATTTCGATCGGAATACGCGTGTTCAACGAGACGCGGGACGCCCAACGAAGGATTGACATTCGACATCTGATCGCACAGCTGCTGACTCAAGGGCAGTCTCGGTGGTGTGCCGGACGTGATAGACATCCAAGTCTCACAGTCCACACAGCATGTAGGTGTAGACTTCCCCAAGGGCTTGTAGGGGACAAGGGGAGAAGCATGAATTGGGGAACCGTCTAACAATGAGGAACGCGGCGTTTCATCACAGCTAAGGTCAGACGGTGTTGCTAAACCAGTATCACCATTTGCGAAAGTAAAATCTGCATTGCGCTTGAGCATACCTGCTTCAGAAATCGCCGTGTCGTCCGTGATGTGGTGGTCTTTCTTGTACCGCTCAATGCGTTGTGGTGGAACCGTTCGTTTACGAAGTCGATAAGTCGTCGCTTTGAGAGGATCGTCGGCCTTGCGCTTCCGATCTTTACGCGCAATAGCCCGCATATCCTTCTCCCCTATATTCTTTTCGAAACCCCAATCCTTGAGTTTGGTCGTGTATTGCTTCTTGCTGTGGATGTATGATCTTAGTCTGTGTACAAGGGCAATCTTAGACGGATGATATAGTGGTTATTTACGAGGCTTGGTATCCAAACTGCTCATCTAGTGTACTTATCATAGCGTCGAGTGACATAATGTGATACAGCTCTCGGATACTGTCCGCTTGCTCTTCCCATTCTTCGCTTGTCTTGGTACGAGTCTTGGGTCTGCGAGGTGGAGGCATGACCGGATTACCGAAAGCACCGGATGATAAAGACTCAGTCATGGTTGTAAAAGCAGCGTCCGGAAGTAACTGGCAAGGCCTGGGAAGAAGTGGACGGCCACCAGCCGATGAGTGCGCCATGCTAGGAGATAATCTAAGCGCGATAGCCTGGGAGCAGTAGTACGACTTCGGATTGTTGGCCTTGGAGCTTGCGAATGAGATAGAGATAGGACCGAAAATGGACAAGCAATGCAAGAGGGAGAAGTTTTCCGGTTTTGAAGAATCCCAGATGCAAGAGGGAGAAGCTCTCCGGGTTCCAACAATCCAAAGTGTGCTCTTTTTGTGTGCGTTACTATGTCGTGGTGGCGGCTTCGGATTGGTCGAACGGAATTTCTATGCAGCCCCAGCCACACGCCAAGAGAGTGGATTAGCTTGCATAGAAATTCCGGGTTGACGAGTGCCCTGAGAGTTGCAGTGTCCGCATGGGTAATCTCACTGCTACAAGGCTACCTAAAGTATGAGGCTTTAGTCTACCGACAACGACTAGTGCTTATCGGAATCAAGGAGCGAAAGTAGCAAGTCCGATCCCGCGTCTCGCATTGCCCAAGCTTATGAACAAAGGGCACTATGCGGCCCATAATGTGGCATCGTACCTTCGGCTCGACGGGTACATGCTGATAGGGGTGTTGCTGATCAGTTGTGATTGGCAGGACGAAGTTTCCATGTAGCCTCTGCCACTGGAAGCTAATACTGGCCTAGCTTTCGCAGCACCATAGACATCTTCGCTCGAACGACACTGCAATGCCATTGTAGAGGAGCCGGGAGTAATGTACGTCTGTCCTGGGAGCCTTGATCCTCCGCCGCGAACGCAATTGCCTTTTCCGCCAGTGACCAATCCGAGAGCGGTACAGAGTTTCCTCCCATATCTCTTAGGTTGTAGACGGAGCTAGATCATAATCGCCTTGCGATAATCCATTTGACACTTCATACAACATGCTTGCCGCTGATTGTCGGCGGTTGATACGACCAACGAGGCTGCTCCAAATCTCCAGCAGTGTCAAGCAAGCCAACCTAAAACGGCTCTTCATGCTGCGTCAAGCATCAGATTTTTTGCACACACCCGGCTACGAACAGAATTCCTATCCTTGGACTGCGTGGCTTGTATGGCTCGAGGTATTTCTGTGGCGCGCCACCCTGCAGAGGTACTACCCCCTGCTCTATCTTGCTGAGGATATTGGACGACCAAGTTGCTATCGACGAGGTATACCCATCAGACCTCATGCAGTGGGGCGGAAGGTGACGGTGATCGTGATCTCGAGCAGTAGTCCAAAATCGCTGGTGACAGTTGCCTCACCTCCTGACTATATAAGTGACAGCAGGTCGCCCTCGAGAGCTGGTTCCAGTATCATCTCCAAACATCTCATCTTTACAATCGAGCGAAGAGAAGAGCGTAGCACATCCCCTTCAACGTGGCCTCAGATATGAATGACACCACCAAGGCTCGAGAGACTCAACAGCCAGCCTTCCCAAGTCTGCGCGACTCCAAAGCGTCTGAGAAAGCAAGGACGCCAGAGCAGTCATCTCATGCCTCCGCGATCGCTCACCATTGTCAACAGGAAAAAGGCTCCGCTCAGAGTAGTGGAGGCTACGCCATGCAGCGCTGGCTGAACGAATCATCCCAAGAAGGGCCGTGGAGTGCTGTTGTAGCTGATGCCGAGTCTTCCAACGGCGAGAAGCCAATAACCCAGAAGGAACAGGAAGTTCTTTCCAAGTCCAGCGACAGTAGCTCACCCTCCTATGATAGCTGAAGGAGCAGGCTGACTTATGTTGTAGATCGGAAGCGACATGGTAGTAGAGACTAAGAGCTCAAGGCTACCAACGACTGTCGCTACAAGGGTTGGGTCTGGTGGTGACGCTTCGGATCTCAAGGAGGATATCAGAAGTGCGCCGGGATTGTTATTGGAAGGTGTGGAAAGCGACATAAGAGGTGTATTAGTTATGAATCTCCTTTCTGGCCTAAGCTGCGGAATCTCTTGTGATGGTAGTTTGAACTTTGTTCCCGGTCCAAGCCGCGAAGTCCTCCTAGGTCATCTTTGATGTTGTTGCTGGCCTGAGCTGTGAAATCTTCTGCCACAGTAATGTAAGGTTTGTTGCTGGCCCGTGCTGCGAGTTCTCCCACCTCTGCAGTGCTTCAACACGGATCAAGGACGGGCGAAGATTGCCGAGTCTAGTCCGAGGAAATGAGCAGACAGACCCAAGAGCATCAACCTTCTGCAAATAAAACGTTACTCATGCTCGAATACTAAACCTACTTTAACTGATATAGGACCGTTATGTGAGCGCAACAAAGATGAACTAACCTTGCAATTTAGTTGGTCTCGAGAACGTAGCGTTATTACTTGAGACACAACAACAAAAACCCCAACAAAGAGAACATCAACCTACCACCTCCATCCAAACTCTACCATATCATATCAAACCATACTCCCCACGCTCCCTCACACTACCACCGCATCACTGTGGTCTCTGCCACCATATTCAGCACTGCACACTTACACTCAAGGGACACGCCCTCGCCCCTCATCGCACGATCGAGGCTGCTTGGGAACAGACATAAGGTTTCAAGGGCGACGCTGGACTGAGTGTATCTCTATGACCTAATTATGGCTGAGTCAGTAAAAGGATGCTTCGGGCTCCTGGTAGATCGAGATTCTATCTTGATTGGAATACAAGCAATTGGGGGGCGAGAAGCGAGATATCAGGTTTCGGATATTGTGATGGATTGATCCGGAGCTAACCCAATTGGTCAATTTGTACGCCAACGGAGGGTCGCGCTTAAGAAAGCGGAATACAACATGTACGAGTCCTTCGAGAATCTATCGAGATGGCCCTCATATCCGAGCATGTGGCAAACTGGAGGATTGGATGCAAGGATGTGATATCCACAGTAATAGAATAAATGTAGATGATCTAGACCACCTTGTATCGTCCGGCGAGTGACCTGCTCACTTGTTCCCACCCTGACCCTTTCAACGCCATCAGCCGAGCACAGTTCGCTGCATTAATGTAAAATTCCTCACCAGCCGCACCACCGGCCTAGGACGTTCAATTACTTGAAGTAGGCAATAGGATTCTTCGTCGAGTTCCGGTCCACTCCCTGGGCCACATCCCAGTACTCCACGACACAGGTGCCCACAAACTTGAAGATCCCCGCAATATCACCCTCCCCGAACCTCACGCTGAACCCTTGAAAGTGCACCGTTCCGTAATCGACATCGTTCTCGTCGCTGCCCACGAATACCCTCTGCAGATTCACGTGCCCTCCAATCAACATTGGCGTTTGAGTAGCGATGGCGATAGCGGTGCCATTGCCGGAGATCTCAGGGGCATGGTTGATGAAGTCCTTGGCAACGTAGGTGTTGTAGCCTTGAGCGACGTTGTGCTGGACGTAGACGAGGTTGGCGAAGTCATTGAGGACGGAGAGTTGTTCGCGGTGGGAGGCGCGGGGCTTAGTGGTTGAGGGGCAGCCGAGGGTGTGGTAGGCGGAGTCGTAATCGTGATGGTTCCATCGGATGCTGAGTGGGGAGGAGAGGCCGAGGAGGGGGAGAGCGAGGAGGATGGTGAGGAAAGTTGATCCGTGCATTGTTGGAATGAGTACTGTAATTCGAGAAGACTCTTCTGAAGTATTGGATTACTGGCTATGAGTAACAGATAGTCCAAGTCTTGGTAGGAGGGAGGGAGGATGGCGAAACTTGAATTGAGTCGCGTGATGGGCATCGCGAGTTGATCGAGGAACAAATTCACTTATGTACCTGCCCTCCTACAGCTAACCGGCCAAGCTCGCACCTACCACGGGCCAAGGCGGCAGGGTTCAAAGCAAGGAAGGAGGATGGAGCAGGCCAAAAAGAGAGGCTACTCAACAGCTGCGTCCACGTTGGGACGGTCATGATGTCGAATCTGACCTGTCAGCAGGTTTCCATGTCTGGAGTAGGCTCGATCAGGCATCGAGCTTGCATGTCAGGCGTAGCCCAGAATCCGGACATGTGTCCGAGCTTTCCCCACAACTCAATTGCTATGGTCGTGCCTGCCAAGTGTAGCTGTAGAGCTGTTGACCAAGACACTAGCGGACATTGCGTTGAAGCCGCCGGACGATTCGCCGCTGAGTGATGTAGGTATCGGTCACCGAATCTCTAGCTAGCTTGGCTCTGATATTGGGAGGCAGAGTCCTCAGATAGAGCTGTGGTGGAGAAGTTCAGAGATGTCGGCGGCCGGGAGATGCATAAACATCGTCGGCTGATCGGATATACTTCGGCACAATGGAACTGTGAGGAGGTGACGAGCCCTAGCTCCTCATGGCCAAAAAAGTTGGCACAGTGTCGCTTAGCAAAATCGCGGTTTTCAACGTTTTGACACCAACACATCTACATCTTTGTCATTGAATTTTCTCTCGTTGCTCTTCTCGTCGCGAAGTTAGAACAGCTCACGGTGCTAACTTTCTTGGCCATGAAGAGCCCTGGATAAGCCCTACCATCGACTTCATCTCAGAATTACCTTGGCACCGAGCAGAGTATAAAATACTCTATTTGTACGACGATAGGCCAGTACTTAAGATCTCTTGAACAGATCAAGAGGTTGCATAGACTATTTGGTGCACATCGTACAGCGAATAGCCTACATTTTGGTTGCGAACAGATCTACTCATCAATATTCTGCCTTGCTTTATGCAGGTATCAGATAATGGAAAAGTATGTTAGAAAACGCAAAACGTAGCATACGCGTTTGTGAAATTTGTTCATTTGCATGCCATGTTCCGCGCGCCGGCACTCGCGAGCGAGGAATTTACCTGATGAGAATACCTGCTTCCCAGAATTGCCGTGCGGTGTCAGCGATATCTTACATCTCAACAGCTTTACCCGTTTAGCATCAAACCATCACTGATGTATCCGTCCATCGCCATTTCGTCAACGCAAGTCGTTCCAGAGAGCAATGAAAGTCTTTCTGGCGAGAGCTAGCCCTTCGAATTGGCACCATGCCATGTGGGATAGCTACCAGTCGCTCTCTCATAGGTTTCCTACCTACTTGAGACACTCCAAGGCCATCGTCTTGAGCTTCGGGAAATTTGGTGTCCCAAACCCAGTGACCGCATCCCAACCCTCCTTCGCCGCGAAGCCAGTAGTGTTGCACCCCGCCGCAGTCCCCCTCGTAACATCCGTGAAGGCTTTGTAACCTTCATAGTAGAGCCATGGATTCAGAAACCCCAGAGGTGACTTGCCGGCTGCGATCAGGGCGTCGTTGACAAGCGTCAATACGCCGGCCGCGATGGGTGTCGAGGCACTGGCGCCATCGATGGGGTTTCCCTTGCCATTCCAGGTGGTGGCAACTTGCTGTCCTTGGGCTGCAATATCAGGGTAGGCGCGCCCGCTGGAATTATAGAAACCACTGTATGCAGGCTCAACACCAGAAATGTAGGCTGGGACAACGCCAGATTGGTAGTCTGGACGAGGGAAGTAGTTGCTGAAGCCACCACCGCTAGCGAAGCCGCTGCTTGGGTCGGAGGCGGCGACCTCGGGGCTGAAGCTCTTCGTCGCGCCCACAGAGGTAACGTAGGGGCAGGTGTCGGGGAAACTGGGTAGGAACGTTGAAGTATTCTTGCCGTCGTTGGTTATACATGTGCCGCTGGGTCCAACGCCTTTGTCACCACTGGCGCACAGGAATGTAACGCCACGAGCACCTAGCTGGGCGAATAGGTCGCAGACAGTTTTGGCATAGGAGTAGGGGACCGTTTGTTCGTCGTCGCCGTATGACGAACTAATGATTTGAGGGATGTTGTCTTGTGCGAGAATGTGTTGCAACCATTCGAGGTATGGCTGTAGTGCGTTAGTCTAAACGAACATCGCCTAGATGGACATCAAATTCCACGGCGGTGGTGGGCTGTTCATTCTATTTGCACTCCTCAAACCTATTGACGGAATGAACAGTGATGGACTTAAAGGAAGCAGTAAGGAAATGAGGTACTAACTTCGTTGACGTCGACTGACCCTTCAGATGCGTCTTCCTGGAATGGAGGTTCGCCACCAGTATTGTAAGCGGTCATGGGAGTTGGATAAACAAAGCTGAGAAGGAGCTCAGCATCGAGGTTGCCCTCTACATTCTGTCCAGCTGTCGCTTGAGACGCATTGATAGGCGTCTGTTGATCGGCACCACCATTAATCACGTTGATGGCAAACGTCTGCGCGGCCGAAACGGCATCAGGGCGATACTGGGAGAGAAAGAGTGCCACGTCCGAGCGATTGCTCGTCTGGCCATCATAGTTGTTGAATGCAACTTGATTCTTCCCAGGAGCCTTTGGTATGTAGTCAATGGTGCCGTAAAGGGTGCGCAGACAGGTGGGTGTGACTAAATTGGTGTTGCAAACTTGAGATAATGTGTCGTCTCTGGCTAGCTTGGGAGCCTTCCCAAAGCGAGGAGTATACTCACGCCCAATCCCACGATGTAGCCGGACCGTGTCGAGAGTCCATCGGCGAGCGTTTGGGCGATAGAAAGAGTTTGTGGGCTGTATGATGGAGATGAGAAGGGAGTGACCATGCCGCCGCGCGAACAAGCTGTGTGCCATCCTTATGTTCGTAGACGGAGTACCGAGTATTCAAGAGAGTCTCGATTACACTAACAGGCAATTGCACCTTGATCCAATCTTTAGCAGGGGAGTAGCTCAATTGGGCTCCATCCACGCCGTGACTTTCAAGCCACTCGTGGACATCGCTCAGAGCATTCTGCGAGGGTTGAACAAGCTCGTGGACCTCAGCAGGCGTGAGATGCTTGCCATATCGCTCATGAGATGGGTCGGAGACTGTAACGGGACGCAATGGCTCAGCAAGGACTGTGAGTTATGCAACGCGTCGACCGACCTTCGTAAAGTTGTTTTTCAAGCTCATCGAAGCGACTTTGCCTAAGCCCGATTTGCAAGGTAATCAGTTGTGCAGGGTCAGCAAACCCTTTCTGCGACCACGATATGGGAACATTGTGTGAATCCTTGAGAGCATATGTGTGGCGAGTCTGGAGAGGCGAACCGAGGGCAGCGTGGGTGTGGAACAGAAGTGAAAGAGCTAGAGCATGGAAGAGTACCTGCATGTTGAAGTAAGACTACGGCAGCGATGAGTGCAGTAGACCTGAAGATACCTTGGTATTTGTATGTGAAATATATAAAACACAGGAGGATCCTATGAAGGTGGCGCAGTGATAAGGTTCGATGTGGATAAGATGAAAGGAAGTGCGCTGCTCGGGGAGGAGCGATCGTGAAGAATCCTGATCGGCTTCAGGCCGAACCTATCCATTGCAACTAGAGTAGTGTTGTACCAGGAATTAGGATTGGCGTAGAAATGAAATGAAATGATGAATGAATAGAACTTGCGATGTTCAGAGCAAACATGACGAAGAAAGAACAGGTCAGCTCACAAAGGCCTGATTGTTGATTCCGCAACGAATCTGGTCCGACTCTTGACGATTTCTACGGGGGTATTCTCTTCACGAAACGGCCCGGTCGCCTTTCCTTTGAGGCTGTGAGGTTTCGAGATCTGGATGATGTCCCAATCGAGCTAGATCCCGCGGCAACCATTAAGCTTGGTTTGTTTGTGTGACCGACTTTTTGGCCAGGACCAACTTCTGCGATGAGATGAGCAGGGCAGTGCTGGGGCGGCTGTTGGTCTATATACATTATAAGATTGCCCACCTTGTGAAGGGCCGCACCTATGTAGAGGGCATTTATATAACAGCAACGTTCCGCAGCTGGAGAATTTGCCACCAACCTCGGGCGCGCTGTCCGACGGGAAATTGTGGACCAAGCACAGCAAACCACACAAAACGTCTTTTAACAAAATCAGGCATGCAAGGTAATGCTGGCATGCCTGGGCACATCGCGCTCGACCGGTCCAAGCCTTGTTGGCTCGTCGACTTTGAATTCCTCTATCTTCCAACGCATCATCATAGCACGGACTTGCGCTTGGCGCTTCCATAATGATCTGCGGCTTGCATCTCGGACCTTCTCAAGCCAACGCGTTGTTCGTAAGACAGCAGTCTGTAGATACGTATGTACAATTGCAAGGAAACTGATATCCAAGGCGCACGTTCTAGATCATGCCTGGTTTAGGCAGCACTTGCAGCGTCGTTGTATTGACGTAAGCGACCGTAATGTTGCCAGCGATAGCATTTGCAAGCAGTTATCGCCCAGAACAAATCATCCCGGCTATGTTTGCGGCGGAGGCTTTAGCAGCCGCTTGAGGAACAATTTTGCACACGAATGCTCCCCAAGAATGTCAACAAGATCGCTGGTCTGTCAGATGCGCAAATGAAATCATTGGGTTCGCAGTTATTTCGGCTATGAATAGCGTACGCAAGCTTGTCCAGCTTTCTGTGTTAGACACATGAGTAGGGAGAGCAGTGGTGGGACCATAGGCTGCCCGTCGGGATATCTGGCTTTGTTCCGATGGTGAGAATTGACGTCGGTTTCGCAGTGCAGAACCTGGAGCCGATATGATGACACGACAGCTACAAGGACTGAGATACCTTCACGTGCGCTATAAGACTTTGAAGTACAAATGGCACACAGAATTCTACAGTACCGGTAGAAGCCGCCACACGTTTTCGAACAGGATGAGCGAGAAACGTTGATCGAAGATCAGCTGTGTAATGGCAACATTGTGGAACACTCCTAAGATAGCTCAGGATGAAGATATAAGACTTAGCTGTACATTTTATTTCATGAGGACAGGCCATACAAAGACACAGGGCACTCCCAATCGCACATGGAATTATTGGTCGTAAACTTGCAGACCCGCCAGTCTGTCATGATCTCGTAGCATCGTGGCGGTTGTTGCGCATCCGCCATTGCAGCCGCCTCGGCGACCTGATGGACGTTGCAGCTCCCATGCAGACTTTACATAGGGGCATTATTTGATCAATTCAGTTGAAGCTTATTCCTATAGCCATCACCTATAGGAGAACCTTTCGCGTTTGGGGCAGCTCTTCGGTCACAGGTCTAGGCGAATGGCGAGACCTAGAAGATGGGTGCAGACAGGACTTTTTGAACAGAATAAATTGCAACGGTTATAACGGCGAATGCGCAATCTTGCAGCAGAGAGTATGGATTTTTGTTGGGTTGGGGGACAGTAGGTATTCTCGCTCGCCAAGAACTTCACGGAATCCGGATCAACTATTTTCCCGGAGGCAGATCTCTTATGACGTCACACGAAGTCTGCCGTACTCCCTCTTTGTCCCAATTCTTTAATCTTCGTTGATAAAGTATCAGGCCCCACCTAAGACCTCATCCTGGAACAAAAACCCTTTTCCCACTGGTAACCAGCATCCGTCGATCGCTCAGACATCGCTGGCGACGCGCTTGACTCAAGAAGACGTCCTACAATCGGCTGGCTCGTCAATTAGTCAAGCCTCACAAGAGCTGCAGATTCTCGACCAACCTCGTAGATTATATCACATATTAGCCAAGCGATTGAGCTTCCATCCAGCTCAACCATGCTTTCCTTGCCTCGACTTTCTGCTACCCGATCAAGTCCTTCTACTCCCTCTATGCCCTGGGAGCCGTCACCCCCCTCCGATCCTCATCCCGATTCCGAACCAGAGCCACCTCCACCAGCCTGGCACCCAACCCTCGAAGAGTTTGACATATACCATCTACAGCAGACCACTCCCGACACCCAGACTCTGACGCCTGCCGAGCGTCTTTCCTCGCTACCTTCCTACAATGCCTCCACAAGTCCGTCCGGGAGTGACATTTTCCATCCCCTGATCCTACCAACCTACACCATCAAATCCAAGCCCTCCGCAGGCTTCATGAATCGAAAACCCGATATGCTCATGCTACGCTCGTCCGACACTGACGCCCCTCCCACCTGCACCGCTGAGGTCCGCTTCGACCGCATTTCCTCCCGAACACTTATCTCATACCCTTTGAGCCAGATATCCCAAGAGATGGATGTAGAGAGCAGCCTGACGCAGAAACTGCTCGTCACCATCGATGGCGAGCATTGCACCTGGCAGCCTGCCGATGGTCAATCAAAACGCTGTGTGGAACTGAGATCAACCGAAGAGGGGCTGATGGCATGCTTCACATATGCCAATGAGCCGAACAGATATGGCTACGCGAAAGAGGATGCGAGTGGCGACGTGGGGGTGTTGCAGGTCAGTGAGCGGTTGAGGGGAGGGGCTGGGGCGCTAGAACAGGTGCTCTGCAGTGCCGCCGTTTTGGTCGAAAGGACGAAGAGGAGGGCGCAGAATCTGGGCATGGGCGGAAACAGACGCTCGGCATTGCCTATGAATGTCCGGATGTCTTCAATCGGATGATTGATGATATTCCATTGTGGTGGTGGTTTACTGTGGGATGGTAATGCTAGCAGCTCGCTCAGATATGACGCTCTGGGCCGGAGAACTTGTCTCAAAGATAACATCACTCGTTTTGCACTATCGCTATCTTCAGGCCTCCTAACACACGACAGCCGAAAGGAGAGTGAACAGGACAAGAAAGACTTTGCCGCGAGATGGGGCCAACGCTGCCATTGACTATGGCTAGCACGTGCTGTCTGAATCTCCATTGGAGATTAAGCCATCGTCGACTCACTATTCACATAGTCTTGCTTCTCTGGAAAGTGGGTTGGCTCGTCGCGTACAGCGCCTTCTTCTTGACCTCCACATCCTGTGCGCTCATCTTCAAATTTTGTTCTGAAAGACGTCTCTACACCGCCATGACGCTACTCCAGCACCTCGCAAAGCTCTTCCACGTACTCTTCTTTCGCCATCTGGAGCTTCTTCAGAATCCCTTTACCGATGCACTTTGGGGTTGCGCAACGAATTCTCGACAAGCTAGGACGCTATCTCCCGGATCCCCAGATCTGTCAATGCACATTCCTATGCTGTTGTGTTTGGGGAGGCTCCGATAGGCCGGAGCAGGACCTTGACATTCGCGCCCGTGCGATTCTTATCCGCAGTGCAATGGATGTAAAACGGCGAGGGATTCGACCGAGTGGGATGCTGAGTTTTGGCATTAAAATGTGCGCAAGAAATCCGGCGCATCTGGCGATGAAGCGCTCGACAAAAGGTCTGAAAGGACTCTCAAAGAGGCCTAACTGATGGAAAGTAAGATGTGGCTTCTACAGTAGAGCTATTCCTTCATACCTCCGTGGTGTTCTCCGTGAACAGCCGAAACCCCTTTGCGTCTGATCGGCCTTCGCTTGCTGGAAGCCGAGAATCGTCAGATCAGTCATCTGTGGACTATTCAGCTCGATAATGGGTTGACGTAGGAGACCGAGATCGCGACCTTCCTTCTCACCATCCTTGCTAGATGGCTTAGCCTGTCGGTTGGATAAAATCACTCTCGTCTCACTTAGTCCCTGCTGTGTTCCAATATACGGCGACTTTTTCATTTCCAAGCGGTCTGTGGTCGAACGCCTTTCTCCCCTCGGGGGTAATACGCCAGGCTGCCCATGACGACATGTCAGTTCACGACGAACACAACAAGACTGTCAAACGAAATAGGGTCCGATAGCTGCCTCTGTTGTGCATATTGAAGAGACCATCAATGTGAACATCACATGGGCCAGACAAGAGTTCTTTTTGAGCTCGGAGAGAGAGCACCGTCAGAGGCGCCAAGGAATTCCGACTCGAAAATCAAAGGGGTTAAAATCTTGGAGATGAAGAGACTACGTATTTGCTCCACAGTCCAGCGAGGCTATGCAACATTAGGTTGTGGACAAGTACATCTCGGACATCGTGGCAGCAGAATGTGAAGAGCTCATGCAAAGCATCGCTTGCAGAGCAGCAAAGAGGATAGTAATTGCATCAACAATACAATTACTGAAATCCTCCGTCATCACTCAAGGGTCGATCGGACAAGGAAGATCGTCCTCTAGCTTGCACGACTCTGTCCATCTCAACGGCGATGACCGTCCTTTCAATCATAGGGCCAATGATTTTTTTCGGACTACGACGCAAGCCTTGTGAGATTTGGGTCAAGCTTCCATGAACACTTGTTTCCCGGATGTAGGGGACTGCATATCGATGATCCTTATGCACTGACATCACTTGGCCTTCCACTCGGAAATGTCTAGATTGGTGGAGACAGCTGCAACTCTACGCGACGTCTCCATCCGGCTCATCAATTCCACGCACAATGCTCTTATGAGTCCGCCTGGCTTGATTTCCTAGTGGTCATGGAAAGGGGGAAATCCTCCTATGAACACACGATCATACCTTGCTGAGATTCAATTCCCTTGGTTTGGAGAATCCGATAATCTTCCTAGATAGAAGATCCTGATCCAATCGACAGCCCGCGAGAATCCAGTGAGATTATGCTCCCTGATCCAACCACCAGAACCTTATACCGCCTCATGCACTAGAAAACACGAATGCACCAGCAATTGGCACTTGACTGAAGAACCTTTATACAGGGTGACACAAGGCGGGCTACGCCAATTTGACTCCTGACCTAGATGTCTCCGAACGTATTGCGGTCAAGGCCCCCCAAGCCCGCCAACTACAGCATGAAATCCTCTATCACTGCCTGCGAGATCCGGTTGCCTTCCATTAATTGCGATCTACCATCCACGAATCAATCCACGTGTCAAATTGATGATGCCGGCTGAACTCGCCAAGCAAGCTGTGAAAGAAGGTACCGTAGTAGCCAACAACTACAGTCCTGTCGTTCGACAGAAGCGTGGACACCCCGGTGGGAGGCTGGCAGCAGATCGAGCCAGCAGTTGCGCTGAGTGAAGGAGGGGAAATCTTGCTTGACCGGAGCATCTGGGCGGATGAAGCCAGGGAGAAGAATGTTGAAGGGGTGCTAAACCGGCTGTCTCAATTAGTCTGTGGAAAGTGGTTCCCACTAGGAAGGGGATGCAACATCTCTCGCGCTGGCACCAGTGGCTTCCATTGCTTCAAGAGAATTACAGTTAATTCTCTGCTTTTGTGTTTGCTTCGGCCCTCTAACTATATTATTGTTACTCTTCAACGTCTTGCCACTTTGGCGATAATCAATCACTGGATATCCAGTCCATCGCCAATACGTCAATCGTTTATACAAGATTGGGAATCACTTATTTGTGATTAATATTTCTCGCTCTCCCTATATCGGTAGATGCACTCCAATTAGAACCACCCCACTCCACTCATAGATCCACCAGATTCATAGGGTCTTCTCATACATCTTCCGGCTCTAATAATGTGGCCACATCAAATTCGATTTGGACAACGATTGAAACCATCGTCTGAACCAATTAAGAGCATTAGAAAGCGCTGGAAGAATCATCGGTGTTTGGCCCAGATACAGCTCCTCTGCTGGGATCTTTGCCCTTCTCTCCACGTATAATATACGTATCACCAAGTAATAGTCTGAAAGGTCAAGCTCATTGAAGACCTCAAACAACCTTCTATTTGCATGTAATTTATATTGGGAAAGCACCTATTTCGGGTGACAAAGAGGCCGATATCCCTTCCATCCTCGTTTAATTCAATGATACATCCAGTCACTTGCGTAACCGGCATTAACGCCACCGCCTGCCTCAGATTTGACGTCGGTATTGACGTGTATAGTCTGCTTCGTGGTTGCGGTAGCGATTGAAAGTCTGTATACCGAGAGCGAGAGTGCAGAGAGTGCGAGGAGTTGTTTTAGTTCTGTCTAACTTCCTGCCAGGGCATGGGTAGAGGTACTGCTTACTCGGTTGCCAAACTCCATTCAGGAGACGAGTCAGGTAAGGAGCTGGGGCGGGTCGGCTGGCATTGGGAGGGTGTTTCTTCTAAGTGGGAACTACCCAAGCTAGTCAGGTAGAGTACGATAAAGAGACCATCAATGAAACTGTCGGTAGAGCTTATAAAGAGTATAAGAGCCGCGTATGACAGGGGGCTAGTGCTGGGGACGAGGGAGATTAAAGGGAGTTATGCTGGTCATTTCCCATACTGTATAGTATGTTGTCCGCCCACTGCACTTCCCTCCTCATTGGATTCGTCTCCTTTTGACCTGCCCTCCCACTCTCTTTGCTGTTGTTGCAAAGATAGTAGGGAATAAGCCGGCTTCGGAGCAATCCTGGCGATCCTGTTGGTGGCTCTATGCCACCGGCAGCCTCCGTCGTACGCCTATCGACAGCGATGGAGGTGCTATGGGATGGTCAGCGGTCTAAGCACCTCTTGTATATACGGTTGTAGCTGTTCTTTGGGGGGCTGTGAGTCCGAAAGCAGTAGCTAGGCAGCTTGGATGGGCAAGGCTATCAGTGGGAGAGTGAAATTTCCAGATGAAATAGAATCAGGCTCGACCAGATAGAATATGACAAGGAAGTTTTCAAAGGAATTTGCAATACAGCCCATAAAGACAATTCCGTCCTGAGTAGAGAAGGAGAAGAAAATTCCAGCGTAGCCGTTTTAGGTATCGTGCCCTCGCGTAGGGCCTTGGCATGGCTGAAGTATCGCACAACGTCGTGCCATCGATCTTGCTTGTCTCTCATAGCACTTAGCATGCCATACAAAATGAGCTGTTACTTTCGATTGATAAGGGACAAATTGTGAATATATGAAAGGGCAATTGCTCTGTGGTAGGAGCGTAAGAGACAAGGTATATACAATAAACACGGCGAGAAAGGGCCGATGCGAAGAAGCCTGCAGCCTGAAGGACGTGGCTCCTTGCTGCTGCGAGGTGAGTAGACTCTCTTTGCTTCGCTTTATATGGTCTTCATGTTTCACTTCTTCAATTTGATGTGGCGCAGTTGGGAAGCTTTTCACTGTCTGTCCTTTAAATTGTCAAAAGCTCCAGCCTTCGCATTTCATTTGGCGGTGACCAAGCAGCAGTATACTCAGAAAAATATGACAGAAATAATGCCTTGGTAGGCTATGGAATGTGCTTAAGAATAGACACGGGACAACCGTAAAACGTCCAGCAACTGAGCTAATAAACTCACCTATTCCACTCCTCGCTGGCTCAGAACTACCCATACTTGGCCTACTCTTTATATATCTCTTGAAAGAGATCAGATTCCTTCTATGTAATCCCTTCCACTTTCTCGGTCTCCGTTTCCCCTGCCTGAACACCAATGGTCGAGGCAGATGGTGGTGAGGTGCCTGAATAGGTCGGCCAAGGTGGGCGATCTGGTGCCGTAAAATGGGTAGATGGCCTAGCCGTTCTTGTGTACCTCATGCAATATAGAATCCCTGCCATTCCATTATTATCCAGGTTGGCTGTCTGACCTTCTGCAGCGGCGGGGACGTGCGAGCTTCCCTGGGTAAGCGTGTTCTGGACATCGCTGTGAGCTGCAGTGCGTTAATAAAATATTTCAGAATTCAAGCATGGCAGAGAAAGCCCCCAGAGGATCCCACTCACAAAGCTACCGCCATATTCCCGGGATGGTGATTCCTCTGAGAGACAATGGTATTGTCTCGAAGGGCGCCCTCGGTCTGGCTGCTTGCCTGGCCTAAGGATGGAGTCTTCCGACTTGTAGAACACCGGAAGACATGGTGAGGGAGTTACTCTCAGCGGGCGTCGCCATCTGCTGTACGAGCTGGGCTATCAATGAGGGTTCCATGTACGCTTGGTAGGATCAGCCGTTGCGTGTCTGGAACTTATGAATCGATGAGATGTCCGTGCTGCTGTTAGGAGACGCATATGGTAGTGGATGTAACAACTGGTGGACGAAAGGCAGAGATGGCAGGGCCATGGTAAGTTAGTCGGCTCCCCGCAGCTAAGTGCTGAAGCTAAGACTGGCATCACGCCAATGTATTTAGACATCACGGAATAACGTTTCGGCATCACGAAAAAGCCGGTTGTACATGTGCTGGTTCCATGGTAAGCTTCTATTCTCATCCAACAAACTAGAGCCACGGCAATTGCCTCTATCCCATTGATGCTGGAAGTTACAGAATCCAAGGGATGTGCGCTGAGTACCCACACCGCAGATTGTCCCTCCGCCCAGAATCGCTATGCTCTTTTACTCTCAATTCGCTCCCTGGATTCTCTCTTGGCTGCAGCATGCCCCATGCGAGCAAAAACGATGCCATCAAAATCACACGATGAATCATGGTCCCAGTCCAAGCCCCCTGGGTTCCCATGTTTTGAGACACACTTTGGGAAATGTTTCCGCAGCTGGGAAACTTCGGCGCTTCTATGGTCGCAGATTGGGCATTTGAGTGTTCCATTTACGGAGTCTCGACTAACGGCTGTAGGCTCCTTAACTTTCGGCACGGGAACGCCGCACACGGCCGTCTTCTTATTACCCTTTTGGGTTCGTTGTAATAGTGGGAACCTCGCCATGTCGTCAGTCAGGCGGTTTTCGGCTTTCTCCCGGGCTGTGGGTATAAGAACATGATCAGTCGCGGAAAGGTGACTTAAAGAGTAGATCCAGGTCGCGCTTACCTTCGTCTGTCGTATGATTCCCAGAGTCTGGAGTTGAAACCAAAGGCGAAAGGCTGCTGAAGCCAGTTGTCGCTGCGAGTCCGGACACTGGAAATGATGATTGAGCCGGTGGTCGATGCTCAGCCGCCGTCGTTACTGGCTGTTCTCCAGACCAATGCGTTGCTGGAGTCGATCTCATCATGACTTGCCCCTGAGGAGAGTGGGGTGGTGGCATGGGGTAGTAGGGCTGTTCGGTTTCGACAGCAGGGCTGGATGCATACTGAGTAGACTCAGAGCTGTACGTGTGACTCTCGGCTGGTTGACTTGTGGTGTAGGAAGGTACGTCTCCCTGCCGATGCTTGTTGAATGCGATCAATCCGTCTTCGCTTAGTGTCCAACTATGCGCCCCAGAAGCGCGTCCGGCAGCGTTGAAACCGGCCCATGGATCGCTCGAGGGATCATCGTCTGTGGAGAACGATGGTAGTCCTAGTAAATGTAAGCGTACAGCAACCATTAGGGGAAGAGGACATGCTACCTCCGAAGCCGAAACCGTTATGTGACATCTCTCGGACAGTCGACCAGGGGGGAAGCTCGTAGTTGGTAACGTCGATGCTGAAAGAGATGACTATTAGGTATAAAATTGTTGATGGTGTGGTAAAGCTCGGTGGGCAAAGTGGAGACGGCAACGGCACAACCGAGACGCAGGACTGCTGTTGTGGTTCCCTAATACCAACAGCCGAGATGGTTCTTCAAGCAACCGAGCTCATCCTCGAAGGCTTTACTCAAGTATTGATACAATTGGACCTATTGAAGCGGTAAGTACGCTTTCTGTATGTATTGAGGAGCACAGATTGGAGATCTGATGAGTTCTACAGAACGTTGCATGCCGTTGACGAGCCCTTACTATCCCAGCAAAGTCCATAGAATTCCCAAACCGCCTTTCTCTGCGCTATCTACCTCATGGTTCTCCTGCCCTGTTGTACGTAGCTCCTCGAGCGTTCTACAGCTGACTTCCATGGCTGATGACGTGCTCTATAGGTCGAGCGCACATTGCGTGCCCCTTGAGCTCCCTCCACAGCTCCCACACAACAGTCAGTACCCTAGGCTCCTGACGCCTTCACGTATTGACGCATTTCTAGACTATGGCTGGCCGCGGCACGCCCCTCGGTCTTACAGAAGAGGAGCTTGCACAATTCGAGGACGTCGATCTCCACGAAGACGAGAAAGAATACGTTCAAGCCAGCAACGAAGAGCTAGAAGAAGAAAACGACGACGAAGACGAATACACCGAGGCCAGAGAGAGAGAGGCTGAAGGGCCAGCAGAGTACGCGCAGAAGTGGCAGGCTAGGGAGAAAGCAGCATACCCGCATGAGGAGAAGAAGACGCAAAAGGAGGAGGAGGAGACGCGAAAGGAGGAGAAGAAGACCCAGAATGACGGTGTTGAGGAGGCAGAGATGGAAAAAGTCACGAAGGAACCAGCGAGTGAGGTAGACGAGGAGGTGATTGATTTGGATGCACATTCGAATGCGGTGCAGTAATTACTTAGATATTCCGCGGTCAGTACGGATCAGAATCCGGGGAAAGACTAGATGAACGAAGTGTTGATACCCATACGATTCTATGTGTTCTCCTGCCGTCTGCCTACTCTGCCATCGTCTTTATTTCGTACAGAAGGCGCTCCTACTCTGAAAGGCATGGTAACGGGCTCGATTGACGGCAAGCTCTCCAAGTTCGATATCAGTAATAATTTTGAGTAGGATACAGCGAGATACCATAGCTCAGTCATTATCAAGCTCCTCTATTAAGGCTCTACAAGGGCCTCAGTGAGCTTTCTACCATCGCACCAGCTCCACTCAAGTTTCCAGCCAACAATTTCATCAGGCTGTCTACAGATACGGGCTCACAGTGACAAGAGATCATGCATGACACACCCCATTAACAGCTCGCACAACCCCATGAATTTCTTCTATCTAGCAGCCATAAGGACACCAGCCAGCAACCGAACTACCAGTATCACGCAAAGGCGTCCCCAGCTCGTCAGCATGCCTGCTAGCCCTATGCTCCATTGCCCCCATCATCACCCGTCAAGTCAATAACTTCGCAGCCCACCGGAGGCGGCAAGCGAGTCTTTCCGTTCTTCTGCCCCTTGTTGTTGTTGTCTTCCTTGTCTCCGATCAGATCCACGATAACGCGTTTGGCGGGATGCTGAAATAGCTTATGTGGTTACTTCTGGGCGTTCAGCTGGGGTTTGAGGTCGTAGTCGCCCGTTAGGTCGATGGTTTCGGGGGTGGTGAGATCGATGACGACGGGCGTTGCTGGGCCGTTCGCCTTTGCGGTGATGCTGCTAACCGTTGGTAAGGGGTCGGACATTGCTAGGGAGGAGGGGTGTTGGTAGGTCATTCAGGTAGGAGGCGTGGAGACTTACGGAGGAGAGATGATAGATGGAGATTGACGAAACTTGGCGTGTTGTTGACGATTTGGGTTGGTAGGAATGTTACAGAGGCGTTAAAAACATCGCCATATACACCCCGGCGTAGGACAATAGGAGATCTACCTCGTTTGTAGCTTTCAGAGTTATGAGACGTTGTTATATGGTGTAGAGGCTCGAGTGAGAGACGTAGATACGGGATTTAGTGCGCTAAGCAATAGCCGAGAAAGGGGTTAGCCTAATAATTTTGCAGCCGAGTTCCCACGATCAACAGACACACTCACACCCTAGAGAAGGCTGCTTTCATTTTCATATCTTAATACACAGTCATAGAACGTAGGCTGCCAATGCTTGGGTACCTGAGATGCGTTTGCTAACTCCTATTTCTTAGATCGAGGCCCTCATCTGCAACACTGTGCGTCAACCACAATCAGGACAGAGCCCAGTGCGACAGTAGGTCTCCTAAGCAGCAGTAAGTCCCCTGATTCTTCAACGATCTTACTTACTGACGTCTCCAGCCATGCCTTCCTCCAACGCGTCCCTCGTCGAGATCGAAGTGCTGGAAAAAACCGTCAAGACCCTCCTCGCCACCCTCGCAGGATTCGATCCTCAGACAGATGGCCACATGGACCTCGAAATCTGCGATTTGCAGTTTCGCTTGGCGGATGCCCTGACGAGACTCAGCGTCGTAAAGAAGCAGGTCATTGGCCATATGTTCTTCCGAGAATGGAGGAAGGACGTGATGGACAAGGTCAAGGCGGCTCCCGGTACGCTCGAAGTCAATATACGTGCGACTCGAGCACAGATTGTGGATTTGAAGGAGCCGTCCATGGGGAGGGATGGGGTGGAGAGGGTTATCCGTCGAATGGAGCGGTGGGCCGCGAGCAAGGGCTTGAAACTGATCTTCTGGGGTGACCGCGATAGGCAGGGAAGAACGAGCTTGGAGACTATAGGGGAGGTGGAGGAAGGAAACGAAGGGGATGACACTGGTGGTGCCGGCAAGGACGAAGATGTGGTCATGGAGGACGCAGATACCTGAAGCCTCAATAGCTATGAAGGTACAACGACGACTAGGAGCAAGCAGCAGAGACGGGAGTTTAGGAGGTTTCTGCCTCCATACAATGAATAGAAAGCATACTTTTGACACCTGATGCCTCAATAGTCATATATTCGTGATCATGTTCAGACAGAGAAGAGCGCCTAAAGATCTCTCGCCTCCATACATAGAACAAAAGGAACGTTTTTGACACGTGACCGTAAAGAATAAACGCTAATCACGTGTTTGAGTACGCTAGAGACTAGCCGAGAAAGGAGAGGCTAAGTTTTTACCCAGCCGAGCCCACACGGTCAACAGAGAGATAGGCTTACACCTTGAGATACTGCTTCTACTCTCGTACTGATACCTACATCAAAATCTGTAGGTCGTCAATTTCTATGCCTCTGAGATGCGTATGCTGACTCATATTGCTTGGATCAAGGCCCTTGGTCCCGTGTCAACACGACTTTGTATCTTCAATACCTACCAAGAGTTAGCCCAGTATCTCAGTAATTTTCTTAACCCTGCAACGACCTTACTTACTAACGCTTCCAGTCATGCATTCCCTAAGCGTCTGCTGCACCCAGGCTAAAGCCCAGGTCGCATACCACAAGGTCATCGTTCAGAACATTGAAGCATCCCTGACGAACCTTGCCGGCCGCCTCTTCAAAACGAAATACGAGAAACGTAACATGAGAACTCTGCACGCTCGTCGTATCGATGCCTTAGCAGATCTACATGTCGCCAAGCAACGGTTCAATGGGATAGTATTCGAGAAGGGATGGAGGGGCTTTCTTGTGGATATCATGGGAAAGACTCCGAACACCATCCTTGACATAAAGATTCCCCGCGAAGACATGGTAGTGGCGGTGGAGGAATCTGTGGGGAGGCGTAGGACGGAGGCAGCTTTTCGGAGGTTGAAGCTTTGGGCTACTCGCAAGGGGTGGACACTGAAGTTCTTGGGCGACGTTGATGAGGATGTGGTGGTGGCTCCGGAGGTTGCTGGGCAGCGCGAAGAGGCTGGTACGGGTGGAGATGACGAGAATGCAAAGAAGGAGAAAGATGAGGGAGAGGCTGGAGGATACTGTGTAGATGGAGAGGGGGACAGCTTGGAGGCCTTTGTGGCCTTCTGCAATGCCCTCAGAGAATCCTGCAAATAGCAATGATAGGGACCTGTGGCTACCATAGCCACATGTTTACGATCGAAATCAGACAGAGAAGAGAGAGCAGGGGGCCCATACCTCCACGCATAGCAGAGAAACAGAGCTCTTGACACTTAATTTGCAAGGGAAATACGTACAGGCATCACTCACAGCTGCTGCCAAATTACTGCCTATCGAGCCACAACATCTGCAGACCATCCATTGTACTGCTTTGTGCTGAGAAGAGATGTTTGCTATAAGATGCTGATGGGATTATGTACATTTGATGTAAGAGACAGAAATTGACAGCCCCAAGCCATTGAATCCAGCACTGTGCTCGCCGTAAACCTCTTTGCGTTAGACCCATCTCGCTTCGTCCCGCCTTGGCACTGGAAAGTCACCTCGCGACAGGGATCAACCGCGTCTCCAAAACATCACCATCATCAGGAAACACACCCTATGAAGCTTCAACAAAGGGCTTCGATCCATGTAAGGTGAGGCATGGGCTGAGGAAAGATGGCATAAGGGTCATTAGAAGCCGAGACTGATGGAGAGCATTCAGAATGGGAAGGAAAAACGCGCAGGCAAGGATAGGGGCGCCTGTTGGGTAGTTTAAATACTAGGTAACGAGAGGTCAGCATAGAGGAAAGGTAAGACGCTGGTCGCTATCGGCATCAGGTTGGTAGTCTCTTCTTCTATATGGTACAAGTCGCCTTTTTGCTGGCATTGCATCATTGCCCCTTTTCGCTTTTCACTCCTAGCCGTGGATCTATCATGCCAGTAGGTCCACCTTCGGTTACCTCCTCGATGCAAAGATCTTGTCTATCAAGCCTCCGTTATTTCCATCGGAGTCAGCGCCCTTGGAAGCCACTCTTGCAGCCCAACCCAAGCGGGATTGTTCTGCGAAGTAGCCGACGACCAATACTTCGTTATGTCCATTAAAGGGAGCGCCTTTGGATACCACTCTCGCGGCCCAATCCAAGCGGGATTGTTCTGCGAAGTAGCCGACGACCAATACTTCGTTATGTCCATTAAAGGGAGCGCCTTTGGATGCCACTCTTGCAGCCCATTCCAAGCGGCCAATTGCAGTGGTAACGACTCTTGGGGCGAGCAAAGCTGATGCGGAAAGACAATAAGTATCGATCGATGAACTTAGTGGCCTGGGAGTTCATGACTTGAGACACTGTACCTTCTCCTAGTCTTCCTCAAATACGAAGCCTGCACCTCTGTCATCAGAGTCAGTTCTGCTGCGATAAAGAACACAGTATGTGCTTACCCTCGGCAGATAATGAGGAATAGCCTGAAGCAAAAATGCTGCCTCCATTTGCGGAAAGGCCATCACGTCTGACGGTAGGCTAGCTTCTCACCCGTAGATCACCCGTAGACAGACGCGGTCGAGCTCGAAGCGTCGTAAGGACAGCTGAGTCGGTTGAGTCACCTGTGTTTTACCGACGTCTGGCAAGCGTTAGAACAATCTCGTCTGGGTTGATTTCGATCCTGACAAGGTGACTTCTTTGTTGGTTATCGCAACCACAAGCTAATTGGTGTCAGGAGAGACCTTTGAGTCCGTCAATTTGTGAGCAAATCATTTGCGAATCGATGGACCGGCAGACAGAGCAGTCTTTATCGAGTAGGAGTCCCCTACAGTGCCTTTGCTGTGATACATGCTGTTCTCCAAGGGTTTGGTGAACCATCCGCGTTTGAGTCCAGCTGGAACCACCGCCTAATTGTCCATCATGGACTGCCTGCGAATACAACTCCACGGAGAGACGACCGACCGGCTGAAAGATATCGCCATGGATATCCATAACGGCATCAGTCTGATCAGGAATGAGACTCACATTGCTTGGTCTTCGCAGCTGGCGATCTACGTGCTCTTCGAAGTCGACTATCTCAGCTTCCGACAATGGTCGCGATCCGACCAATCCATCTTGGTTGAATAGGGCGACTCGAGTAATACTTTTTTGTGTCGCAGGTATGTTCTATTCAGACCCCTCTTCAGATTGCGCTCCCCCATCAGATTGAGCTCCCCCAATCCAGGCTTGGATGTGGTGAATAGAATTTGAAAGTCTTCGTTCGCACGACACAAATGGCACATCGGCTTCTCTTACGCAGCGCGCAAGCTATTTGATCAAACAACAGCTTATGTTCTTCGTTGGTCTCTGCTTCGAAGCGTCGATCCCTTCACACTTAAAGACCGTTACGGGGTGCCTGACCCCTAGTGCCAGTATCGTCCGCATCTCACACAACCGTCGTCAAGACGACAATTTTGCAAGAAGCGACAAGAAAGGGGGGACCCCCCCACCGTCCTCAGCCTTACGCTTACGTCCGGCCGCGACCGCCTTGGCCTAGTAATGCGTTGTTATCCTTGTGTGCTCACTACGGCTCAAGGATAGTCGAGCACATGAGCTGCGGTGGTTCGCTGTGAAAGCCGATCAGTCGACTCTCGGCAGCCACAGTAGAGGCCCGGTTGTTCCTGAGCTCTCAGTGCACGGCGAATACGGCGCGTCCTAGTCTTGGGTCCATGACCGAAGGATGGCTTGGCTTCGTCTTCGTAGAAACCTGATGGTCCCTGAGCTCCTAGTGGACGGTCGAAAAGACACGTCTTAATCTTGGAAAGAGCGTGAAGTCTATGACTGGTTCCTCTAGCAGATAGTCTTCACTGCAGCGTTGGATGGACCTCGAATCTGACACCACTCTCTGAAGATGCCTGTTTTTGGGATCCACTTCCTGCTTGCTCGGTTCTCTCGCTTTTTCTCCGTACTTAAGCTGGACAACGACTGGAGCACTGGCCGTAACAGCGCCCACAGCACATTCGGGGCCGTTTCTCTTCGGAGGATCATCGGACTCAGTTATCGCATCCTGGATACGAATCTGGTAGCGAGTAGAAATACGAGTGGATCTATGTTTCTCCTTGACCTGTTCGTGGGTATCTCCGATGGTTTTGTCGCACTTGCTATACAGCTCTGAACGAGCCCGCTCCATTGCTGAGTCTGCTATACCATATGCAGCATTCAAATCACCCATCTTCATCGCCTCGCGTAAGCGATGGAGATTATTTTCCTTGGACGACTCGCTAGGCTGCGACGGGTAGACGGTAGGCTGAGCTCGCGGGCCTGGAATATACGGACTGGGCTGGACGGAGCATCCCACCTGTTGTGGTGAAAGGCCCTCAAATTCAACACTGGCAGGATTTTCAGCGGCGTTTTCACAAGCGTCACTGATTTCGCTTGCAGGTCTGCTCCATAGCTTAGGTGTATGCTCCGCATTTTCTGTGGTCCCGCGAGCGTAACTCTGTTCGTTGTAGCTTGCATACGAATCCGGGCTGGTAAAAGATTCTCGTCCTGCTGGTACCTAGGCACTGCAACTCCATCGACCTGACGACACTGGAGGAACGCTCGATGGTCAGTTCATCGTCTAAAAGACCCAAAGCAGATGGTTGCCCGAAGCTTTGCGGCGTCTCCGCTGGAGATTCATCGAACAAGGAACAGAAGCTGCCCCCGTCCGAACGAAAAAAGCGACCGCTTCGTTGGGTACTGGGGAAACGCTCGATAATCAATCGTCCCTCGAAAGCATACCCAGGCAGATGCCAGGAGCTTTCCGGCGTCTTCGTTAGAGACTCGTCGAACAAGGACAAGAAGCTGCTCACGTCCGAATGAGAAGAGTGAATTGCCCCGTGGGGTACTGGAGAGACGCTCGATAACCAATCATATCCCAAAAGATATAGACCGGGCGAAAGCCTGAGCTTTCCGGCGTCTTCGTCCGAGAGTTTGTCGAACAAGGACAAGGAGCTGCCCACGTCTGAACGAAAGGAGAGCGATATACTTCGTTGGGTACTAGAGAAAGAACGCTCGAGGGTCGATTATCGTTCGAAAGGCACAAATCAAGTGAAAATCTTGGTAATGGACTGCGGCTTCGAAAGCAGGCACGTCCCAGACAAGAGAAGAAAGATGTAGCCGACCCTGACTCAAGGCACACAACTATCTCGAGCCCGATAACGAGGGCGATCTGACCACTAGACGCAAATGGCTTGCGCGAGCCAGCCGTCGGTAGCTGGTCCATGAGGATGTCTCTCATAATCGAAGTGCCCTGACGGTTCTTCCAAGCAAGCAGGCCATTGATCCTACTCGTCGAACAGAGTCTGGACTCAGTACTACGTTCAGGGTTACCGTCCTTGGATTTCACCCTGCGCCCCATGGCATTCGACTGTTCGATGTCCTGCCAATTGCTCAGTTGCTTCTATTTCTTGCTAAGCTCTGTGAGTGGCAATAGACTGCATAGCACAGTCTGCTCGAAGGGATTTCGGACCACAGAACTTCCTCATCAAGCGAGTCATAGTCTTCGAGTATCGTCAAAGAATCCTCACCAAAGATGGGCAACACCAGCGATCGTGCTGCTCGTGGGAGATAGCGGCAGCCTGACACTGGGCTCCACGATTGTAGCACACCCATATATTCTCGTAATGGAAATTGATATTCAATCCTGGGAGCTCTTCACGAATCGGTGGAAGAGTTCCGAATAGATTATGGCCTTACGACAGCACAGCCCTCGACAGTAGTACCTTGAGAGGTCTGACTGAGTTGTATCCAAGGCGGTCATCTGGCGAAGTATAAAATCGCGACGTGGCTGCCATCTGGCGATCATAAGATCTACGTGTCATTTGTGAGTTTGACTCCCAGTGACAGCAAGGGAAGACTTACGAAGTGCGCCTGAGACAACTGTTCAACGATATGCTCGATTACTTGGATTTTCTGGGAAACTTTTGTGCCTCCAGATGGAGTGTTATGAGCTACCACCTCGCAGCGTTTAGACGTGTGGGATCGAAATCGGTATCTGCACGAATCTGTGCAAGCAGTCCACGTCTGGACAGACCAAAATCAGCATCTCGTGGATGATTTGAATATTTTATAGTCAGTCTCTCAGTCCCTGCCAATACCTGCATCCACCATTGCCATTGCGAATTCTGGGAATCGCTTAAAGACATGTTGGAAGTCTCGGGGAGGTATTGTTGGCGAGGAGCTTCTTGAAATTGTCCCGGACCGACCCAATCATCGCCTTGCCACATAGGTTCGTCCGATACTGTGGGTGTCTTTGCATCAGGGGCAGTTAACTCTCTGTCAATGGCAGTCCGGTGTTGGTTGGATGGCTGACCACTCGGTGTACGGCCCATGACGATCTAGGGGTCTAAAGAAGGGTCTCAAGCGGTGCTCACTGACCGCGGAGCCAGAATGATCGGGCCAAGGACGTGACAAGGAGCTTGCGTAGTGGAGAGTTCTCGGTTGTCTTATCGAAGATCCTGTCTACCAGCTTGGGAGCCATGGCTGCATGGGCAGTGCTGAAAAGCTTCTTCAACTGCGCTAGTGCGTCTGCATCAAGCTCCGGGATTAGTAGTCTGCTGGCTATGAGGAAAATGTCACAAAGAGCACTGCCCATTGAGTCGGCGGCGTCGGAAGGGCTTTGATGATATAATCCAAGAGCGCTCGGCAATGACAAAGGCGACGGAGCTCCTCCGGAACTCGACAAACGTGATCGGCCTTGAAGATCTGGATTATGGAAGACCACTGCGAGCGAGTGCGCGACATACTCCAACCACATTGTGTCGGCTGGGCGGGCTGGGAGGCCATTAGGAAGCCGATACGCAGGGCTTCACGGAAGACGTGCGTCAGCTCGTCATAGACTTGGGTGTGGGTGGCGAAGGGGACGAGTAGAAAGTCCACTTCGGCTTGAAGAGAGCGTAAGACGGCGTCTCGTTGCATGTGCGCCGTGTCGTAAGCCATTCGCCGGCCGTGGCTGGCTTGCATGGTAGTTGAAGGAGGCAGAAGCCGACAAATCCACCCGGCCGAGTTGTTGGTCTCGGCAGGACCGCTAGTTTTGTTGCTTTGGACCTTGATGGTCTGCTTTTGCCTTTCATTGATGTCCACATGGGCCGTTTGCTGGCTTCTTAGAGATTCTATCTCGGCTGAAAGAGAGCGTAGAGAGGCGTCTCGTCGTATAATTATCGCTCTCGCGGCATCTCGCTCGGTTCTGAAGAAGGGTCAGTCGGGTGATTAGGGGAGGGAAAGGATGAAAGAATTGGAGAATCTGCTACCTTAGGCGAGCGTTCTCGGTTCTCTGGCGTCAATGCCAGTGCAGATCAACGACACCGCTGAGTACGTTGAAGATAGAGATGGCGACTTCTCTCTGGCAGATCCCTTGCGCACGAATGCGTCGACCTGGGCGATGGACGCAGGGTCAGCAGTACTAACCCCAGCAGACCATAATCAAGCTCAGCCGTGTTGAAGTGGAAAGCTTCCAGATGATGATATTACATGGAACCTCGAAGAGAATATAGGGTATAAGAAGACAAAAAGAGCGATATTGTAATCGCTGCCGCTCACGTGCAGCGCTGCATCACTGCTATGGGCAGTGAGGGCGAAGCCTAGCTTGTTGCCAGTGGCTTTCAGTTGGTGCTATCAGTTCTCAGTCAATTGCGACAAAAGGACAGAGTCTCTGGAACTTACCTCGAAGTGCTTCTGTATGAAGCCGCGCGCTATATACCTACAATCACTGGAACCCAATCTTAGGGGACGCTTGATAGTGGGCGAAACCAGCTGGATGTGACCGCGACCTCGAGCTGCTACAACGTGCCCGTAGGCTACGTCTGCAGCTGAGCCGATCGAAGGAGGTGACACACGAGCTCCAGCTGTTTGTTCATTTCGCGCAATATGGCGTTCTCACTCTCCGACTCTTGAATTCTCTCGACTGCCGTGATTTGGTATTACCTGGAGCCACTGGCTGGTCTTTGGCCCAGCCGGGCGACAAAGATGGCCAATTGCTTGTGCGACGACCGTTTATGCTCGCATGAGCATCGCTTAGCTCCGAGAATACGGCTCTAGACAGCGTAGCACGGGTCTCCGAAAGAGAACGATATTCTCTTTGGTGCCGCTGCCTTCTGTCTGACGTTTCATGTCCCACCAAAAGCGTGCTCGTACACACACCGGTGGGCTTAGGAGCTTGAGCCATGATCGGGCAAGAAGCCCGCTGAACTCAATAAGATCGACCGCCATGAATTGAAACCCCTTTGTATGCTGGCTGTCTACTTCAGGGTGGTCCTTGGTGCTGCCCTCCTTCCTTCGACTCATGAGATGCTGGAGCTTGGGATCAGTGAGGGTCTTAGATTATTAGAGCGGCGAGCCTACCATGGGACTAGGATCATGGTCTACCATCCTATGATCGCAGCAGTAAGATGTCCTGACGAACAGACTGGGCACTGGATGCTTCAGGCTCCGAAAGGCGACTCTGCAGTGGGTGGGTGGTCAACGAGTGTCTGTCGCTGACGCGTGTGGAGCTCTGGCATAGCTGCAGAAGGCACTGTGGAGCAGTGAGATTGCACGATCAACTAGCTACTGCGGATCGAAGAACATGGAGGCGCCGTTGTGAAAGCTGCAGTCGGCGTCAGCATCACGATCACCCCTCCGAGCTTTCAAGCGCGGTGTCGAGTGTCACTGCCTTACCTGCCAGTGCCGCTGCGAGCTAGAATGACACCTCGAGCGTGTGCTGACAAGCCTTGAAGCAAATGATGGGGCTTTACACGGCATTGAGATCGATGACGGGTGTATCGATTCTGTCGGTGGAGGAAAGCAAAGCTACCGAAATATCCACTAAGATCACGCTAGCGATGGGCCAGGTCACGTGACGTTAATGGTCTCAAACCTCCCAGCAGGTGCTTGTACGGCGTCAGCTGGCATTGAAGCATGGTATGCTGTATCACTGGATCTTTTACGGACAAGAGGCTCAGAATCTACCTATTTCCGCAGGGCACCTTTCCTCTACCCTATCTCGTTCCGTTACAATCAATGCAAGCACTCTCTCGCTCCTTAACAGCCTCGATGCATCCGCCACAGAATCTCTAACCCCCCGTGTTCGGGTATTCTCCTTCAGGAACACCGACTCCCATCCGGATAATACGTCCGATCTGGATCTCGAGGGTACGCCCCTGGCACATTATCCACCTCCTCCTCCCCAACCATCTCCTCCTCCTTTCTCATTCGCTCTGTGCGGAAATTAGCCCCCTGCCGGTCGAGATCGGTAGGCCCATATGGGGCAAACAGGGGACGCTTCATTCTCTTCGTATACCGGCGTTTGACTCTCTGGCCGCTAGGTTCGCCGCCGGTTTCAAGGACCAATTTGATGTTCTGAGGACTCTCAGCCGCCTCGACTGCGAGGCTGAGCTCGGCCTTAACCTGCTGGCTGGCTGCTTGTTGGGTGGCTGTCTCCTCTGTCTGCTTTGCTCGATGCGGGATCGTCAGACTCTGGACGCGAGGGCCAGCACGGGAATGAGATTCTGGTGGAAGAGGAGCGTACACTTGAGCTGTTCGTCTTCTGGTTCGATCCCTCGGTCTCCTGCATTGCTTCATCTACCTCCACTTTCGGTCCGGCCACCTCCAGCTTCAGTACTGCTTCCTCCAGCTTCAGCTCCATTACCTTTGGTGCCATTTCTGCGTTCACACGTGATTCTATACGGCCACAGGCTCAGAAGTTCGTGGCTCCGACGCTAGAGATCACAATCCTGCAGAAGTCAGCACCACTATCGCGCAGCTCAGCCCCTGATCGCGACTGGGAGGGCCTGTCTTGCCTACCTACAGCACTGCTAGAGCGAAGGCTCAAAAGCTGTACTGTTTATCGGAGCTCTAGAGAGATAAGCGCGGCCAGCTACAAGGGAGCGAGGAGCGTTGAGAGCAATGTGTCAAGCGGGTCGGTTGCTCGAAGGCGAGGGAAACAAAGCTGTTAGCATCACACACTAGTGTCTGACCGATAGGGCAGACAGATCACACCACTAGCCTCCTTCGTAAGCGTGGAAAAGGTGTTGTCAAGATTCTGGGCAAGCCTATAGCTCGGGGATGGCATTACTCCATTCAGTCGATCCGTCTTGTAATTTGGACCCATGAAGATCATAAAAATGTTGTATTTGAGCTATCTATACTCGTTTTGTGCCCCGAAGACGCCCAGATAACGCTCCACTTGGTCTTCGTCATGCTGAAGCCCCTGATCTGCGAAAGTTGGCCCTAGAAGCCTAGTCGGCGACATTTGCGACATCGTACGAGTCTCCCTATCCTGCCATCTTGATCAAGAGGCTGATAGCAGAAGCAGACCGTGCATACCCTGTAGCTGTGTCAGCGCAGCTTGCAGGGAAATGATGAGGAGAATCTATTTATGATGACTTACATTCTTCGATCCTGGCGTCAGGCAAGTATCCGGTCGTCCATGGGTTGATTTCTTTGCAGCAGAGAAGGACCGGTTCCAACAGACGGGCCGTGTACTGTATGTGCACAGCACTGCTTAACTTGTGTTCGAAACAATATCCTCCTCCAGCGCCCGGAACGCAGCCACACATGGCCGACACGGCGCATCCAGGGCCACTGTTGGTCCACATCACCGTCAAATAGAAGAAAATACCCATGGCTATGGTGCTTGCTGCTACCGCAATCACTGCTGCACCTACGACATAGGCCACACCTCTTCCGCACGCCTAATAGGCGATGGCGAAGTGCTACGAGGTGGCCGGTGGCCCAAACACCTCTTGTATAGATAGAAAATGGCCTGTTTGGCCTGTTTTGCCTTTTTTGAGTCCCGAAAGCAGTAGCGCCACAGAATACTGTAAAGCATAATTGGCGATGCCTTGCTGACTGATGTAATGCATACCGCATACGCTGGCACCGACTAGGACTCCTCCGGTCATGGTCCATAGAATACTCACCGTCTCAGAGGTTCCAAAGGCGTAGAACGTGGAGCCTACAAGAGAACCGGCGGTGTATCCTGGGCGATACTCGATTTTAGGTCCGTGGGCGGACTGAACGGAGTATCACACCAAAAACCCCCAGCTCACGGAGTGTGATGGAAGCGCCAAGGCACGGCACCCTAGGTCTACCACTTCCGGGGGGCGCGCAGGTCTCTCCAAATCGACTCTGAGACGATTTCTGACGCTTTGGCACCGATCACGCTGTGTGCAATCAGCTTCAGTCGGCAAGTCCCAGCCTGGTGGTTCACTCACGAATCGATGGGCGCAGAACATGTCACCGGCAACTACATCTCTTGATCCAATTATCTCGCCGTATAATCCACACGCGACGACGTTGGTGTCTATCTCCTCCTGCAACTCGGAGACAGTCCTGAGATGGTCAGCCCAGCCCAAGGCTACGGTTCAGCTCAACTTGCCTTGGGTATGTAGACGAAAGCTAGGACAAGTCCAGTTGCGAAGGATTACTTGACGAGACTGCATCTGGTGCCATCGTCGTTGTCGACCTACTCTGCCATACCCAAGAAAGCTAGAGCCCACCCTTGCGAAAGCAGAATGACAGTCAACGTCATAGTCCTTCTCGGTGGTATGAAGGGGAGGCGGCTTGAAATGCCGCTTGGCCCTTCCTTGGACCTTTGGCTCTGAAATTGTTGGTTTAGGCCGCTTCAAGAAGAGGAGCTCGGTGTGGTTGGTGACAGGCCCATTGAAGAGGAGATACTGGTTACAGGGCGGTGTCCCTCTCAGCAATTGAGATATATCCGTGAACGCCTTGTAATCTTGGTGGTTGCCAGCGATTGCCAGTAAATTTGACCAACGGAACGAGGCCAGAACTGAGATTCTTTGGTAGAAAGTGCATTGGAGCATCAGATCTTCCTCGCAGGATTACCGCTCAAAGATCTCTTGCTGTCGAGGTAGAGGCTGTCATTCTGTGCTACGCCTGTAATTTTTACAGCTTCCATTTCGTAGGCCTTCTGCAGACTATCCGAGAGAGTCACACTTCGCGTCAATGGTTTCGTTCAAACTCAACATGAGGCGGGCGTTGCGATGCACAGAGCTTTCTACTCTCCACTGGCGCTTGAAGTCCCAGAATACCGAGTCAAGCTCCCAGTCTTTGCCTCCGATAAGGACAAGAAACGTTATGATGACGGTACCGCCAGCCTTGACAAAGCGGATAGTCGAGCTCGGATTTCCGCTTGATTCAGTGAGCCAATCTGTGTAAGGACGACAATGATAGCCCTTAGTCGTGGCTCGTTTCGTTCAAGTCTAGCTTTGGCCAAGCCAATTGGCCCACGGCCCTAGAACAACAGTTGGTTCATACCAGATATTACCGCTTTCTCAGGGGCGGCTTCTGGTGGAGCCTAGGATGGGTGTGTGATGGCAATCCGGTGTTGGTTGGATGGCTGATTACTCGATGTACGGCCCAGGAGGATCTAGGGGTTTAAGAAAGCGTCTCAAGCGCTGCTCACTGGCCAGCATCTCCTGCTTGGGGCCAAGGGGCTCCTAAACTCTGCTTCCCGGCGTAGAAGATGGACTCCCCCAAAATTTTCTTGTAATGGAATCTAGAGGAGGGTGGTCGCACGATTCCCAGCGGCTGCGTGACTCGGACCAATACTCTCATATGGCAAGGCAAGCATGAAATCCACAACAGGCACACGACGATGAGCTGGCGGTCCGGATGTCCACTTTCTCCTCATAGTGGTTCATATTTAGGCCAGTGTAGCCCCTTCCATATTGGTCAACCACGAGATGCTCTGGCTGCACTAGTATTAGCCCTATTCGAATTGGTCGGACTGTACTTACGTCTCGGCCTGGAACTTCCAATATTGGGGGAAGAAATATCTCCCTCTTTGTCATCACTCATCTTGTGGATGCTAGATCCAGCAAGGTAAAAGCTATTGAGGGCTTCAATAGAGTGAGACCAACATCAAGCCCAGATAACTCCGAAGAATGTCCAGAGACTGTCCACTATCGCCAAGAGCTCATGACGAACGACTAGTCTGGTGATGAAATTCTCACGGTATACAAACATCTCGGCAGCGTCGTCGGAAGATAGGTCAGGAGGTCCATTTCCGTTGTTGAAGAAGCGAGTGTAGAGCATGTGCCGAACTGCGTCTTCCGGGTATGGGAGAACACAGGTGATCCGGCGATTCTCACCGAACAACTCGCGCACGATGATGTTGGTGTCTATCACCTCTTGTAACTCGGAGACAGCCCTAAGCACGACAATGTTCTTGCATTTAGATTCAAGCTTGACAGACTTCTCCGGACAAAACTTAACCTGGGCTCCTTGACTCAAGCACTCATCGCGGCATGATTTGTTCGTCGGAGGAAGACATGCTCATTCCCAGAAGCTGATGGTGGTCCTCCGAAACCATCATCCCCTTGGTTCAATAGACAAGGATCGAGCCGTGGTCCAGCTAGTGGCTCAGGATGCGATGTAGGGTTGTTCGCTGGAGCGTGATCGTCGAGCAGCTTGTAACAATTATTGCCTGATTGTCCAACCAATGGCGTATCAGTGTCGTATGACATCTCAAGATGATCTGTTTGCCGCATGAAGACATTTTCCGTACACGGGTGGCTGATGTTTGGCAAAAGAGACGAATGCAATGAGGAGAGAAGTGCAGTGGGCGGCCACCATACTAGATAGTATGGCGGACGGCCAAGCACTGCCCCCATAATCTCCCTCGTCCCCAGCACCAGCCCCTTTGTCATGCAGGGCTCTCACAGTCGTTTGATGATACTGGCCATAAAGCTGTTCGTTCATTGTCGATGAGGGCGACGGGCCTCCAGGAACCGTAATACATCAGTCTTATCGTGATGTATTCCCCAAGTACGTTTCCTAATTCGCTAATATTTGGAATATCCATAGATCGGGTTGCTCGTTACCTCCCACACCCAGGGCGGTTGATTTCGGCCTCGTGGTAAATCCACTGAAGACTCTCAAATGTGTTTGAGACCAAGCTGATGTGAGGGCATATTTGGTAATCTCATCGAGTTTGCGTGCATCAAATTCCAGAGTGTTCGGCAGTCTGACTTCTTGGACGCGTAGATGATTGGAGTCTGGGGGGCTGATGTGATCAGCTTCATCAGCCACATGAGACATCCAACGCAATAGCTAGAGCCCCATGATGACTTACGCTGATGCCAGCTGTTGGTGTCAGAGCAGTCAGACCGTGGATGAGGCTGCTGGTTGCGGCCGTCATAATAGTTTTTGGTGTGCTCTTACGGTCCACCTGCATAAGAGCGTTTAGGACATTCCCTGCCTGGCAAAGAAGCATCTACTAATGACGGTATGACTGCTATTGCCTTTGGAAAGGTAGCGATTTTGTGGGTTGGATGGAAGATGGCGCTATTGACGGCGAGAGGGTTGGATAGATTGTAGCAGCTCCACCAAGCCCACAAAGCGACTCTCAAAGAGACAAAGACCGTCTCCCAACAACACCAAGATAATGATACGATACTTCTAGTCTTGGAAGGAAGTGAAATTGACTGGAAAGAGGTTTGCAGGTCATGGTGTAAGAGTTCGTGGGTAGTGATATCTGCAGGATCATCATCTCGGTATCTTAGCGTCTTATAAAGCATGGATGGAGCTAATCCATTTACAGCACGACGAATCCAGCTGGCACAGTCCACACCTCTCGCAATCTACTCAAATCACGGAGTATCACAGTCAATATTCAATTACTTATCCGTCTCAGTCTATCTTACAACATAGAACCATCCTTCCTTCACCTTCACTGCCTTTGCTCGCTTGCACTACGGCTCCTCGTGGGTTGACTTCCATGTCTTGTATGCCGGACGCTTCCTAGGGACCTGCCTCACAAGGCCACAGCGCCAAAGATCCGGGTTGCTAGGATCTTTCTTCGAACAACGGATGGCGTAATGCCTCTCGACAGAGCTTTGTGCAGTGAGCCATGTTTTGCAAGCTCCACACTGGTTCTCGATTGTCCTCCATCCATAACGAGGCTTCCAGTGGGCGGCATTGTAGCCAGATGTTGCGGCGTATGGCGAAGTATAAGAACCCCTATCGAGCTGTGAGAGCAGACCAGGAGAGGCGAAAATGTCACATACGGCTGATGGGTGATTCCCGGAACCCGGCCGCTTCCTTCAGCTAGAAATTCATACATCCTAGGAAATATAAGATAGACTTTCTTCAAAGCGACATATGGACCTCTACCCTTTTGGCTTGGACGTCACCGCTCCTGTGGCAGCTGGGGCTCCAGGTGGAAGGGGAGGCGGAGGGGGAGCGAGAGGGACAGTGGCCGCAGAAACGTCAGGCTGGGAGATATCTTGATCGTCACTGAGAAGATCTTAGCAGTATCAGCAAAAGGTAGGAGTGCGTACTTCTCCACGTTTTGAGAAGTCTCTGTCGGTTGCGGGACCTCTTTCCACCACAGATCCATCCTAAAAAATATTAACCACGTTCTCCGAGAAATCTTATGCTTTATACCCTTCGCCGGTGAGGACATCAGCTGCCAAATTGTGTTCTTCTATGAAGAGACTATCTCTGAAGCCTGTCAGTATGACCCCCGAATGATGCAGCGTATCTTACGGATTGCTGTCCATGATTGCGTTCTCCTGCATGCTTTATAGGGGGCAGAATTTACGTGGGGATCTATCTTCAATTATAAACACGCTGCTAGCGGCCTTTTTCGAGTCTACACCCATTTGGTCAAAACATCAACACAGCTAATACATTTGCAGGACACGTAATCGCGTGAAACAACTCAAGCATCGTAAGCTCTACAGCTTGTCATGTATATACAGTAGCAGCCAGCTCTTCTATCGAGCATTAGATAATGCTCTTTCCTCCCTATCAATCTGTCCACGTCAAACCGTTTACACGTCCAAGAGCACAATTTGCCGCATTGAACCTGTCAGAGACAGAGGCTTTGGACTTTCTCTGAATCCAAGCTCAACTGTCATGTTTGAAGGGGCATCAGGATGTGGCTACCGATATCATCACTTTGGTACGGCCGCGGTAAAGGGAAGACATGAAGCATTAATTGCAGAAAAAAGCACTACTGGCGTAGGTCAACCGACACCCTTCGCACTGACATGAGCTCGCTGTTGGCGGGCTTTGAGCTCGCCTTCATTGCAGAGGCCTCAAAAGCAGCGGTTCCCTCGTCACCATTCTAACCGGAGCGAGCCGAGCTGCTTTGCGTGCATGCGTATTTCTACAATTGCGTCTCATGGATAATTTCTGCCCGAGAACATAAGCTTTGGTCGGAATATTACTTACTCGTTGCCATAGTACAGCGTCGAGGCAGAGCATGGTCTTTTAGACACTTCATAGCCCACACGGCTCAAAGATAGGGGTAATTCTTGCGCAAAAGCTGCGGAGGGTTGCCAATTGTAAGCCACTTTCTGGCAATCTCTCTCGTACCTCCTAGCAAGACATTGGCAGCGTTAGCTTTTGAACATGGATCTTGGGTTGGCGTTGGCAGCAAAAATGGCTAAGCAAACGATGATATGCTGTATTGTTTGGGCAGGAGGGGGCTCAGACAAGTTATCAAGATAAGCAGAACCACTACCTATTCAATTCCATCTCAGATACCCTGAAGCTTCTCCCCAGTATCACTACCTAACATCACGAGGAAAAGCTATCTCCGCGCTTTTCGAATCGATTCTCCAAACAAATTAAGCCTTCGAAAGATAGAGAATTGGACAACTGCTACGGGCAATTGGCGTGCGATACAATGTTAATCCAGCGAAGGCGTCTTCTCTGTTATCTGCTTGCACTTCAAAGCTCAAGAAACTCGGATCTAAATTTGGAGAAGTCAACAGGTAAAGCCAAAATCTCATCTCCACTAATGGCATTTAACATCTCAGGTTTGCGCCTCCTTCCGTTCGATCTCTTCACTTTAGATCACGTCAGAGCTTACTTTCGCTTCTCCGAGTCCATCTTATCACGTCACACGGCTCAGCATACAACAAGGACTTATCGTGGTAGCAAGATTAGCCTTTCTAAAAGGCGAAGATCTCTTTCTATTACTACTGCTATATCTTAGTATCCAAGAGCAAGAAATGGTGCAGTTCGCACTCTGACGAGCTGCACCCCATCATACACCAAATACCGAAAAAGGTGCGTTCCTATCCCTCACGGTGTAACCCATAAATCCCGCGATACCAACTCCCCCTCCTGATGAAGCCTTTTCCTGCATCTCTGCGATGCCATATTACCCCCTTTCCGTACGCTTTTCCGACATCATCGCGGTATCTTCTCACGATCACGAGATCCCCTGCGAAATTTCCGTTGATCCGTTACCATGCCTCCTTTCAGCCGAGTCGCCTCAGAGTAGATGCTCGAAACTTGGAAGTCCTGGTTCCAAGCTCCTGAATCAGGGCTGCCGATGATTCGAGCTGCCAGTCTTCACCTAGCTCTTGTCTCCGTATTACGGATTCGAATGCTTATTCGAGATAGCCATCCCAACGATCTACGAGCCCAGACACAAGCGTATCACCCACGAAACAAACCACTTATCACACAACCTTCCCTGAAGCCAGCTCCTGAGGCAGACGGCGGTGTTCAGCTACCCAATCGACCTCCATGCGAGACATGGGGACTAACGATTTGTACGACCAAATTTGACCTGTTTTCGAACTCATGTTGACCTGTGTTCCCACCCGTTCAATGGATGGGCTAGACCTCAGTCTTGCATGCTAAGACGACGGGATTTTATCTTCTCCAATAGTGTGCTATTTCTAGAGGCTGGCTGGATCGAGGACCAGATTACTGTGTGATATGGTAAAACGTGTTGATGGAACAGCGATACTAGTCACGGTTCATTGGTAAAGCGGAAAAGCGTTAAAGCGTTAAGGAGTAGCTCTCAATTGACCAGGAGTCCTTGAAGATGACGTGGTCATATGGGATGTCGAGAGAGGTGATACTGACAGGTTTTATAGCTATGGATGGTTTTTGGATGATTATTTGGCAGGAGATACTATGGGCCATGGAAAATGCCGGATATGATTACTATGAACCTTTTTGAAGCTGAGGGAGAGCATTAGGTACAGCGAATTGAACAAGTATCTCATATTCAGCTTTGCGAAGTCTTGTTATACAGATGGTAATACAATGATTCTGTGTCACTATTGGTACCACTGGCACGTTCTCTTCTTATCACTTGTATAATTCTCCATCTGTATTGTCTTATGCAAGAATTCTGATACAGAGAAAGGACGAATAAGAGAAGGCAATTTAGTCTAGGTTCAGGGGCTATTCCAGACGTGTAACGTAAAGCTACTTGTACCTAGATGTAGCTATAGAAATAGCCCCCATGAATTGTCGTTCCACGGCATCACGGCCCGTCGGCCCTCGGTCTTTCATCCAGCGCCGTAGGCCTCTTCAGGCAACGCGTGCCAAGGCAAAACCAAACCGATCGCGAAACCCCTTTTGTTGACTGCTTTTAATTCATCATAACATTCGTGAACACCATTTTTCTCTGCACTGCTCGTATGGCTTGTGGACCTGCAGGGTGGTGCTGCTGGGGGCTGATGGTTGATGGAACAAAGGAAGGAGGAGTTATAGAACAAGATGGGGGCGGATGCTGACATACTGACAACAAAGGCGGCTCACCGGGCGCATGATGCGTGTTTGAGGCTGGCAACAAGTGCGGTGGAAGCTGATGACTTTGATGTGGCACTACCTATGAGAACATGCTTCCATGGCGCTGCTTTTGGGATGGAGCAAAGTCGGAGACGGCTGGGGCTCTCACGTGGCTCGGGAGTTTCGCTGACAGCTGTTTCTTTTTCTTAACCCTTATCTGCTTGGTGAGTCAGTTTCCTTCTGTCTGAAAATTTGCTCTGTAAGAGTCCTTACCCTGTGCTCAGAGCTCAATTACGCCCTCTCTTGCAAATCCCATTATCTACCGCCATCGAAGAGACAGTTGAACAGATCCTCCAAGCACGCCGGCAGGGAATCCGATTCCCAGAGGGCGGAGACGCACAGCCCATGGTTCGGCTGTGAAACACGGGTGAGCACACATGGAAGAATGGTCTCCTCCGAGAAGTTGAGCACGTGGTACCACTGCCTCTTACTGATCTCCATCCGATCGGGCTTTCAGTTGCGATGCCCTGGGCGTCTTCCGATGGTCCAGCCAACGTAATCCAGGATGTTAAGAAGAAGAATGCACTGGTCGATGCTGAACCCGGGATATAAGACCTAATCTTCTAGCTCGGTTTGACCGGTACGCCGGGCGAAAGCACGGCACTTATGTTGGCTGTGGCGTCGCTCGCAATTCTCCCTTTGAGTTCGCGGCTCGACCGCGAGGTTTTCTGCTGAGAATTGCCTTAATACTTGGTTGCATCTTGGTCCCTTTCTTCTTGTCGCCCGCGACACAGAGTTCGTTAAATTTACGAAGACTGAAGGGCCTGGTCATGATATAGCCATTTTCTCGGCTAAAACTCTAGTAGCTGCTTCGATGCTCGCAGTCGCTGGTTTATCCACCTTGTTCTCGCCGTATGTCTGGGAGCCTAGAGCGATTTGTGGCTGGGGATGCATCATGGGAAGGTCCAGCTCCGATATTCGTCCACGCATTGACCTGGTGGTGTTCCTGCTTCACCATCTTCTCTGACACCGCGATCACAGCAACCTTGTGCTGCCGAAAATTAGTCGACATCCACCTTGTTCTCGCCGTACGTCTGGGCGCGGTGAGCGCTTTGGGGCTGAGGATGCATTATGGGAGTATTCCCCTCCAATGTTCGTCCACGCACTGACCTGGTGGTGTTCTCCTTCATCATCTTTCTTGTCCCGCTATTCGTAGCATTTTGGTGCTGCAGAAATCTTATCGTCAACGACCTTGTTCTCGCCGTACGTCTAGGGGCGGTCCCCTCCTGGGCGTCAGGATATCTGGGGCAATGACTTCGCAGGGGCCGCACCGGGAGCACCAGGGACGCCATGAGGTCGAGGACCATGAAACATCATTCCGGATCTGGGTTCCGTATATTTTCCTTCTCCGCGGCCGAGAGATAGGGCGGAGGCAGCAAGGCGAACACAGGCCGGCACTGCTTTGGACGGGTTTCATCGGTCCAGTTTGGACGAGCATCGCCGCCACTATTGATGGTTCGTGGTACTTACGCTATCAATCTTCATGATCCCCCACAGAGCTGGCCTGCCCTTCGGCAGCGTCTCTGTGCAGTAGGTCGACGGGGGACAAAGCTGGCTTCGTCGTCTGAGTCGTCCACCACTGGGTGTCACCGCCGACCTCTTACTGGGGCAGGCTCTTGACGCACGGCGTTGGACTCGTTATCGAATTTGTTCCTACGGGCAGCGGCTCTTTGAAGCAAAAAATAGCTGTCTTGGGTGGCGCCCTCCCCATCATCTGTCGCCTTACGCTTGCGTCCCGCAGCGACCGACTTCTTTGGTGTAGCAGCCACCACAGCATCAAGCAACTCAACCTCCGGCTTCTTAGCGATCAAATCCTTGGCGATCAAATCCTTGGCGATCAAATCCTTGGCTTTGACAGCGAGCGCGCTAAAGGTGTGGCGGAAGCTGGCCATGAACAGGCCTATGCTGATACACTGCAATTCAACCGATGGGCTTGAACGGACGTTGTGGGCGCCAGCCGTTTTGTCGGAAAGGCTCTCCATACGCTGAGCTGAGCTGAAAAAGCACGGCCCAGCCATGAGCTCGCGAGCATCGGTATGCCAATATGGCACTGTCTTTGGGTATCGGCGGCCTCCCGGCTTCCTTGAAATCGATCGGCAAGCGGTCCTCTGCTCCCGAGTATTCTTAATGCTGTCTGTCCAAAAGCTCTGCAAACTCATCGCGCCGATAATGCTCATAACAAGCGTCCGCCACGAAGATCTGGAAGTCGAGTGGGAGGCTGCTGCAGTGGAAGGGCCTGAAACCGAATTACTTTGGCCGTCAGCGAGTTCACAAGAGCTCCAAACACCATTATGCTGTCCCTTGGCCTCTACTTTCCATACTGTACACCACCTCATTCTCTACCTGCTACTACTCGAAGAGACGACCAGAGACGGAACGACAATACCACCACCATCAATAACGTGTGCACAGACTGGCACCTAGCCATATGCCTAGCAGCCACAGTCAGCCAACACCAAAGCGGAGAACAGGACTTTGAAATAACATGCCGAAGGCCTCAGAGCCTACACGTACCTGCCGTGGTCCCACACCAGCCCTTACTTCTGTGAGAACACCATCTCGCCCAGACCCCCCTCTCAAGCTTTACACGCAAAGGAGGAGCCGCTACGGCGTCAAGACAGCCAGCACCGACCGCAAGATCTCTGTATTCGCTTGCAATTGGTGCGACTAACTATCCTTCACTGCTGCCAGGATTACTTCGTCCTGAAGGAGTTCCTCGTGGAGCTTCTGCATACAGCATCCCCTGTGCGATAGCTCGAGCTCTGGTAACTTCGACCAAGAAGAAATGTTACCTCATACCGTTCGATGATGTGGATGTTCGCGGCCCATGTTCCAGGACGCGAGCAGTAACCTTGGAAGAAGAGCGATGGCAGTAGTTCTTACGGTCGAACCTAGAGCATCCGGGAACGGATAAGGCTATGCACTGGTTGTTGGCATGTCACGAATTGATGTGCTGGTGGCCGTGGCTGACACATCAGCTGCTGTGACAATAACTATGCACGGCTACGCATGTCCAATAGGGAGATCAGGATTCTGTGCTGTGGCTCGGCTGACACTGGACATTGTTGTCATGGCTGAAGAGACAGCTGTTGACACTCCAGGCAATTCCTAGTGGCCCGGCCTCTATCTTCGCTGTGATCGGGCATCTGGCAAAGCTGGCACACCAAGGCCCAAGACTCGCTGTCTCTTAGCCCCTCCCTCTGGTGTGACTTCCGTGGCATGAAGCAAGTTCTCGGTTGAGGAAGCTCTGTTTGTATTCCACACATGTTGTCTTTCGGCCTGCTGGTGGAAGGCCAGTGTTGGCCCCTTCGCGGGCGGAACATAACTTTGAGATCTCGTGGGATTGGAGCTGTATCTTGTACAGTGGCTCAGCCGCGGCTGGATGACATTGCCATGACATCAGTCGCTAGGGTTGGACCGAGAGTATCAGGACGAAGGCTAGCTTTGGAGTCTAACGGATGTGAAAAGGATGGATCCCCTTCGAAACAATTGCTTCACTCGACGTTGGCTGTGCCGAATCAAAGGAGCCTATAAGGGGTATCGAAAGACAGAGCCCGCCGTCTAAGACAATGCCCTGCCGTACGCGGCCTTGTGTCACGTCAGCATTCTATGCTCGTACGCTGATGCAGCAATGTTGGTACTTACCTGGTAACCAGACACAATTTTTGCAACCGTGCAAACCGTGGCAATTCCGCCTCGTACTGAACCGTATGGTCTGCAAAATGCCTCGTACTACAATGTAGTACATGGTGGGCACCCATGATATACGGATAGTACCAATCGGCTTGCGTGCGGGCCCGAGCTTCGAGAATTTCCAGAAAACGATGTCCATTGTTTCGACCACGACTGCATCAAGCGAAAGGAGTGGAAGTCTCCCAGCAATACTAGTCTCAAAGAGGCTGGATGCTCGACAAGCAGAGATAGTCTGACGTTGGTGCAGGATGTGGGTGACAGCAGAAACGTGTCGCATTGCTCGCACTCCCGCTCGGTCAGTGCTCGACAAGAACGGCCCTTGACGAGGAGAACGTGTAAGATCAACGAAGCTCAGTTGCCGGCATCAGATGCCTGTGTGTAGTGCCAGACGATATTAGGGTGATCAGCCTGCACGACATTGCTGGCGCTGGCCTAAGCACGGGCTGCTGTATCAGATGCTTGGGGGTAGGAGCGGTGGCTGTGCCTGCTCCATCGATGAGTAAAGTAGGTCTATGAGCTCAAGACAGTCTCATACAGTATTGTATGGACTCCGTCGTGATACTACTTACTGTGATCGCTACTTGTGTCGGCCTGCCGCGAGTGCTGACCGCTGTCACCACTGACTCCGAAGGTCTGTACTGGGTTGCAGACGCGGTCATCGTGGTCACCAAACGTCAGAGCTAACGATCAGCATCAAGAAAAGATCAGCCGGGCTCGATACGAACGATGCAAAGGGGGATGATGAGTGAAGAGACGGTTCTGTGGGAGTCAAACAATGGGATCATACCTAGCCCCGACGATTTTCGAGCTAACCCGATTGGAAAAGGGGCTACAAAACGTCGATACAGCAATGCTATTATGGATCACACATTCTACGAGCTGTCAAGACTGGTTTACATTGGTATGCTATGGATCGCCTCATAGTTTCTCGCTACTTGGGACCTGATCCTCGAAAGATTCTCTCAAACGGCAGAGCTATCATCTAAGGCATGGATCAAGAGGTGTAGGTTTCTTCTCGATTGTGTCCGCAGCCTTACGCTTGTGTCCCACCCCGATCGCCTTTTTTGGTGCAGCAGCCGCCACGGCATCCAGCAACCTCCTCATCCATGACAACGTTCTTTCCCCCCTTCTTGCCGGTTGCCTTAGCCTTCCCCGCAGTCTTCACCTTCTTCCCACCCCCAGAAGCGCTCGCCCCATCCTCCCCACCATCAGCCTCCTCCCCAACATCACCAGCTTTACGCTTACGACCGACTCCAACCGCCTTCTTCGGCGTAGCAGCTGCATTCAGCAACTCTACCTCCGGCTTCTTAGCTTGCAACTCCTTAGCTTTGACGACGAGCGCACTGAAGGTGTGACGGAAGCTGGCGGCCGAGTGGCCCTTCTCGTCGAGCTTTGCGAACACCTCATAAACTTTGATACCCGGGGCGGTTCCACCGCTCGCGGCGATCATGAGGATGAGGAGTCCCACGTCGGTGCATTTCTCCACTCCGCCGGCTTTGAATTTGTATGGGTTCGACATGATGGAGGATGCTGTTGAGGTGATGTTCCTCCTTTCCCGTCCGACAGGCAGCTAGAAAAGTTCTCGTGGCGGTGCAGATAATTCTCCAGCTTGGATTGTCGAGATCCAACAAGGACGGACCGCAGCGATGGTATACCTCCACATCCTCCACATCCCCCAATCGCGTTTGGCAGGCAATTTGGACCGACAATCTTGCCCCCGTTGTCGGCAGTCATCGCATAGGCGATGATCTTGTCTATGATCTCTGCAGCCGGAAAAGACGAGGCGATTCTTCCACTCGGTATTTGGCTAGACCGAACAAGACATTGCTGAACCTCCTTGGGGTGTGGTTGGAGGCCTATGCTCCTGAGCCCAGGCAGCCAAAGGAGGCAATCTTTGCCCAGCCGGGCGTGCGTGCTTGACGAGAGGCCGCTGGTACGGCTTTAAAAAAAAAAAAAAAAAAAAAAAAGGCAGGAGGCTCCGACTGGGTTAGGTCCAGGTGTGGATGTAACGATTCTTCCACTCGTTGATAGCTGGATCGAAGAAGACATTGTCGCACCTGCGCGGGATAAGGTTGGCTGCCTATGTTCCTGAGCCCAGACAGCTACGTTGAACGAAGGTGCTCGCTTTGCCCAGGCTGTTGTTAAGCCATCGGCATTTGCGGATTCCCGTACAGGTTTCCCGGATTGCCCATATGCCACTGCCCAGGACCATGCATTGGCCACCGTACATGGTGTGTTGGCGGCATAAAGCCTGCGTTGTATTGCTGAACTTGACCAGGGTTATAAAAAAAAAAAAAAAAAAAAAAAAACGGACGGGAATTTCCATCTAGGTGTGGATGTAACGCTCGCGACCACTGCGATTGCGACGGTTGCACCCGCAGGTCCTAATGCATTCGGAAAGGGATTGAGGTTTTGCTTCACTTGTGGGCGTGGCATGTATTGTTGCGCAGGCGCCTGAGGTTGATACAACGGTTGTTATTGAAGTATCTTCGTCATATGTGGATATGAAGCGTGCGAGCAACAACAATGAGCGCGCAGTAAAACGGGACACTGTTCCAGCAATCTTTCTGCCTCTTTGGTCCATGGAGGCAAGCCCGCTCCACCAGCGCGCGGAAGTTTTCGCCACCCGAGGTCTCCCCCGTCGTCGCTTCTTCGCATTAAATCCCTTTAAAATCCTCTGTATCCCGGCCTGGGTCACTCTCCGCCTTCTGGACGCCAAGAGAGGAAGCGTGCTGAGTATCAAAGGTGCTGGACTCACTATCGATATGGCATCCTTTGTCGGCTGGCACTCCACAATCTAGATCGGAAAATTGACAGCAAAAGCAAGGCAGGTCCATGAGGTTGAGGGAATGGAATGAGTCTGTGTCTCCGGCTTTGGACCAACGCCGTCTGAAGGAGGAAAAGAGTCCGGCCGCCCTGTAGCTCGGGTATTGATGATGAGTGCTTCAGGGTCCCTTGAAGAAGCAAAACAGTCCGGCCGCCCTGTAGCTCGGGTATTGATGATCAGTGCTTCAGGGGTCCATGAAAGAGCAAAAGAGTCCGGCCGCTCTGTAGCTTGGGTATTGATGATCAGTACTTCAGGGGTCCATGAAAGAGCAAAAGAGTCCGGCCGCTCTGTAGCTCGGGTATTGATGATCAGTGCTTGCGGGCGGCCGAACCCCACAAACACAAGCATGTTCTCGCCGTAAGTCTGCGCCGCTTAGTTCCAACGACACACAGACGTAATAAGCTGGCTGCAGAAGCTATCGCTCGTAAAACTTGCAGTGTTCCAGGCTCGGCACCTTGTTTTAGTGCATATTACATAATCGAACCCTTGGACGCTGACTCCGGAGCAATGGAGTCGTAGCGGTAAGCGGTAGCCTCTCAGAGCCACCAACGCCTGAGCTTGGTCACTAGATGCCATCATGGGCAGTACCATTCAACAAGGGCCACGAATTGATCCATGGTAACCGCCACAGACTCACGACCCCTGCGACCTTGATGATCCTGAGATCGCTATCGTTGGAAAAGTCGATCATTGAACGACTATCCCCAGTCTTGATCTGACTCGACGTCGTTTTATGCTATATACATGCGACGACTAGATAGTAGGTGTCCTACTGCGGTGGAACCGTATAGAAGAGGAGGAGTCCCTACGTGATCGCGTAGCTCTCTGTCGTGGATATAGCGCTCAATCGATGGTTAGTGATGCCATCGCTGAGGGCTCACCGAAAGAGCCCGGGGTGAAGATGCCGGATGTGATGGTGCCGGATCATGCCACCGATTTGAGGGATCTTTCAGCGAATGACCCTTTCCTGGAATTCATTGTTTGACTACACCAATCCTCATATCCTATCCCGAGGCCCGGAGTAAGACTCCTCATCGGCTTTGGTAGTGCCTTCTTCGGGGACCTCTACAGGGCCACTAGTGAAGCGTTTGGGAGTGTGAGGGCTAGCAAGACAGGGGCTCCTTGAGGCTGACTTTATCAAGCCTGGGCTCCTTGAGGCTGCTCCTTGGATATTTGGCCCAAGATTGGGCGCAGACGTATGTAGCACTTTGCTACAAGTTGGTCTCTGATTTTGAAGCACTTTCACTAAAGCTCGCAAGTAAAGACTTGTGCAGTTCAGAGCTTGGCCTGTTGCTAGACTAACGAGCAAGCGGCACCCCGAGGTTAGGGCATCGAAGAGAATGCGAACACGAACCTCTCAGCCTGGGCACCATAGGTTATATCATGGACTGATGCCCTATACGGAGACGAGGACTGATACCAAGCGAAGCTGACCGCTGAGCCGGGTATGAAGACGCGAAGGTATGCCGTCTCGAACGGGGCGGCACAGTTGATCGAGGCTCTCTCTTCCTCTCGCCTTTGCTGCTCCGGTCATATGCTGCCGGGCTCGCTCAACGCCGATGATATTTCATCTGCTGGATACGAAGCTTCGACGTGGCTGCCATTCTGCGACCATCAAGTCGATGGTCCACTTTTGAATATGACGCCACTGAGCAGCGTCTGCCAAAGATTCGTCGGAGGAGACAGTGTGACGGAGCTCTTTGCCACTCTTTCCAGCAATAAACATGGATGATTGGCGGCCGGGTGTGGTAGGAGGTGTGGCTACGTTGACCCGTGAAGCATCCAAGAAAGAAGACGCAGGGCCGCGGCGGGAGAGACTGGGATGGGTGCTTGCGTCGGTAGGCATAGCATCTTGCACCGACATGAAGGGTCAATGGCGGGAGAGGCTAACACCTTCATCAGAATCGCTGTCAGGTGTGTCTGAGACTGAGAAAGTGGAGCGGCGATGAGCGAGACCGAATATTAGTCTTCGCCCACGACCCAGTACTTCCCTGATACATTCTGCCGGCTTTCACCAGCCTCGATCACATCCGCAGTCTTTGCAAATTCCCCACTTCCGTCCTCTTTGAAGTCCGAATACCGGAGCTATGTGTTCAACTGTGTAACCAAGCAAGTGTCGGCCGAGGATGATTATTTGCTACTCAGTTAGACCAAAGACTCTTCCGTGTATGTACAGCGGGGCGCGCTGGAGCCTTGAGCGAGGATTCGACGCGGCTCGCATGGGGTAGCATCGCGTGAAGATGTGGGGTTTGGAGAATCAAAATTTCGCCAGACCACAGCGACGTAAATAGCATCTCAGCGCCACCAAGCGGGACGGGTCGGAGAATTGCCTTTGTCCGGTACCATGTGCTTTGCTACAGCAATGGCTTGCTTGTCCTCCTCGGGAACTTCGCGTTATTCGAGGTACATTGTGGTATGATGGATGACCAGACGGTTCCTGGACGCACGGTTTCCTGCAGCCGGAATAGTGCTCGACAACGACGCCACAGTCTGTGTTGAGGTAACGTTGGCATCAATGGACGCCTGAGCCTGCTGGATTGCATGGAGTGAAGGTGCATTCAAGGTTCTTAACGCACGGTTCCGATAGTGCTCGACACCGACGCCTCCGCCAGTGCAGACGTATTATGGGCATCAGAGGACGTCTGGGCCTGCTGTATTGCATGAAGTGAAGGTGCACTCAAGGTCCTAAACGCACGGCCGCGAGCAGCTGAAGTAGACGCGTAGCCGCTCCTTGAACGCCCTGGAATGCGTGTTGGTCGAGTCTCCTTGCACGGCGTGGTTTTCTCCTGGAAGAGTGGTGTGATTAAGCCAGTCCGATAGACGAGCCTCTGGATCATGATACTCGGAGGATTGGAAGGTCACGCCGATCCCCATTCCTTTAAGCACGGCTACATCAACCGGAACCCACCAGAACGGCAATGCTTTTCTCTGTCTCGTGCTCCTGGTGAAGAGCCGAGTGTAGAGTGCCCTTTTGTCGCCGTTGCTGGATTTGGCTTTCCCTGTAGCAGCTCCATGAGCAAAATATTTGGCTTGTCTTGCATGGACTAATCGAACACTGTGACAGCGAAAGTATATCAAAAGCCCAAGAAAGAGTGGCTACGCTTGCTTGAGGTGCTTTCTGTAGTCCCGAAGGAACAGTCGTCTTGCAATCGACGTTGAGGATGAAAAACTTTAGCTGTTGTTTGGATCCAGGTATCAGCTGGATGTTCTCAAGTGCAGGCAAAAAAAGCTGTTGAAGATGACTTACCACGGTGGGAGCTGCACCAAATGCAAGTATCGGAGACAACTCCACATATGAGCTCCGGCAATCGACAGAGGTGCTACAAGTCGACGATGGCAGGATGCTCCAGCAAAACTTGCTGGCGGAGGCAGATGAGGGCTAGATAACCTTCTGACTGAGGATACGAAGCCGCCGCTGATGCACCGACGCGTCTGGTTTGACACCGCGGCCCAGCTACCTTGCAAGAGGCTTACTGCCACATGAGTGCAGCAACAAGCAGCTACAATACTCGGAATGAGATTGTGCAAGCAGTGGAAGATTTCAAAGATGATGGCGTTGAGCGTGGGAGGTTAGCAGGAGTGAAGATGAACAACAACACAGAAACGAAGTACTCTTGGTGGATGATCCTGGATTACCCGAGTTCTTAGCTCCTGCCCCTTTTCGCAGTCCGAGAAGTCAGCCCAATACGCCTATTGAGTTCACTACAATGCTAGATCACGACGGAGCACAGATACCATGAAACTATAGGATAATATCTACATTCAACGGACGTGTCCGCATGATCTCTCGCAAACTAACTCGCATGTCCGAAGTCAGATACGACCGCGCTTGCAAGCCATCTGGGAGCCAGATAGAGCCTTGAACAGAGTCATCTGGCTCTACAGTATCGTTGGTTGCAGAGCTGCTGTTGTCCGGAGTATCGCGAAGCGAGTGCGGGGCCCGAGCATGTTTGAAAAGGGAGGGCAAGCAGCTCGTCACCAATCCGCCCCGTTTACACCTTGCACTCCGGGCCATATCCAGACCCGGCACTCGGAGGACAAAGACGATGACGCTCAGTGAAGCTGGAGCAGACTGAAGCCTCTGCGCAGCCAGTAAGATGGCAGGTGGTTGCCGTGGCCTGTGATACCGCATACTCTGCCAAACTCCTCTTTCAATTCCTCCGTCTCCTTCATGTCCTTCTCTATCATCGCCCGATGTTGCTCGTAGGCGTCCGGGTTATGGAGGTAACTCAAAAGTTCCAGTCTGGCTATTGAGCCTTTGATGGCCTCTTCAACTTCTGTGTTTAGGACAGAAGCCAATGGTGGACCATAACGCGACGAATCTAAACCAAAGGCTGGTCTATGGAGGAATGTTGATGCAACATCCTGTGTGTCTGGCGACCCATGCTCTGGCTCCAGTGACTGTGGAGATCAATTGAAAGGTGGGCGGCCTTGTCGTTCTGACAAAGGCGAAGGATAATGGTAGTCGCTAAACAAGCGGCGTGGTATCAAAACTGGGGTCGCGCCATTATCGTTTCGTGCTTGGCTTCTCGTTATTATTCTCCGACAAGAGAATCGTTCTGCCCGTCTGTTCGTCTCTGAGCATGTTCCAAGATTGTTTGTTCGCGAGCAAGATATCGACGTTGGCGCAAGTGTCTACTCCAGTCATGAAGGTAAAACTGCGCATACCTTGGATGAGGTGGGTGCTGTAGCATCTGGCCTCCTGGCGGTAGGCCACGGCAGCCATACTCTTCTTTGACCCTCTGAACATGTCCAGATCACGCATCGATGATGACAACAGGATTCCTGCGGCAAGATTATGCAATTATACAACTGAAGACAGACAGATTACAAGCAACACAACTGGGTATCTTGCGAACAACAATCGCACAGAAGATAGGATGGTGAAAGTTGAACAAAGGACTGTACATGCAGTTCCCACTACAGCAACTGGTCTCACTGATCTTGACCTCATACTTTACCTGATCTTCAAGAGACTCAGGACAAACGGCGGAGAACAAGTTGTTCTCCAATGGAGCCTATCATAATTGGGGCTCCTCATCTCGCTTGAGGCACTCGAGTAGTCGGTATGACTACTTACTGTGTGATCCCATAGCCTCTGTCAACAGCATTCGTGGGCAGCGCACAATTGATACGCTTCGGGCGAGCTAGTGTCAAAGCCTGTGGGTTCTTGCTTCTGTAGGCGCCATCACTACGATATCTGGCGTATCGAGAAGGTCGTCCAGTCCAACAGACCTTGGTCCAGGGGCTAAGGTCAAGCAATGGTACTGTTTTTGCGAACCGCACGTGTTCTTGGGACTGTACATGCTAAAGGAGCGAGTTCAACGCGGAAGCAGAGCTCGACTGGATTAATAGCCAGCAGAAACCGGCAGAGTCAGGTGTGCTGTCAGAAGGTAAAGGTTTAAGGGATGAAACAACGCCGCTACTTTGAACCGCGGGCCTGGAAACATTAGCGAGCGGCATACTTCGAGTCGGAGTCTCATACCTTCGCTCTGGGCTGGTCTTTTCTTCCTGATCCCTGAACAGGTCATGCATCTTCGACATTGGTGGCAGAGACTCTTCTATGCCCTCCTTGTGCTCGGTCTGCTCAGGTATCTACATATGCAGAGCGATACAGCATGAAAGAATTCATTGGCCGCGTTGTCTTCCTTTGCGTTCTTCGACTTCCATTCGTCTAACTTCAGCCGACCGATTTACCTGGCAGGCGTCCATGTCCTTGTTTGGGAGGCCCGACTTCTATAGCTCGTCTAGCAGTCACAATACCATGGTCGTAGGTATATCTCCTTTCGATCAAGCGACACTGGTATAGGGGCGGGCCCAACTTTCAGACCAACGGCTTCCACTCATCGTCGCTTGGTTCGTGGCTCCATGGAGGTATGATGCGTCTCGTGCGGGATACCTTGGTACCAGCTTTGGCTACGAATACTTGAGCGCCGCCCAGATTTATTAAGGATATTGACTCATCCACCACTTAATGACATGAGTCCAATGCGTCGCGTCCCAACGAATTAGAGAGATCCTGGTGTTATATGAGACGTTAGGAGCTAATTTGCTGGTGCTCGCTTCTTCGACTCAGCTGCCTTTGCTCGAAGGGTTTTCGTACCCGAGACGGCTACACCTCTATGAATCCCAATGCCAGTTGCTTCTCATCTTTCATTGCATAGACATTGCCTGCTGCCTCCCCTCCCTCTCGGTGGTACGGAGAAGAGACAGTCTATCCAGCAAGCTGCATCAGCTTGTCTGGGTTCTCAAAAACTTGAAGTCGATAGTCGAGCTTGAAGTACTGCCGGTGAGATAAGATCAACCCTTGGTACAGGATCTGATCTCTGACCTAGCAGTCACGGGGTTTTCGAACTCAATTTCCACGTAGATATTCACAGAAGCACGTCGAAGTTCTTGGGCGAGGGATGATTATGGCTCGAGCTGTATCTGGAGTCAGCGTGTCCAGCTCAAGGATTGGTCTCGGAAAATACTGAGCATTACCATCAGGAGAGCCACTGTGCGCAAGTCCATGCGCCAAAATTCCATAGGTCCTCTGGAGGAGAATCTTTTCAGGGCCGGAGAAGCAGTCTTGTTCGAGTCACAACAGCAGTGATCTTGTTGGTCACAGACTTTGGGGCAGATCTCAACTGGCACTTCCCAGGAGTATTGATGCTTATACTGACATCGGACGCGGCACATCCGTGCAGTTCTAGCTTCTTCGACTATGCGTGGGCGGCATATGAGTGAGGCCAACGACCTCTTTTTCGATCTGGCCGTGTCACCGTCCAATTCTGCAAGAGCTAGAGCGATGGAACGTAGCACCGGTCCAGCTGTCTCCAAAAAAGGACCCGAGGATAACATTTGTGGAGAAGATAGTGGTCCACGACGGTGTTTAATAAGTACAGACCAATGCCCTTTTCGAGGTCCACGTAGTTTGGGCCGAAGCGGTAGACCGCTCTGGGTCCACCGATGGCGGACCTAAGTTGAGGAGCTGTGCTCCCCACAGAGAGAGCGGTGGTTGCTGGAAAATAACATCTCCACAGTATCCATGTGGCATGGCGCCTGGGCTCCGCGTGTCGCCGATACCTACAATCATTCAGTACATGTCATGAGAGCTTGACATCAACAACAATACCACATACCTAAGGCCACAGAAGAAGTGGCTTTTCTTGTGTTTGTTGCCGCCTCATCCCGCTTTTTTTATGGATATTTCTCCCGACACCTCGGTGTCTTTGATACCCCTCTTCGCAAACTCTGCTCATAGGCAAAGGTCTGTGTCCCGGGGGCAATAGCCATGGCCTCTCCATAGCCACTCACGTCCGTCATTTCATATCCGGAATTTGACTGAGTAGATCTTGCCTTGCGTTCGGCCTCGGCTTGCTCGAGTCGTGCCTTAAGCCTGTCAAGATGCTGATATCTGGGCTGTTGACTTGGTGGATCTCGTCAACCTCGATGCTGGACGATGCCGTCGATCCCACCGAGCCTAAAAGAGATAGAGAGGATGATGATGATGATGGAGTGACACTCGAAGCGGGTATCAGAAACTTGGAGCAAAAGCAGCTGTGGGCAAGGAGAACTTGAGACTGCTCTGGGGCTGCAAAGGTAGGTGGTTGGCTGCTTGTTCGGCCGCAACCTGCACGGCTATGCGATGATGATGAAGCAGGAATAGACTGTCTGGGCGTACTTGTGTGAAGATTATGATGCTCAATGAAGAGGATGGTAGAAGGATGGAGAGGTGCTTGTGTGAAGGTGATCGTGGAAGAGGTTGGTGGGTGGGTGGAGTAATTTTAAGGGTGGATCCGGCAACGGTAACAACAACACAAGTGACGAAGGGGCTACTTTAGCCCATTAAAAAGGGGTTCCGGTAGGTCACTACGTCTTTTTCTTCGTGTTTCTCATGGAGTTCTCCTCCGTTCCATTTCTACTATTACAGGAATCTTAAATTTCTCTGGAGATATCCTTCTAGAGCGTTGTTCATAGTATAAGACCAACAATTTCTACCCATCGTCCTCTATTCTAAACTTACTCTTCCCGTCAGTATCTTGCTCATAGCCCAGAGTCTATGACTAAATGTTGGGGTTCAGCCGTCCTATCTTGAGTAACCTACTGCGCTGTCGTTACGAGGAGGAATTTGGAATATGCCCACGATGTCGTCTTGGCCCGCGGCACTGGAAGTGGAGCGTCAGTTGGCGGCATAAAGCCACCGGCTCTGTGTCCTTGTATAGCTGAGGCTAAATAACTTGCGCTGTCCAAAAGTGACAGTCACAAGACTCTCAGGGCTGGAGACCTTCAGGTAGAGACCGAAGGGAAGACTAGAATCGGTGCTGTGAGGGCGAGGGCGGATTAACACCGCATGCTCTGACACTACGTATATTCTTAGTATTGATCACAGAAGATTGGGGCCAAGTATCCACTACTCACAGAAGCTGCGATAACGACATCGTCTCCCTGTCTTGGACGCAATGGTGAACAACTTATTTGCGTATCTTCAACGAAATCGTTCTCCGCTTGGAGCTCGATACTTTATCAATCGGGAGGCGATGGCAGAATAGAGAGTGGAGCAACGTTTTTGTCAAGTCGCCTAGTGAAACAAATCGGAGGTTCGTGGTAGCCTTAGAAGGATATTGGCTATTGCGACTTTGATTGTTGAGGATGTGCAATTGGCATGGCCTGGCCTGAGGACTAATCACTTTGAGAAACCTTGTTCTGCATGTCCGAGCAGCGGCTGATGCTGATACCACAATGTATGAGGACGCAGATGTGGCGTCCAGCAACAAAGTCCCCGACGAGAGCTGATGTCAGCACCAGTGTATAAGGGCGCAAGTGCGGAGTCCAGCAGCAGGGCCCTCCACAACCTAGACGGCGGCTGATGTTGATACAACTGTACAACGGTGCAAGTGCGGAGTCCAGCAGCAGAGCCCTCCACAACCTAGACGGCGGCTGATGTTGATACAACTGTACAACGGTGCAAGTGCGGAGTCCAGCAGCAGGGCCCTCCACAACCCGGACGGCGGCTGATGTTGATACAACTGTACAACGGCGCGAGTGTGGGGTCCAGCAACAGAGCTGCGCCCTTTTGAGAACCCTGCACGACAGGAAGGCTAGTGCCAGGAACGGCGGAGCTCAATGTTTGGCCGCCCGCCATACTATACAGTATGCTGCTCGCACACATTTCTTCCTCATTGCATTCGTCTTTTTTTGATCCGCCCACCCACTCCGCTCTGTCGCTACCGCTTAGGTAAGGGGGTTTTCGAGGCGGCTTTGTAGGTGCTTAGGATTTCGCCGAACAAGACGCCAATGTTCTCGAGGGAACTAAGGATGGCAGTGGCGAGGTCGTACGTTGCAACGCAGAAGAGCTGCTTGAAGTAGGTTTCGTAGTCCTCGAATTCATCTGCGATGCCAAAGTCCGAGCTGGTTGCGGTAGCCTTTCAAGATGAAAACCTTGTCTTCTCGGCCGCAGGACCTAGTTCGAGGGGCTCAGGTGGATTTTCAAAAGTGAGCTGGCCGACGGCCCAAGTACCTAATTCATATTTTCATGCCGAGCAAGGCACAGAGGCAGTGACGGTCAGATCTTCTAGTACTACTGGCTGCTCCTCAAGGCCAGGAACCAGACATCGAAGCTGCTGCTGTCCTCGAAGTGTGTGGTTCATCCGCTGGTATGAACAGTGCTTGCCATCGAGACAGGTCAAGGATTGTCGTATAGCTGAAGGCTTTCGGGATGCTGACCGTGAGGATAGATTGGTCCTACGCGACTAGGGTGACCTCTGAGGTTCTTGGATTTCCCATTGTCTCTGTCGTACGTGTCTGATGTGTATACGCTCTGACCCTTTAGCCTGTCGCCATATTGGTCGAAGCAGCTGTGTCTGGGCTGTGCTTAATGAAAAGCTGTCCGTGAAGCAACAAGGTGTAATAGCTGGATCGACCGGACAGGGGTACTTGAGTCGTTCTCCTGATACCTTGCCGTCCATCGATGCATCCAAGTGTCATACCAAGCATAACGCCAACCACGTCCTCAATAAGGCTGCCTAGACCTCGAGCGGGCCTGCTTCGGCACAGCCAGCTGGCAAAGGATGATCTCTAAGGCGTGATTCCATGGGCTCTACCGCATCGAATACCAAATAATTAGCTGTTTGCTCCCCAGCTTCAAGGTAGTATGGTGTATCCGAAAGAGGCTTGAGCTACTCACAACGAGCAGCCGAGCGGTACACACGCTGCTGGCTTAGTGAGATATCGAAGGGATATTTCCAGCCGAGTGCTAGTGTTACCAACAGAAAGAGCACTTATGATGAGAGACGAAGGCTCTGCCGGTGCATACTGCCGGCGAGGTGCGACCGTTGGCACTTGAGGGAATTGGTCGATCGTTGCCCTAAGCGACGAATTCATTGCTTTCAAGGTTTTATCGCTGCTCAGGCGAATAGGGAAAAAGAAGTATTCGTGAGACCGCAAGCCTGGCATTAGTAGCAATCCACAGGTCCCCAGCTAAGGCGGAGGATAGTGACGATAAGGCTGTGGCTCCAATTTCGAAGAGTCCGACCACTCTGTGCCCGACTGAACAAGACGCTTACTTTAGAAGACTGGCGGCTTCAGATATCTATATGAGGCAAGCGATGGTGAGGATCATGAATGTGGAGTGTAAGATGTTGTTGTTGTTGTTTCGTCATGTGGCACCCGCGGGCGTATAGTGATATTACGCATTAATGCTCCAAATGATCCTAGAGGCAGCTACAGCCGTGGAAGCATTGGCCCAGAACTCTCAACGACTCCACAGAGAGTGTATTCATTCAGGAAAGTGATTGCGGACAGAGCCGTGTGAAGCTTACATACCTTAGGAAATCAGGCTGTTTGGAGACGAAATTTCCACTAATCCATACAAAGAGGCACGGGATACTGCAGGAGCCTTCAAGCTCTGAGACTTCAGATTTTTGATACCATTATCTTGATCTGTGGACAGTCTTGGCAGACTTGTTGATCACCATCTACCGCCGATTTACCTACATCGCGCTCGTTTACAAGTTCAGAAACCTAGAGAAGCTCGGTTTGCTACTTTACTCTCCCCATCTCCATGGGCTCTGCTAACATATCGCAGCAAATTGCCCTCTCTCCACACCCTTCTGGAACATTACCCTGCTATCCCCTGCTTTGACGACACCAATCCAGCCGGAGCACATGTTTTTGAGCCGGCCTGAATACGTCTACAGAGCGCTGGTGAATTGGGCGACCGATTACGCGGCATGGCTACTAAGCGGAAACGCCAAAAAAAGAATCAGGATCTATACGGTGCCTTCAACCCAAAGAGTCCCACAACGGAAGACGCTATCTCAGAGCTCGCGAAGAATATCCTTCAACTCATACCGTCTCATATGACTCTGCTACTACCGAAGAGACACGGATGCAGCGACGGAATCGGCTCTCTTTCATTCGAGAATCTCAGGCATTCTTCGAGCATTCACACTACACTCGGAATAACAGATCAGTCATCAACTGTCTCGTACCAGATTGTCGATAATAAGCTTGGTAATCGATCACTTTTGGTCGATATCTCTAAGGGCTTTTTATTTCGGATATAGTATACAGCAGTAGAACCATTCTATGCACCTGCGCTTGGAGTGCCCAGACAGGACAATATAGAGAGTCACTACAGGGCAGATTCGAAATCTCCAGATGATAGAGATTCTTATTAGATCTATCAGCTGGTACTGGCGGGACCACAGCTGCCACATCAGATGATGGATAGTTCTTGGCTACAAACAATCGACAGCCAAAAGCCCTGTAAGAAAAGGGGGCCAGTACCAGAGACGAGGGAGATTGAGGGGGTTAGTGCTTGGCTCAGATCATACTATTTGGTATGATGGTAGCCCACTGCATGTTCTATTCAATTCACTCGTCTCTTTCTAATCTTGCAGCTCACACTCTGCGCTGATCTTGAACTTTTGATGTTCTATTGCTAATTCACTCTTCGCAGATCTCCAATGTTGCACGCGGCGCAGCTTCTGCCTGGCCTTGAGCACACGCTTCGCAACTGTTGCATGGCCTTGAGCTTACTACACATTCTGCACAATCGCCTCCTCGAGGTCGTATCGCACGCTTCGCACCGCCGACTGTATATTACGACTGCTACTCCGCCTACTTCTTTGGTGACGGTCCCTGTGGGGCTTCAGGGAACTTGGTCACTTCGTGCAGTGTGGCGATCCTTCCAGTCGATCGTCGGTCAGACCGCTGGCCCCTATTATCTGAGGCAGGCGAGTAACGCTTCGGTGGATTGACTTTGGGCCATTCGGCCAACGAAGTATAACGACAAAATTAAATATCGATCCACAACGAGCTGACGGCTTTCGCACGACCCATCTTATTCTAGATTTATACAACTTCTCCTCCGATGCGTCTAGTGGCTCACGTTCGATATGGCATTGAGCCATCAAGAAGCAGTCTTTGGCGGAACAACGTTCTGGCTGGCACCATCGACTGGCGCCGCATCCGCCAAGCGGAACGACTCATCCAAACGCAGCCACCAGGAAACGGAAGTATGACTTGTCATTGTCGAATTTGGGTGTTGATACGTTGGCGGCGCTCGGACGAGCGGGCCTGCTACGAATGGATGTGGGCATGATGAGGCTTGTACGCTCCCAGCACCAAAAACTGGCAATTGCTTCCGGGATTAGAGACCATTATACATGTGGAGTCCAGGTCACCGACCACCTCGCAGCATCTACCTCGCGGCCAATAGACGTATAGCGGAGGCCACCAGAGGCGCAAGTTCACCAGTAACATTCAACCATCAAAAAAGTTACCAAAATTACTCCGAAGTTAGCTGATCCTCCCCTATTTAGGAAAAGCGAGTCAAAAAGAGATTAATACGAGAAGACGTGAATGCAGTGGTCGATCACCCTACTAGAAAGTATGATAATCGGCAAGCTCTGCCCGCTTGAAATCCCTCGTCCATTACACCAATTCGCCTGTCAAGCAAGGCTTTTGATCAATACTAGCATTGCCAGACATCCCATCGTCTTATATACGTTCTTCGGTCAACCCATTGTCAAATTCGACCACCACATCTTTTTCTTCTCGTCTTCACGGCATCTGACCTTATCTCTCTCGCCGAGCCAATGTTTACGTTGATATCCTTCGGATGCTGGGCGACCGCGACCCTTTTCATGTATGTACCTACAGTCCACCCAATCTACGAGAGGGCTGTTAGACTAAGAAGTGGGCACTATACCTTAATCCAAACCCAGCCACCAAAAAACGAGTCCCCTCTTAACACCGCCACATGTGGATTGTTGAGACGTTGGCGGCGCTCCGACAAGCGAGCCTGCTAAGAACGGGCGCGGGCATGGTGAGGCGTAAATGCTCCCAGCAGTAAGAATGGCAACAAATATTTTTCTTCGATCAAGACAGTAAGTTAGCCTTTAGAAACTTTTAGCTTCTTCGCTTTTGCTTCTTGATAGTGCTCAGCGACCACTTTTTCTGACGCTGTAACCTTGTGGATTTCTTTACCCGGTAATCATCTCCTCTTCTTAGTTACACCTTCATTCAAGTCAGGTTGGCATTGACTGAGGAAAATGAGGAAAAGTTCTAAGCTTACTATGCTACAGCTTGCATCGCCGTTTTCATTAACGCAGTCTCGATCTTACTTTACCGAAAGCCGTAAAGCCTGGACCAACAGCCTATTGGCAAGCGGATAATAAAATCAACGGTCGGCAGAGATCGCGTAAGCAAGAGATGGGCTCGATTCTGGAGAAGGGGGAGGGGGTTGGGCAAGAACGGACTCGTGGTGCCGGAGGGGGTTTTTGTGTAGAGTAGGCGGCGAGGAGCATCTGCGGCTGGAATAGATTACTCTTGACTTACTGGAAGCAACGTGTGCCCAATGTCATTCAGTAGAACCGTTGATTTGTTAGTCAATCTCGAGGCAAATGCGCGGTCGGCTCTTCAAGGAATAGAATCAAGCTTCTTAGAGTGACATCTCCGAGAGTCATCTTTCTATCTTTTACAGGCAGAGAACGCCATATCCTTCCTGGAATTTCTGCTCTTCGGCTCAAGCGCCAGCCTGTGTCGGAGATTCGGGGCGACAAAGCAAGATAGCACATTCTCAATGTTTTGGCGCCATGCGAACGCTGTCCCGAAGACACATTAACACAAAGCGACCTCTTCAAGGGGGAAGGTACTCACGGTAAGCAAAAGCCAAACTGAAAGCGTCAGCCAAAATAGCTCATCAGGAGGCGTTCGAAGCCGCCCAGATCAAGAATACAGGAACCTCATTCAAACCGCATTGCAAAGGTGCCATCTAGCACTTCATCGCTTCTCCGTAGGTCGGAGGTGGGAGGTTTCCTGGGTCATCAGCTGCCGTCTCTGCAGCTTCCGCCGGTGGTCGTGCCGCGAAGCCAAAAGCCTTCCCCACAAGCTCGACATTCGAAGTCACCCCTCCAACCCAGATTCTCCCCTCGCCTTCACCTACTATCGCGCTCATCTCGGGCCCATCCCTCGTGACTCTCAGGCCCGGCCAGTCTCTTTTGACCGTTCCGCACTGAGCATGCACTTCCACTTGGCCTTGCCATGTCAGTGGGTAGGTAAGCTTGACACTGCCGGTGACGCCTTTTTAGGTGGTACTTAGCTTGGTCAACGGATGCCTAGGATTGGCAACATGCGGATGGAGCGTCATGTTCGTCGTTCCAGAGGTGTTTTCCAGTACGATGTCTGTGGGCTTGGTAGTCGAACCATGCGGATGCAGGTTTGCCGTAATACCTCCAGAGACGGTTTTGAGAAGGGTTCTGTAGCTATGTGGAAGCGTAGCGTGGATGCTACCGGACACCAAGCTAATATGCATGTCCAGGTTACGATCGAAGGAATTCCTGGGACCACATGTGGTGTTCATGACGTCAACGGTAGCGGAGCCGGACATGGAGCTGAGCCTCAATTCGGCCGGAACTTGGGGATCGCCAGGTTGGAGACAGACGGTTACGTCTATATGACCGGATACGGTGCTAATTTTGGAGACTGTCATGTAGGTCGTAGGTGCCGGTGACATTGTCGGCGATTTTGGATATGCTTTGTTGACGGGGGTTGGGCGAGGAATTGGGAAATTGAGGCATGACGTCTTCAAGTAGTCGACGCAACAGGCTTGACTACGGAGATATCGATCTAAGTCTGAGATGGGCAGTGAAGAATTGAGACATTGATCACTCACCATGGGCTGATGGAATATCCTTTCGTCAAAGCCTTGTCTTCAGCCGTCATGCCTGTCGATGGTAATCCATTACCATGACCCCCGAGATCCGAGCTATGTTTCTGTGCTCATTCTGCTACCTTTGGTAACAGGGAGGTACTGATAGTTACCGGAGAATTAGATTGAAGGTGTTGTGATGAAGAATAGGAAAGAATGTAGAGGGTGTAGAACGGGGTCATAACCCTGATATAACCCTAAACAGCCGCCTTTGTCAATATTGGGCTAAGGTATTCATTCTATCATCGCCTTCAAACAACAAGCAGTTGATTCTGGGAGGCAATTTTCTGTGACTCTTTTGAAGGGACCAATCTTCATTGGCAAGATAATCGAACACACGCTATCAACCATGGCGGATCCAGCCACGCTTCTGGCAGCCGAGCAGGTCATCTCTACGACCGTGCAAGGAGGCGCGGTAGCTGCTTACGGTACGTCCCCAACCCAGCATTGCCCCTAGGTACTCCCGGATGTGATATCTCTGCATTGCTTAGGCGTTATCTCGCTGATGTATCAGGCCTTTCTCAGAAGACCCAACCACTTGCCGCAACCTTCACCCGTCTCTCGTCCCCTGCTTTCCTCCCTCGTTCCCATCATACTCTGACCATAGTGGGCGGAAAAGGCTACATTTGGGGCGGCTACGATGCAGATGGCAATATGGCAGGGACGGATATGCACATTGTTCAATTGCCCGTCAAGAGCAAGGGCAAGGGTACAGGCGACGGTGAAGTCGAGTACAAAGTTGTGCCTGCCCTGGGTGAGGGGCAAGAGGTGGAACAAGAAGACGAAAAGCTGCAGGTCCAGGGTGGTGGAGAGATACCGGCTGCGAGAGCAGATCATGCGGCTTTCACGATCGGAGAGCTCGTCTACGTGTTTGGAGGGACTGATAGTGAAATGCAGGTCCTGGAAGAGAAAGGCAGAGTGTGGGTCTTCAATACAACAAGTCTGCATTGGAGCTTCCTGGATCCGGAGTCAGGAACATCGTACCCATCGGCACGATACCAGCACGGTGCTGCAGCCAGCGAACATCCACTCCCTCCTGGCAATCCCAACTCACCAGCATCCACATACAAAGAATCAATCACAAATACTCTCGCGAAGGTCCCCTCCCTCATCGGCAAGACTACCACCGAAACTAAGCCCCACGGCACACTCATCATCTGCTCCGGCCTCGCCTCCCTCGACTCCACCTCTGCCCTCACAGACATGTGGACCTTCGACATCGCCTCCCGAACATGGACATCCCTCCCCTCCCTCCCCTCCACTGCCGACATCTCCGCCCCACCATCCGTCGCCCTAACACACAACCGCCTCTACGCCATCGCCTCCTCCTCCTCCAACGTCGGCTCCGAGCTCCTCTACCTCCCTCTCCCCAAATCCTCCTTCTACTCGCACACCACCTCCGCCGCCGCCGCGGACCCCAACTCCTCCGCAAACCTCCAGCCCATGTTCAGCGGCGCCGAGAAGCCCGTCTCCGAGAAGAAAGGCGAATGGGCGACTCTCCCCTTCCCAACCAACCCTCTGGCACCCGGGCCCCGACCTAGAAAAGGCGCAGGCTTAGTCCCCATCACCACCGGCAACGGACGCGAATACCTCCTCTATTTCTTCGGCCAGCGCCTCCCCACCTCCAATGACAACCTCACCTCTCCCACTTCCACATCCCCTCCTCCTCCCTCCACTGATACCGGGGACGAACCCCTCTACTGGTCCGACATCTGGTCCTACCAAACCCCCGCCGTCGCCGCCACCGCTTCAGGGATCAAAGACGCCACGCGCTCAAGCCTGGGCATCGCGACGGGAGAGGGCACGTGGGCCGAGGTGAAGGTGGTGGCGGATGTGGAAGAGACGCATGGTGGGGAGGAGACGGAGGGGAAGAGCCATCCGGGACCGAGGGGCTGGTTTGCGGGCGGTGGGGTGGATGGCAGTGGGGTTGTGATGTGGGGTGGGAGGAATGGCAAGGGGGAGACGGAGGGGGATGGGTGGGTTGTGAGGGTTAAGACGGACTCGTAGGGAGAAGGTGCGGTGGTAATGCGTGGGCTATAGAAGCTTGATGGGATGATGAGATGGAGTGACGATTGCTGATAGGCGGGCACGGGTTTTGAGCTGCTGCATATTTACGAGCAAGCGGGTATGGAAATCGAAAGCATTCTTCAAACCGCCGACTCTCTCCAGCGTTGAATCGTCAATCAGTATGATTGGTAGCACCCAAGCCAATGACCAAAACTAAATCCCCATCGACATCTACCTCCCCCAAAATCAATAACCTCTCACCCCCTTTCCAAACACGAAAATTACTCCATTCACCTTCCCCATAAATCCATCCAACCCGCTCCCGAACCTACCTAGGCGACAAGAGCAAAACGAAGTGGGAGAGCGAGAAAGAGATGAATGCAACGAGGAGAGAATGCAGTGGGCGACCCATGGGAAATAAATAGTATGGTGGGCGGCCAAGCACTGCCCTCTTGATCTCCAACGTCTTTGGCACTAGCCCCCCTGTCATGCAGGGCTCTTTCAGGAGGGTGTTCATGCAGCGTTTTGCGATGCTGTGGGTGTTGATAGGGTGGGAAGGGCGTCCTTTTTCGACTGGGGATGGGTTGGAGATCGATTTGTTGGGCTCTGAGGATGTTGGAGCGGAGGGGTTACGGTTGGGGCGACCAAGCTATCTTGGGGTGCCATTGCAAACACGATGTTGGCGATACGGCCCCGACTAGCGGTGATCTACTTCATTGTCTTAATTCAATTGCACGGCTTACGCCTCAATATTTAGGTGATGATCTCAAGCAGGCGCTCTAGAAATAAAAGAGCGCTGGAATGGATAGATTCGAGAAATTCGGCCGAGAACGACCGATCAACACTGCTCCAGATAACAACACCTCCCTGGTCTCCTTGCCGAATAATCTTCCGTATCGTGCCAGAGGTCCCCTCTGCAAAGTACTTATTGAGCACTCACAATTCTTCGGGATGGAGACCTCGCTCCCAGCATTAGCGCCTGAGAGGAAAAAAGGCTACGCCTACGACATCTACGGATTCCGAGTTAGCGGTATCCTTCGAGAGAGCTCAGCTCACTTGAAAGCTAAGCTCGGTCCAACTGTAATCGGAACAGCAGCTACCGTCAATAAAAAATGGATCCTTGCTCAGCTGAAGCATTATGGTATCAAGCCCAATAGAAAAGCCGACAGAATCGAGGTGGAAGCATTACTTCGGAAAAGCGTTTACGGAGGACTTGTGAGTGCACGGATCAACGATGATTTCGCTACTAATCCAGCAGTAGTGCGATACAGTTTCTCAGCCGATGCTTGATATTGAATCCTCTTTTCGCCAATCTTTCGAGCCTAGGAAGCGCGAGCACGAACTCAGATGCAAGGAGCACCGTGTTCTCGAGCGTGCACGAATCGCTCGCGAGTTCGCTGCGCTTGGAACCCCATCTGAGGAAGCCGCATACAGCATGCATATGTTCTTACGCAAGTATTTTCTCGACGACAATGGGAACCCTGACAAGACAAAGACGCCAGCTCCAATAGCCCTGCCGGGTTTCGCCAATCGATCACAAGTACACGCTGCCGCAGAGAGGACTCCGGGCTTAGAGTCAGTGAGTGGTGGCTATGGTGACGACCGCACTGTTGTCATTGGATGGGATCGCTCTGCAGTGTGGAAGGTTGCTGCGCAGATCGAAAGCCCTAGTATTGCGAGGATCAACGCTGCAGAGAAAGCTGAGTGGGATCGGCTAATGCAGCAGCATAGAGCCTTTGCGCAGAACTCTGGCAAGAGCGCTTCGGGGGCAGGATTCTCAATTGCGGATGCGAAAGGGGAATACATTGTCAAATGCGATGCTCTAGTTTCCGCCTCGAATCAGGCAAATAGAATGCGACTAAGGATCACCAAAGAGCCCCAGGGCTGGGTTGGTATCTTTGAATTCGATGTCCTTGAAGGCATTATGCTCCTAGGCGAAAGTCTTATGGACGTGGCATCTCGCGTCAGCACGAAAGCCGAGAAAAAGAAATATGGTTCGGACAGCTCCAATAGTGCAGATCAGAAACCAGAAGAAGACCAGGACTCAAGTGAGGACCAAGTCTCCGAAGAAGATCAATCCTGTGAAGAAGACCAAGAATCTGAGGAAGTAACATACAGTAGCGCTACTGTCAGCAAGAAACGAAAAGCCCGTTCGACTGACCGACCATCTCGGCCGAACAAGCACCAAAAGCAGACCAAATCCCCGACCCGTAAGATTCATCTGCAATGGCGCGGTACAGAGAGTGGCGAGGGTGAGATCCAGCTTGATCCCAACAACAAGCATGTTGGTTATCTGGAGTTTCTTGACAATTGAGGCATGACGTTCAAAGGCACAGCGTCCTTTGGCTTCCTTGGAAACAAGATCCGATTTCACGGCTATAAGGTTGGGAGGAGTGGGGGACTCGCTAGTTGGTGGTGGGGTGACTATTCGATGGCTGCATATGAGGAGGCGAGGGTTCGAAGGTGGCGCTGATTGGGACTGGCCAATACGGAAGTATCAGCTTTGATGCACAGCGGAGGCCATCTAGACTCCTGTGACTGGTATTCGAAGCATGCAACAAAACCATAACACATCCGTGCCTTCGATAGCCCGAGTCAACAGTAATTCTGGAGGACAAGCTCCCACGATCCCTCAGCATAGCGTCATCTGTTCTCTGCATTGAACGCCAAAGTTCTCTCAGCTATATAGCTTCGTGTATTCAAGTCAGTAGAATCGATTGATACTGACATCCGATAAACTCTGTCACCAAAAACGGTGTAGGATCTTGCCGGGTACCAGTTATGCGTGCATAACCGCTCTTATGCAAGCCCGCGGCAAAGAAAGAGCCGCGAAAGGGGTCCTGCTCTAGAATACTTAGTGCAAAGTCTATGCAAGCTCGATCTTAACTCCGAGAGCCGAGCACCTGCTTAATAATAGGGGTTTGGAGAATGTCTTGCTTCGGTCAAGTCTTGCTTGCTGGTCTGGTGCTCTATTGTTTTACTTGCCATGCTTTGCTACTTACTCCGCGCTCGTGCCGTAACATTATTGTCCTAGTAGCGGCCGTTGATGAACGTTGATTCAAGCTTTTGGTAAGCGGCATCCTGCAGGCTTACGTTGGCTTGGCACGCGGAAGTCTCCGCCCGGGGACTGCAATTGTTTGCTACAGACAGTGCAGCTCGGCCATTCGCCGTTACTGCTCCCTAAAGTATCCATGCTGCCCTCGGCTTGATTCATACCTTTGTCCGTTGACTGACCATGGCAAGAACACACAGATATCGACATGGCAACCCAAGAGGCTGCGATCCCCAAGCCTGGGCCCCATGAAGTGGAGGTCGAGAAGCGACGCGTGGAGCTGGCCATGCTTGAGGGCCATGACGCCGACATACCTACAGAAGAGCAGCCTATAGAAGTTGACGATCGCTACACAGCTGAGGGAAGCTTGGCCGCTAGGGAAATCTCGCCGTCACCTGCCACCACGGACCACGAGAAGCTTAGGGATGCAGAGAAAGGAAGCACAAGCGCGCACGAGAAGGAAGGCGAGCACATAGAAAAACAAGATGTCAAGGCCCTGGATCCGAATATCGTGGATTGGGATGGGCCAAATGATCCAGAGAACCCCTTGAACTGGAGTAGCGGTCTTAAATGGGGCATTGTCGCGACGATTGCTTCCATCACCTTCATCACGTAAGTCTCCTGAAAGCCCTCTGTGACATAAGTCATTGCCATGCTTCTTCAATGGCTCAAGTCTGACTGGAACGACCTTTGCAAAGCTCATCGAAGCTCGTTTGTCCCAATCGTTCCATAAGCTGTGTCTAGTTGTGCTAGGCTAATATCCTCCAGACCACTAGCTTCCTCAATGTTCGCCCCTGGCATCCCCGATGTAATGTCCGAATTCAAATCCACCAACACCCAGCTCGCCTCCTTCGTCGTCTCCGTTTACGTCCTTGGCTACGCTTTTGGGCCCCTGATCATCGCCCCTCTCTCTGAATTATACGGTCGGCTCATTGTTTACCATGTATGTAACGTTATGTTCGTCATCATGACAATCGCCTGTGCCGTCTCCAGCAACCTGAACATGCTGATCGGTTTCCGCTTTCTCGGGGGGACTTTCGGCTCCTGCCCTCTGACCATTGGAGGTGGGTCGATAGCGGACATGATCCCGCAGGAGAAGAGAGGTGGTGTTATGGCTGTATGGGCGTTGGGGCCGTTGCTAGGGCCTGTTATTGGGCCAGTTATTGGCGGCTACCTGTCCCAAGCGAAAGGATGGCGTTGGGTATTTTGGTTGATTGCTATCATTGTAAGTATGGCTATCCCTCTCCAATAGCTCAAGCTAAGGTACCAGGCCGGCACAATCGCGATCTCATCGTTCATCTGTCTCCGAGAATCCTACCCTCCTGTCTTGCTAGAACGCAAAGCAAAGAGACTTCGAAAGGAGACCGGCAACCAGGAGCTAAGATCCAAATTAGCCTCCCCATTCACCCCTAAAGAGGTTTTCAAGATGTCAATCATCCGTCCCATGAAGATGCTCTGTCTCTCGCCCATCGTTCTGGCCCTGTCAACCTTCATGGCTGTCGTCTACGGCTACCTATATCTTCTCTTCACCACGCTCACCGGGGTCTTCGAGAACACGTACCACTTCTCTCCAGGTAGTGTTGGTCTAACTTACTTGGGCATCGGTCTTGGCTCGATCCTAGGCTTGTTACTCTTCGGTTCTGTGAGCGATCGCATTGTGAAAGCTAAGTCTGCTGCTAGTGAGATGAAACCGGAATATCGCTTGCCGCCGATGATCCCGGGTGCTTGGGCGATACCTATTGGCTGTAAGTTTAGCTACCGATACATCTCAGTGGACCTCTGTATGCTAAACGGTCTAGTATTCATATATGGCTGGACCGCAGAAAAGGGAGTGCATTGGATAGCGCCCATTCTTGGCACAGGACTCGGTGAGTCTCTCGTCGTCCACCCTCAGCATCAATACTCGCCACTAACCTCGCCAGCAGTGGGCCTCGGCCTCCTAGCCACCTTTGTGCGTCTCTTCCCCTCCCCAACCAGCCTGTTCCACCCCATCCCCTCAAACCCACTTCACTCTAACCTCCCCCCTCAACACAGATGCCCATATCAACCTACCTCGTCGACGCCTTCACCCTCCACGCCGCCTCCGCTCTCGCCGCCAACACCGTCCTCCGCTCCCTCGTCGGCGCCCTCCTCCCCCTTGCGGGACCGAAAATGTACGCGAAGCTCGGTCTCGGGTGGGGAAACTCTCTGCTTGCGTTCATCGCAGTGAGCCTGTGTCCGATACCGTGGTTCTTTTATCGGTACGGGGAACGGATACGAAAGAGTCCGAGGTTTCAGGTGACGTTTTGAGGGGGTGTGGGTTGAGTAGGAAGTCGCTATCTCGCATGCACGTCTTTGCGTTATTCCAACTGGGGGGGGGAAGTATTCAGACGGTGGTACACTATATAATCAAACCAAAAAGCACTTGCTTCCCGTTTCCATTCCGCACAACATCCCATTCCCATTCGGTAGTGGGCTCTCCAACCCACAAGCGAAGCATGGTCCCCCCCCCACCTTCACGGCCGCAGAGCAAGCAATCTTACCACAAACACCTCAACTACTCCCTTCCAACCCGGCAAAGCACGGCATCCCAAACAAGTCAATCGTGATAATCTAGTGGCTTACATGCGATGTGTCGCCTTGTTCGATGACGAAAGCATCGAAAGCGGTTGTGGAGTTGGGAAAAGCCTTCGGTTGAGCATGTACGAGAGAAGGATCTTGGAAGAATGTATTCATGTACTTTTCCAGCCGGTAGACGATTGATTTGCGCTCTCGTTTTTGAGTTATTTTCTTGCGGATTTCATTGCGGTGATGATAGATGTTTTGAGCTAGGCGATAAGGAGCTGTTTGCTGACGCCGGCAAGCTGGCGTGCTTTCCAAGTGAAGGGTGGACGGCGGTCATCCCGTGTTGTCAAATCGTCCTTGATATTGTTCTCGAGATCGAGTGAATTGACGAACAGGAATTTTCAATGGCGGTGAGCGCTTTTGTTGGCCGCCGCGGGAAGAAGGTTAGAGCGTAGAACTGATACGACTTGTGGAGAAGTGAATGATACGTGTAAACATGGAGATCGGGGGGCATCGAGGTGCGTGAAGGTAGAGAGATATGCTTAGATAGAGGGATAGGGAAAATAATTAGGGAGTGATGAGAGTGTGAAGATTCCGAGCGGTGAAGTTGGTGGGTGCTAATTGGCTTGATACGCTCTATAGAATCCTTTTCTTTGTGGCTACCCAAGCTTGCTTCGGTCATGTCAACAATGCTAATCATTCAGCTCATTGCTATCCCGTCAATGGAGTACAGGATGGTTCCGGATTTGCCTAGCCAGCGCTTAGACGGTGTACCGTGCCAACATATGAAAATTCATGAAGTTCTTGATACCGCGATTTACCCGCGATAGTCTCACGTGCAGTCCATCTCATTATCATCGCCCTCGACAATTGACTTCAGACATCCACCAATCCAATCCAGCCCCTTCGTGGTCAACATCCCCAGATGTCCACCTTCCTGCTCCTCATGCCAGACCAGTCTCTTATACCACAGACGATGCACCAGCACATCTCTCGCCTGCCGGCCCAGCTCAACATCAATCACTTCGTCGTCGGTGGTATGGGCGAGGGAAATCGCTATCTCGGTTGCCTGGAACAAAGGCATCTCATGAGGGTGAATGTCAAGTATGTCGCCGAGAAAGTAGTCAAGCGTTTCTGGATTTGGAGACGAGGCCTTGGATGCGATCTGTGCCGCCGATGGCAGCCATCCGTTAAGACCGACATAGGCGGCCACGTGTCGTCGGGTGGCTAGGAGGGTGAGCAAACCTAGTAGTTGGGCATTCATGGTTAGCCAAGCAATATCCCATGGGCTGCCAGGATGCTGTCTTCAAAGCTAGGTAGCGGCTGAACCTAGAACTATTTGCTTTGCAACCGCGGGAAATGTGTCGGATGAAAGGCCTGAGGCTGAACATCTACTGATAACCCAGTGGCAGAGCGACATCCTCTGGAATAATGGTCGGAGTGTTGAAAAAAGGTTCCCGAATGGAAAGGGGGGCGTTACCGAGCGTACTCAGGACCCACTGGTGCCAGCATATGAGATAGGAATCGATCTCGAAGAGGAAATTGGAATCAGACATACCCATCGCGCAGCCCTGACTTAGGCCTAGTAAAATGATCCGTTTGTCTGGCAGAAGCTCGGCTTCTTCGTAAATAAGGTCTCGTATAAATCCAAAACTCGCCCTCAGCCCCTCGATCTGCAAGTTCGAGTCCACGGTAGGATCAGTCAACGAGTAGACATCAAACCACTCTTGCAAGTCCTCCTGGAACACCGTCGAATATCGCGTCTGGGAAGATGGGAAAACCCATCTGCACGTTGGAAAGGCTTCTCTTAGACTCAGCCCCGACGATGTATTATTCTCGAAGAGCTCTTCTGCGAACTGCGCGGGGTCAGTGAAGGTAGGACAGCCCGGAAGAAAGGGTAGAATTGAGCGAGAGCGACAGCAGGAGTTAAAATGAAATATTGTTCTTGAATCGATCTCTTTCGATCTCTTGGTTTTGGGCCATCTTGTGGGAAGAGGTGAAGGGCAAAGGTGCCAGTGGAGAAGGAAAGTACCTCTGGACCATTGCTGCCCCTTCCATGCAGCGCAATGATAGTATGCGTATGCGTATCAGGAATATGGTCCAGTGAGTAGGGTGGTGGAAACTGAGAGGGGCCATTGACGTGATTGACGGATAGCCTTGATAAGCCTGCAAGGGCTTGGTCTTCCGCAGAAGTGTAGACATCTGTAGAAGGCATCGAAACGTGTTGTTATTTAGATAGAAGATAACAAGCGGTGGGTAGTTGTAGCGATGAACGGTATCGATGGATATGGTGAAGTGGGAACTGTAATTGTAAGAAGAAATTAAAGAGAAGGAAGAGAAAACTTCGGGATTGGTTTGTGTTTCCAAGTTGATGATTTAATGATTGAGATAATTGCCTCAAATGTCCCATGAATGTCGCTGGATAGAATGACTCATTCTTCCCAAAGAGAGAAAGTCGTTGTACGAAAAAGGAAATTATTTGGTATCCCTATCATCCAGTCTTACCACTCTGTGCGCTTCTGTGCTCCGACATGGCGTCGAAATGTTGATGCAATACTTATACGTATCCGGCATTAGATAGAAGATGACTGTTGTGGGGCCCTTTTGAGGGAGCTTTAAGATGAATCCCTAATTTATTCTTGCGTAGAATCTTCATTCGACTAGTCTCTTACTGATTTTGAAACTTGTGCTCGAAAACCCAGCGACCTCATGATCTCTGCCCGAATCCTCAATTCCTGATACACGGATCTTAGAGTAGTCGCAAAGAGTGAACCGACTTTTTGTGCGACGGTGTCCGCCGAGCTTTCGATAGCAAACAGTCGATAAGCATAAGTGCGTTTCAGGAGCTCTTGCCGAACCATCCAAAGATTAGCAGCCTTTGAAATGGACATCCACAAGGGTGCTGAAAGGGTTTCTAGATTAGTCGTTGCAATAGCGCGATCGTTCATGGATGTCCCTTGGCTGTACAACAGAAGAAGTCTCGAAAGGTTCTTTTTTTGGAAAACCCAGCCCTTAGTTTATCAAAGCGTCGGCCAGCGAGCAAATAATCGTCGACGCCGGCGCTTGAGCCATTGCGACTTCGGTAATGATCTTTCGAGAGCCTCACTGTCTGCTTTGGACTCTTGGGTTGTCTCTTAGTCCGACACAGCGCCCGGAGCGGGAAAAGATACCCTTCGGAGCTCTCTGCATATCTGTAGAGAAGTGCTGAGGCCTGGGGCACTGGGGGCCTCGGTTTTCTGACTTGGGCATTCTTATAGCTTGCGGAGGACAGAATTTTGATTGCAGAGCATACTCGTTTCAGGGCCGATCTTGACCTGCTGCACACAGCCCATAAGATCTTCGGCTGTATGTCGATCGATGCCAACTCCTCGTTTCCTCCAGGCGATATCATTTCTCGCTTGTAGACACAGGCATTTTAGATCCGAAAGTCAGTCCATGTTTCGACAGCGGATTCTTCAACTCAATCAGACACTCCCAATGCCAAATCAAATCCGGGTCAAGATCGCTGTAGCTCAAGAAGTCAGGTGTGAAGTCTATCATGATCGAACACAGGTTTGTCCCATCACTAGCCACATGAAGGGTCGCAAAATCATAGAGCCACTGACAGCTGACCTCGGGGTGCCGGTGCCAACTTTTCGTATCTTGGCGAGAATGGGTAGTGTAAGCTAGGATCAGGTGCTGAAGGGATGGTGTTGACAATCTTCTGGAGAGAGTCTCTGGGACCGTGTCGAGGAATGCATGGGCTGATAGGCGGAGAACGCGGAGGCAGGGATATGCGCAGAAGTTGGGGACGAAATAGTCGGTTCTGAGTGTCAATCCAAGGTCGATATACGTCAGTGATTGACGATGGATATCCAAAATGCGTTGAACAGCATCTGCCGAGTATCGTTCTTCGTACGGTGAGACCCATGTATTCTTTAACGTCAATTTCACGAGACGCGATGACCGCCGGACCACGCATTCCGAGGCTTCGGGAGTGGTAGCAGCGTTCATCAATGTTAGCTCAACAACACCGCTGGTGTGCCTACCGGCACGCTCGGGAAGCTTCCTTATCGCCAACTCTGCTGGTGGATACGCAATCATCGCCGGTTGACTGTCTCTGACACAATAATGATCGAAGTGCAAGCGACGAAGTGACGGCTGGTTGAAATAATCAAAAACGACCTCTAGTGGTAATGCTCTATAAGTTCCTGAGAGCGATAAGGTTTTCAAGGCCGTAAGCTCCGATATTGCGAGGACGATGGGCCATGTGTATACATTCCAGTCGGTATGAAGGAATACACTCTGAAGAGCGCCGCACAGGGTAATAATGGGGGCAATGGCCTCGCAATGATATGCATCGGGCTTGTTAAGCTGAATAGACAACGACCGAACATGGGCGCAGAGTTCGGGATAACGCCTTAGTTTCGAGTGCAAGCCCTTTATCCGGTCGGGTACAGACCATCCATCAGAGCCGAGGTCGATGTGGCGTACCAAGAGATGGTCGGAGAGACGGTTCCAGCGCTGGCAGACGTGCTGGATCGATGCTTGTGGCATGAGATAGTCGAAAATCTCGATGAGAAGCTCATCCGGAAGAAGAGATATGCAGCATTTTCCGCCAGAAGGGGATGACGTTGGCAGGCAAGTTTCCTTGGGCGAACAGTCATGTTGCGACTTGACGGGTTCGGTGCGGGAGAGGCCATGTCGGCGCAGCCATTTGCGAATGGGCGACATTGTACTGAACATATTTACTTCGAAGATTTCCGGTCTCCAGACCTCTGCGCCGAAGCCTCAAGTCTGTTCACCATGATCAACACAGAGAATATGACTTGGAGAAGGTGATGGAGAGTTCATATGAGATGAAGTCTAGCACTGGCAACAAATATGGCAATCACTTACCTGTGCACTAAACAGCGTCGCTCAGAGGACTTCTGCTACGTATCAATCCTTGAACACCACATCATCTTCGGATTACCACTCTGGAAGCTTTCCTATGGCCCAGAAAGTCTTCGTAAAGCACGTCTCAGCTCTTCATTGTGAGATGTCGGTAATCCTAAGCTAGCTGGCTGCCGACTAAGAGGCTTGGCGCTGCCAAGGATCGCGGGAATCTCTAGGGTCGAAATTAGGGTTGAAATCAGAGTTCTCCTGAATATCGAGAAATCTACAATGTCGATATACTTGAAACATCTGGCCGACTCTCGCACCTAGGATGTCTACAGTGGTTCAGCCACGATCCCCACCGCCTATACCCACCCCCACCTAACCTTCACCCTCCCCAACCCTGGATCCCCCTCCAAGTGTCCAAACGCCCCAGGGGTGAGATCGATATCCCACTCCGCACACGCCTCGCACCGATCCACCACCGTCAGCACCAAGCTCTTCTCCTGCCCATTCACGCTATCCTTGTGCGTAGCCCTCAGCGTCCGGCCACAGAGGGGGTTCGTGTTCGGGTTCGGGCTGTTGTTTGAGGCGTCGTAGAGGGAGTGGCTAATGGCGCAGATATTGTCGGAGTCGGTGTTCGTACGGCCGCAGGCGCCGAGGCCGGGGGCGTAGAAGGTCATGTCGCCGGTGTGGGACTGGGAGGTGGTGCCCCCGCTGTTGGGTTGCGCCGCGCCGCCGTTGGTGTTGGGGGAGTCGCTGGATTGGCCGCTGGTGGGAGTTGATTGGGTTGAGGAAGGGGGGGAGTTGGAGGAGCTGGCAAGGTTGTTGATGAGTGGACTGGGAAAGAAGTGGAAGGAGAGGGGGGGGCTTACTGCTGGTGCTGGAGCACTAGGATGGGCGTGACCACTGCTACAGCTACAATGGCTGCTGCGATAATGAGAAATGTACAGATTCTTTTCCAGTTGGCCATGCTGGGCAGTAGTGTATGCTCTTGGATAAAGAAACTTGCAGTATATGGAGAGGATTCGATGCAGCTGCTAGGCTGGCCTTGACCATTTTATAAGGGAAGAAATGTATTGACAGCACGGCCATGGAAAGGGAGTGGTTCCCGAAGACTCAAGCGTCGTTCAGGACCAGCAAAGGAACGACACATTTCGAGAGCGGCTCTTCCATCACGCTCTGTCATTTTTGAGGTATAAGAAAACAGCCATTTCTATCACATGAGACTGGGTGACAAGGCGCGAGCTGAGCGAATACATCACAAACTGTACGATGTAATAGCAAACACAACATGGAGAAGCACAGAGTGACGCAGGTTAGCAGCACAACGCAGACAAAGGGCAAGCTAATCAATATGGTAATGCTCATCGGGATTCAGATATGCACAAGAATGAAGGAGAACCAACGATCCACTTCTCACCTGCCTGCCAGTCTTCCCCCGTACCTAGTCCGGCCTCACGCAAAAGCCATGCTCTTCTTGATCTCCTGAATAGCCTTGCCGGGGTTCAAGCCCTTGGGACATGTCCTACTGCAGTTCATAATGGTATGGCACCGATACAGACTCATGCTATTATCGAGCATGGCCTTTCTTTCCTCTTTGTGTTCATCCCGCGAGTCTACCAGCCAGCGATAGCTCTGGAGGAGCACGGCCGGGCCGAGGTATTCTTCGGAATTCCACCAGTAAGACGGGCAGGAGGTGGAGCAGCAGGCGCAAAGGATGCATTCGTAGAGCCCGTCGAGCTTCTTGCGATCGGCTGGCGTCATGCGGTTTTCTTTGCCCTGGGGTTTTATCAGCCAAGTGCATTCGAAGGGAAATGGGATATTTGAGAGAAGAGACAGATAACATACATCTTCTGTCTTCGTCTCTCGCTGAAGATATGGTTTGATGGACTTGTATTGTTTGTAGAACTGGGTCAAGTCGGGAACAAGGTCTTTGACGACGTATGTGTGGGGAAGAGGGTAGATTCTCATCTCTTGGGAGGTGGAGGTGGGAATGCGGCCTATGACAACCATGTCGTCAGCTTTTAATAACCTGCACGAGCGAAAGGTAAGCGGCGTACATAAACAAGCAAGCGTGTTGATGCCATCAATATTCATTGCGCAACTCCCACAAATGCCCTCTCTGCAACTCCGTCGAAACGTGAGGGTCGGATCGACCTCGTTCTTGATCCTTATCAGCGCATCCAACACCATGGGACCGGTCTTGTTGATGTCGAGAGTGTAGGTCTGCATCTTCGGCTTTTCGGTGGGGTAGTCAGGCGACCATCGGTAGATGTGGAACGTCTTGATCTTGCTGTCCTTATCTTTCGAGGGTTCTTGGATGGTAGAGGTGTGCTTCGGGGAGACAGGAGGCTGAGACGCGGTCATAGCCTCACCAAGAGCGGCGACAGGCTCGACGGTTGCATAGGTGCGGGCGAGAGGAGGGTGGAAAAGGGAGCGAGTGGAGGGGAGAAGGCGAGTGGCGCGGCGGAGGGAGGCCATTGTGATAGAGGGAGTGAGTAGTCCTGCCCAGAGAACGGTGGGGATCAGAAGTATGCGAATGATGGATCGGTGACGCGATACAATGGGTCCGCAGCTAAAAGGACTTTGAATGAAACAAAGAATTGGAAGGTCGTTGACGAACGATGATGGCAAACTGCATTAGCCACATTAGCCGAGGTACTTAGCACGTGACCATGCTAAGCTTGGCAAGGAAATCCGATTCTGCTTGGCCATGATTGGCTGCAATAATTAGCCGTACAAAACCAACATCTACGTATGCTATGCAGTCTGCAACAAGACATTGTGAAAAGTGAATCGATTCAATTTCCTAGAGGTGGAAGCAGATTGGAACATGCAATGATCTTTTGTCACCATTTCGTCTCATGGCACTACACTAACATACATTTGTTTCAAAGCCAGCAAGCGTAACATTAAGGCGTCCTCCAGGAAAGTTACCATAGAGTACATTCCTTTCCATACGCCTTCTGTATGCCCCGTACCTGCTTCTAAATCCAGACGCCACGTTGTTGGTCGGAGAATGAACGGATGGAAATCGAGTAGGAGCGCTACCTCTTGGTTGCTCCAATTGACTTGCCAGTCGACCGACCATCTGCCTCATCTAAGCAAGTTTATGGCATTTTCAACGTTTCATGAGGTTTAATTTTGGGCATAGATGAGTGCTGGTTGCGTAGGGCCTGAGCCTCATAATAGCCAATGTGTCGCTTAGACCAGTTTAGCAAGCCTCCCTGAGGGGTGTGATGACAGCGTGCGTAATGTCCCTCGTCTCTTCCCTGGGAATAATTTCAAAATCATGCCTGCAGCTCCAAAGGCGATTCGGGAGCATCTTCCCAGACCTCTTCCGGTGATTGTGCATGATCGTCTGCGGCAGCCCCTTGGATAGCCAGATTGTCCGATCCATTCCTCGCATCTTCGATGCTTTTCAGCAAGGCCTCGAAGGCTCTGTACCACTCCATTGGGTCCTTGTCACAAGGTCGCACTGCCCACCGGCTCCAACCAACATTCTGGTCTCGCCGCTTCTCCGCATACTGCTGTGCCGTAGAACTTGCGTGAGTGGCCGCCACCACGAGACGGGCCAATTTGGCCTCTCGGAGGATCCCAAGTGTTTCAATATTGGAGTAACGGGCGGCTTGATGGAGCAAGGTATAGTTCCAGACATATCGACCGGTGTAGTCAAGTGTGGGATGTCTCAACAGGATTCGGAGCGAGCGATGGCTGTTGCTGTATACTGCCAATGACAATGCCGTTGCTCCTCTCTTCGCTTGGGCATTGATGCTGACCCCATGGTCGAGAAGATAAGACACAAGAGTGGGCCGATCATAGCATACCGTGCCCATCAATAGTGTTCGACCAAGGTTGTTCGCGTGTCCGAGGTCAGCGCCATGGGTCGTCAACACTCGGAGAAAGCTCAATCTTGAGCTCTCCGAATGGCATGCACAGGCCAACATCGTCGCCGCTGTTTGGCCAGAACGGGTCTTGTGGTTCACATCTGCCTTTGCTGATAGAAGGAGACTCATGCAGCAGCTACTGTTGGAGTATGTCGACCAGTGCAAAGGGATCAGGCCAGAGATGTCGGGTCTGTCGGGGTCCGCGCCATAGGTCAATAGCCGGATCACTGTGTAACAGTCGCCTCGCACACAAGCCCAATATAATATTGTTCTACCAGTTGCATCTGTCTTGTCGATGGCTGATCTGGAAGTAGACGCTAGAGTCTCCTCGAAAGTTGCGTTTGAGATGCCCAAGTATGCCCTGTGTAAGGGAGAGAAGCTAAGATTTGCTAGCTGAGAGTAGTCGCTGAAAAGATTCGGCATGCTCATCGCAAGTTTTGATTCTTGCCAATTCTTATTCGACAGGACTCTTCTCCATGCCAAAGTACATCCGGATCTGAGAAGGCTATGAGTCAGATGTTAGCTCATAAAGGAATATGGCACACTCACAACCCTTCACGGTCCTCGTAGTACATATCAGAGCCCGCATCCAGGAGAAATTTAGCTGTTGCGAATCGTCCGTTGAGTATAGCCACCTGATGAATTGGTCAGTCTTCGAAGTTCAAGGAATGACTTCACTTACATGTAGAGGCGTATGCCCATGTTCATCTACATCGAGCACGGAAGCTTGTCCCTGTGTCAATAGGCGTCTCACACAATCTCTCTTTCCCGATTCTGCGGCTTTGTAGATTAATGATGTAGCTGGGACGAGTCTTATAATTTTCAGGCACAGTTCAGGCCCTCTAATGGTACTTTGCGCTATTGCAATCAGTATAGATCGCTGAGTAAACCATCGGGGAAACGTGTATTCGTAGGTATATCGCACCGACCTGTTGCCACAGTAAAAGCTATCGCATCTGTCAGTAGACCAGGGCGAAACATAGTAGCCCCTGAACATGGATCCCAGTATGGCGTTCATGAGATACGGCTTACTATGCCGCTTCGGATTGTGACAGCTGCAAGCGCAACTCAACCCGCAAGTGCTCTTCTCGAGTCTCAACGTAGGTACGGAACATTGCGCAACTTTCGCCTCCGGTTCTTGCTTCGATTTCAGCTCGAAAGGACTTGTACCTAGTGTGCCAGCGTCGAAATTGTTATTTACGGTACCACTTACGAGGGCCTGCTGATGCTTAGAGTCCAACGTCCTACTGTGAGCAATGTTGTCTGATTTGAGGAGCGATTGGGCCAGCGATCGCTCCATGCAATCGAGTCGCCCTAAAAGAGGCGAGATCGCAGTGTCAGTCTGGTGCTGAAGTCCTTCAATTGCGAGGTAGACCTTCTGAACCCGGACGTTGGTCTTGAACATGGAAGAGCTACATACATCAGTTATATAGTATTGATTGTTGAGTGCTAGAACGGTGGCCTTACGCATTCAGTAGGGATAAGGCGTTGACCAAAGAGATATTGGCCGCCTTGATTCTCTCCTTTATAGCTGCCACTTTAGTCTCGGCTCGGAGCCATGAGGAGCGATCAACTCTGTATCCCTCTCGAGTAGTAATGGTGGTCAATTCGTAGAATATGATTTTCTCCAGGTCCAATACGGTAGCCTTTGCCTGATTCAGGGCTCCCTCAATACTTGAGGGCAACGCATGCTCATCGTGCCATTGTTGCAAGAGATCGTCAACGTTCTGAACAACGCACTGAAGGTCGGTGACTTCATTGCAGAGAGCTAGCAAGGCATCGGGAGCATCTCTGAGTTGCACGAGTTTCCTGAGTCCATTGCCAACTTTACCGCCTGCACCAAAGATCGCCAGAATACCCGCGGTTATTGAAAGAGGGTCCATTATAAAGCAGAGAAGTGCTGCGATAAAGATACTGTGATAGGAGACACCAAAACCCAATCAAAGCTCTTACTAAGATAGTCATATGAAATAATCCTGATGATCCAAACGTACGTAGTAAAAGGAAACGAAAGGTGGCTGTCAAACAATGACAGAATCATATGAGAGACCAAGACAGTGCTCATACGAGTCTTGGAAGACAAATCGAACTCACCATTGGATGCCAGCGTTTGGCGATAAAGCAATGGCAGCAACAAATCTGGGTAGCATTGATGAAACCATGGGAGTGTCAGCACCGTCACAACCCCCCATACACTTAACTTCAGCTGTGGATAGTGATACACCGAGATCGAGTAGCCTCATGTCTCATGTTCGAGTGCATCACTGTTGTCAGGTTATAGACCTAGAGTCAAGGCTTCACGAGCTCATTCGTCGGCGCCGATTCCGCCAAGCTTTTATTTATGCATCTGCATAACTTTATGGCACTCCGCACGCGCCTACGGAGCGTTCTATCCCGGTCGCGTCGCCGGCGATCTACGATATGACCCGGTGATGAAAAGCTACTCTCGTGGACCTTGTGATGTTGTTTTGCAACAGTGAGATTTCCCATCATCGTCCTAGAAAAAACCCTTGTTATTGCTGCTGATTGAGATCCAACATAACCCCAGAAGTCGACAATTCGAATCTGATGCGCCACAAGGCTAGCTTACTCGGGGAGTGATGGTCTTTGCGTCGTGCATGTGAGACCGACATAGTGATAGAGCGCGGAGCAGCCAGTCTCGCGGAGGGTGATTGGTGGCGCATCGAGCGAAAGAAATATGCTTGGGGAGACATCAATGAGCGAAGCCACAGAGGAGGATTTTGCGGCATCCGAAGATATTGCGGCGGCGTTCGAAGGCTTTGATACTGAAGGCATTAGCACGGAAGAGTTAAAGCACTGGTCGCAATTGGCGCCCGAGGATCAAAAGCTTGCAGAGGTGGAAGATCTGCCAATTATAAGATCTACAACGTCCAGTAAGAGCTTGGAACAGGCCGAACGAGGACAGAGTCTAATGATGGGGTTATAGAAGACTTCGGCAATAGCACTGCCCACGACAAGGTTGGGCTATTTATTCGAGAGCATTCCTTCTTTGTGCAGCAGTCCAATGCAGAGAGCGTACACACAACTTCTGCGCGGTGGCAATTTGAGCGGGATATTTACGAATTCGTACGAAACCTGAAACTGTCCAAGAAAGATGCCAAAAAGCAGATCACCAGAGCCAGACAGATCTGTGGTCAGGTGGACCATGACCGCAATGGCCTTGCCCTGGGCAATAAGGTTCCCGACGTCACTGAACTGATGGTCGATTCTCCCGTGGGAACCACCACCGCACATCACCAGGATCTCAGCCTACATGGGGAAGCTCCTTTCTCGCCTCAACCTCACGGTGGTGATAAGAGCCGAAAACGAAAAATTAGAACCGAAGGTCCAGGAGCGTACAGCCCGACCTCTTCGAAGAAGAAGAAGAAAGTCGCTGGAGGCGAAGTCGACAAGCAAGGCATCAGGAGTGGTCGTCACATCAGCAGCGGAGCTGAAGAGGAGGGCCCAAAGGCCGGGGCTTATTCAAGAAAGAAGAGCAAGCGAAACAAGACTGGCGCAGATTCGGAAGTCTTGGGTCCGAAGGGTTTTGCCCTTGATCCTAGCGAAGACGATGCACTACCCATGTCAGGTGCCGAACTAAACGTAGCTTCATCAGCGCCACCAGACAACACAGCAGCCTCCAATGGAACATCTGTTCGCTTGGCGAGTGCCTTGTCAGACGCAGATCGTGCTAAGAGAAAAGAGCGGAAGAAGCAGCGTCGCATAGCCGAGAGGCTTTCTCAAGAGTCGACTCGGGATGACCAGCATGCCCGCGAAACAAGTGGTCCTCTGGAGCCTGGCAACCCGACCGTCATTGCTACTCTACCCTCTGGCGCCATCGATTCAACAGAGCCAAAATCGCAAGCCGAAGCGCATGAGAATTTTGTGCGCGCGAATGAGCGGGACCCGAACGAAGGTGGGCCATCTATGAAGAAGAAGAAAAAAGACAAGAGGAAGTCCAAGGAGAAGAAGCACAAGTCAAGCGAGTCGGTTTTTCCCCATCCCAATGATTCAGTAGGCGTGACCGCTGCTGATGAGGGGCTGTCTTCCATCCATTATACAAAACCAATTGAAGCAAACCGACAACCCGTCTCAGAGGAAGGTACCACAGCAGGAAAATGCCGGAAAAGTCACGAGCGGGGAATCCCTGAGGAGCCTCCAACAACGCCTACAAGACTCTTTCTCGACATCGACATCGAATTCCCCTGGAACGACTCCCCCCTCTCTTCCGCCCCCTCCAGCCCCACTCCACCCTCACCTCTCCACCCCCCCAACGCCCCATCCCACCACCAGCCCCACACCCCTCTCACACTCCCCACCAAACCCCCTCTAAAACGCCGCCCCTCCTCCAAAGTCTCCCCCTATTTCCCCCCATTCCCCCGGCCCCCTCGCCTCCCCACCTCCTGCATCCCCTTCCCCCCCCTCTCCGCCCCCCGCTTTGGTCTCCTCCAAGAATCCCTCGCCCAAACCCCCTTCCACCTCCTCCTCGCCTGCATCTTCCTCACCAAGACCCGCGGGTCCGTCGCCCTCCCCCTCTTCTACACGCTCATCACCCGCTACCCCACCCCCCCTTCCCTCGCCAGCGCCAACCTCACAGACATAGTCTCCGTCTTCCAGAACCTAGGGTTGCAGAACCAGAGGGGGAGGAGGGTTATGGCGCTCGCGAAGGCGTGGGTGAAGGATGAGCCGCGGAGGGGGAGGAGGTGGCGGAGGAGGGGGTATCCGAGGGGGAGGGATGGGAGGGATGTTAAGGCTTGTGAGGAACCAATCCCAGACGATGAAGAAGATAGTAGAGTCGCTTGGGAAATCGGTCACTTGCCGGGGGTGGGGAGGTATGCGCTTGATTCGTGGAGGATATTTTGTAGGGATCGTTTAAGGGGGCTGGAGAGGGGTATGGAGGAATATGTGTCTCCCTACGCTGAGGCACGAGGAGCCATCCCCAAGCAAGTCCCCGCAAAAGATCCCCAACTCCCCAAACAGACAACCTCCACTCCTCCCTCCACTCCCTCTCCAACCCACCACCCGCGATTTTCCCCGCTAGAACCCCAGGGCGAATGGACCCTCGTCCTCCCAACAGACAAAGAGCTCCGAGCCTATCTGCGCTGGCGATGGCTGCGGCACGGTTGGGAATGGGATGCCGTGACGGGGGAGCGGAGGAGGGCGAGTGAGAAGGTGATTAGGGAGGCGGAGGGGGGTGGGGTTGATGTTGAGGGTGGCGGTTGCTGAGGGGGGGAAGTGGGAGGGTGAGAGGAGGTGGGAGGAGAGAGGAGAGGGAGGGGAAGGAGGAGTGAAGACGGAATCCACGCTTTCAAATTGATTTCGGGAAATACTTGGCAATTTGTGAGGGGGTTGTGGTGGATGGGGAGGAGGTGATGGGGAGGGGTGCGTGGAGATGGGAGTCTAGTTGTTTATAGGTCTTAAGAAGTACATAAAGCTACGTGTCTCTCAGGCTTGTAGAGTGTGCTGGGGAGCGCATTCCCATGCGCAATCCCACGCGCTGGCACCATTGTGTGCTGAGCGTAGCCCCAACGGTATCTGCCCTTTCGTTGCAGGTTTTTTCGACGAGATCTCTATGCATGTTCAAGACTTTGCCGCTTCGACATCGTCCTACCAGCGGTCATGTTCCTCACAGCCAAAATCGTCCCCTTTTCCCAGATCGCAAAGCGATTGATTTCCAGTCCAGCCCGACCTCGAACTGGCGCTCTTGAAAGCGTATCGTTGGATCTTCATCCCTGGACAGCCTCGAGAGCTTTCTACAAGGTTCATCAGCTCGTGGCGTTTGTTAGGGAAACCTGAGAGTCGAGTTTCACTTCGCAAATTTGATTGTGGTTTGTATTTTGAGTAGCTGTCGGAGAATTGTATACTGGTCTCTGACTCTTTTAAGATAATTAGGGGATGGATCAAGGAGTTAACGATATAACGACGAAGTGGTTGAGCAGGGGCTGCTAATGGATATGAAGTCTTATGAGTAGCCCGGTAGAAAACAAGATGATCTTATGTGGTTCACAACAAGGGATGTCATGTTTTTGTCATATAGCTTAAGTATTCGAAACGAAGCAGACGCTGGGGTGTGATAGCGAATGGCACAAAGAAGACGAGGAGAGTTTGCGAGAGTGGATACTTAACTCAGGCCTCGACGACAGTATCTTGCTCATTAGCCGGTCGAGCGTTCTTCTCACCATTCTCTTTCGCCTCGGCTATGCTCATCGTACTCTGAGTCCTCGCTGTTCTCTACTCCATTCCATTCCCTTCCGCCTCATCATCCAGGCGGCCACGAAACCGCCGCCCCCACTCAAGGCAGTCAGCATTGTAAACACCCATCCTCTGCCCAACGCCTCCTCCAGCGGCTGTAACACCGCGACCGCCGCAGCCGAGAGGACGCACTTCACGGCATTTCCTGCCGCTGCGGCCGTACTTAGGCTTGCGCGGAAGATATCAACGAGCAGGGCAACTGCAAGTTTGCTGGAAACTCGTCCATAGCATTCCAAGCATTAATTGCAACGGAAGCGGCACACCCTCATGCACACGCCTCCTGAGGACCCAGCCGTATCCTGCCAGCGCGCAGGTATAGACAATGAGGAGATAGTACGAACCTCTTGCTCTGGCCTTTTCGATAGGAAAATCGTCGAGGTCATCGCCAGACACCTTGTCGATGGTTCGTCCGATGCTTCGAGCAGTCACTCTGTAGTTTCGATCCATCATCTTAGCGTTCAGATACGAGCCAAGAATCATGCCGGTGGCGCCAGGAAGATAAGTGAGGCCGATCTGCAGCTCGTTGAAACCGTACGTGTCTTTGTAGATCAAGGGGATTGATGTCTGGATGCAGTACCAGACTGCGTAGGGTGAAGAGGACATCCATAGCACGAGCGCCGTGTCTCTCCAGAAGAGGATCCGCAGGCAAGCCGAGGGGTTCGCCATCCTAAACTTCTTCCCGGTGTCTGATATGCCTCCAGTATGTACACCCTTCTCTTCTCTATCTTCTCCCATGTTATTTGCACCATCCTTCCTGGATTTGCATCCTTTCCGTTTTCCCTTTAACATACTCCACCATGTTCGTCTCCAACCAGCTACCTCCACACTCCCATTCCCCACAATGCTCCTCGCCGTATCCGGCAATGCCATGCCTATCAATAGCAGAACCGCAGCGCCGAAGATGACTAAACTTCAGAACACCCACTCAAATTCAGCGCTCTCGAGTCAGTACACGTCATCATGATACGTCATCATGATACGTCATCATGATACTCCATCAGTACACGTCATCTCAACAAAATAATGCAGCTCATATGAAAGAAGACCGTCCCCAAAGGTTCCTCGCTCCAGAGCTTTATCTTCTCCATTCCCTTTGTTTCATGAGCTGCTCATGGACTCTGCATATGCAACCAATATTCAGGCGAAGGCCGTTGGTCCGAGGACGGCGCAAAATTTATATCGCGTCTCTGCTTTTTTGTACACGGTCTGTTGCCTCGCTTCTTCGTCTGTTGTCGTGAAGCTCCATCTGACCGATGAATACAGATCTCGATTGTGGGCCACACCGTGAGACTCTCCTACCCGCGTCAGCTAAAGATCTGACGAGATCCCGTAAGGTAAATGGGTTTGACAAAGTTTATCCTGCTCTCGCCTCTATACCAGACTTGCCTCAACACCTCGTGGGTAGAACCGGTGCCTCGGGTGGTTGGGGATACATCAATGGCAGTCTGCTGGTCGCTGGTATGTGGGGCCTTGACGCTCGTCCTCGTCATAGGAACCGGATCATGCTGACCGCCCAATGCCAGCGCTTCTAAACTGGCAGTGGAGTCGCAGTGCCGGTCCGAGGATAACAGAAGAGAAGGCCATGTTATTCACGCTTTCGGTCGCTGGTGCCATCTGGAGTGCTCGCTACGCCCAGATTTCCACGTACATGCCATTGTTCCCGCTGCTGATAGCCCCTTCGTGCAGCCTTGCAGCGTATGTACTGTCTTAAACCAATATGGAAATTGAAAAGCAGGACAATTGGAAAGCTCAACTACGTGGCTGTCTCGGAAGGATCATATTCAATAGTCCATACGTAGGTGGTTCCTGTGGACTCTTCTTTTAAGAGTTCAAATGCTTTGTGCAACCGACAGGCCAAAGATACGTGTTGAAGCTGTTTTATGTATCCGCTTATAAGCCAGTATGGCCAAAAAATGTTTGACTGCTAATGTTTTCAGTTGTCCCTTCGAGAAAGAAGGCAGAGGTTTGCCTCCCATGCAAAGCAAAGCACGTCTCTATTCAGGGTCTGAGAGTGTTCGAGATCTTGCGTCGGAGCCGATGCGGGTCACCAGTAGTGCTAATGGCTTGACTCTAGGTCAAGTCTATCAAGGCATCGTCTCCTCAACTACTCTGTCATAGCTGTGTTTCTCTTTGATATTTGTCCTTGATCCCTCCTTTGCCACTTCTGTGGGTCGTGCTTAGAAACATTCCTCTTTGAAGGCGTCGAGCTAAGCGTTTCATCTTCTCGAAGTACTTGATCCTTTCAAAAGCCATTCTTGAGGAAACAGATGTCAACTCGGAAACTTGGACAGCCGCGAGTTGTCAACGCCAACTATACAGAACAAGATATTCATCAACAACCAGGTAAGAGCTCCCTGCTGCTTTTCCTTATCTGAATGTTAAGCTCTGAACTTCGTGGTGGGCACTCGAGGTTGTGCTACTTGAATCCCCCGTCTTGCCCGTATCTACCAAGTCCTGTGGCGCCTCTTTTCAGACTTTCAACTTCTGGCACGTCACCATGTACACATCTTTGAGTCTCTGATCATGTACTTCCTCACAAATGACACATATACTGGGTGTGCAAGTACTAAGCTCCACTTCACTAGTATGTACCTGTCAAATCAGGTCATTGTTGGACGGTCCGAAATCCAATCGATGACAGCGTCATCACGGAAAACCTCCCATGTGCCGGAGGAGAAGACGTCGACGATGCCGTGGATGCTGCTCAGCGCGCATACAAGGCCACGTGGGGCAAGTTGTTTGGTGGCGAAAGGGCTAAAATAATGCTGAAATTCGCCGGCCTGCTCGAAGACCATCTGCATGACTTGATGAAGCTAGAGTCTCTCGCTATGGGTCAGCCCATCACGCTGGGTCTGGCGTTAGGCAGAATTTTACCGCCTGTCTTCCGTTGCTATGCTGGGTTCTGCGACAAGATATACGGTGAGATGTTTCCCGAGGACGGGGATGGACAGTACAAGCTTGTCCGCTACGAATTAATGGGGGTCTGCGCTGGGATCGCTCCCTGGAAATAGTCATCATTTGATAGATATTCGACGATCAGAATGTCGGATCTGGGACCCGCAGGTGTTGGTGCGACAAGATGACGACGAGAACAATAGCGATACAGTATCAATCTCATCTGGTACTCAAGAAATTGGCATGGAATCTGTCAAGCAGGTGACACTCATTACCTCTCTGGCCTGCCACGGAAATGGGGAGATATTCTTCGGTGGAAAAGAAGATGGTTCGGTGTACCTCTACCCAACTAACAGCGGGCGGCTGATGTACAAGCTTGTCAGTCACACGCGAAAGGAGTCTCAATCGTGTCGCTTTTCTTCGACAGCGAAAGCCACACCCTCGTTAGCACGGACATCACTAGCCGAGTCGTTGCCCACAAGTTGGAACTCCGGCACCATGGATGGCAAAAAACCGAGGTCTTACTGGATCACTACACTGGGGCAGCCGTCAAGCAAGTGCTGACCAACCTGGTCGTCTCGATTGCTCATCAGCACCTCAGACAGCGACACACTCTTCTCTCTCTCTCCAGATGGCCATGCTGCCATCGTCGCAACGCTTCAATGGGAGGATCGATCTTCTTACAAATGGGGCACACATCCGTCAGACCATCATCAGTTGATCTTCATACTAAATAATTCTGTTCATCTGTACAATTGGCAGACTCTAGAGCGGATCACATCGGAAGGAGGAATATTGCTTAAGGGAAGCATACTCCCAGAGCTCGCAATTCAATCTATTACTCCCTGCTTCAACAATTCCGTCATTGCCACCGCATTCTCGGAGTCTTCGAGGATGCAGTCTAGGTTCCGACTTCTTCTTTGGGACGCCTCAAACTTCACTTCTGATACGAAATCCGCAGCACCGATCCCAAGATATCACGCTCTAGCCGACCAAGTAAGATCCTTGATTGGGTCTGACGGCAAAAGACTTGTCTTTCTGCACAGTAACGGCTGGGTCTCCTCCGCAGAAGCACGAGTAGCCGAGACCGACAGATACAACCGCCATTTTCTCATTCCTGCCGACTGGCTGACTACTAACGTCACCATGATGACCGAAGTAACGCCTAACGGCGACATCATCTTCGTGAAGCGCGATAAAGTGGCCGTGATCAAGCGAGGTTTGGAGAACATCGAACGAGAAACCAGTAATGCACCCCAGCAACCAGGTAAAAGACCTTCGCTGGTTGGGAGAAGGAAGTCGCCCCTTCGCAGGTCTCCAAGCCCTCGAGGGCTATGATGCGAGTCACGAGATATTCGGCATCACGCTGCTTAGAGTCACATGTTGCGTGTCTCATGCCTCCACAAGGAACGGTGCACTATTGTTGGTACTTTCATAGGAGAACGTTTACGCGAGATGGTTATGGATTGGCCGATCAAACCCTCATTCCTGAAGAGGCAAAACTTCAAAGCATCTGGTACCCAGGGTTAAAAGATCCCAGAAAGAGGTTCAGCAGATAGAACCAAGTTGAATGCTGACCTCAAAGACCCTTGATCTCCGAAAGATGCACCATGCCAGCGCATGGAATTATCCTCAAGACCTAATAGGATCAGTACCAGTCAACCCTTCATGCGTCTTATAGGATATCACAGCTATCATACCGAAAGATGTCCTTGTCAAGGAATAAATAACTTTGCAACAGTCAAGGTCCCGAAACACCAGCAGCTTGGAACAGGAACGACGCCTCTTGCGGGCCAAAGTTGCTCCTCAGCTTCCGCTTAGACCTTCCGGTGAAAGAACAGACCACGCCGTCGGAGCGGGCTCAAAAAAGGCAGCCAAACGAAAGAAGGGGCAGAGATCATGGCCAAGAGGGGATCGAAATCAAGGAATGGGCAACGTAACTGTTAGCCACCCCTCAAGCCGCGACAAGATTGCCAGGAGAGTCGCAGCTACATCACGAAAGCGTCGTCAAGTGATTTGGGAAAGTGATCGGACCGTAAATTCCGCGACGAATCTGGTACGTCCCAACTGTATCACTCCTCGCTGCACGGACGATGACAATTCCCCTGTCACAATTCCGTACTCCCAAAAAAACAGCCGCACATCACAACATATCACAACCACCAAAAGTGGAACACTGGTGATCCTGCTTGGAGCGGGCGCTTCATCCGCCGCATCCCCCACTGCGAATATTCATCATCAGCAACATCTAAGCATTCTACAATCAGTCTTCATGGTCTACAGAATCCGGACTCACAAGCTATCCACCCAAGAAAACCCCCTTCAATTCACCCAACTAGTAGCATGCAACACGCCCGCTCTTTACACTATCCAAATTACCCTCGGGGTTAAAGGGTTCTTACGTAAACCCCAGCAATTCCATGTCTGGTTCGACAGCGCGGTTAAAATCCTAGAGAACGGACGTGCTACTTCTAGACAGCAACGCACAGGAAGTGCAATCGCTGGCAGTCTACACGTCTTGCTGGGCTGTTGTAGAATCATCTTATCCAGCGACAGGGACCTCTGCAGCCTTCTTAGCGCTAGTGCTTCGGCGATTCGCAGGAGAGAGCTATATCATATATGTACATGAACGAGGTATTTGGACCATCGGCTATCTCGAAGCACCTTCCCCGCGACCGATAGATATATGGCGAAGACCGTCGGTGACATACGGCTATCAGAAGAGTCCCCAGGACCGCTACGAAGTCGGCTAACTCCTCCCAATCTAGGCGACAGGAGCACGCAGAATGGGATGGCGAGTCTGAAAGCGACGAATGCAATGAAGAGGGGTGGGGTGGTCAATCACTGCCCCCCTTGATCTCCCTGGTCCCTCGCACTAGACCTCCTGTCATGCAGGGCTCTATCCCTGGGAAAGCGTATGGAGTGCTTGATGGTAGGGTGATTGATGGGCAAAGACGAATAATCAGTTGAGAAGATGGAAGGGAAAATGTTTGGCTTGTTCAGTCGACGTAAACGGAGGGGTTGAAGAGGGCATGTAGAGCGCAGCTGACTTGATCAACTCTGGATGGGTAGCGTTTCTAACACAAGATCCATTTGAAGAGGATCAATGGCATCTAGAGTCGTGAAAACCATCATGTTGGAAGATAGAAAACTCATGATTAACGGATATAACACATGATCTATTCCGCGAGTACAAAAGCATCTACAGCCTGAAAACCCGCATATCGCGAAACAGGCCCTCCCCAACCCCAACATCCCAACATCGAATTACCCAAGACCTAAAACCCCAGTCCCTTCCCTAAACCATCCCTCCCCACCCTCCCAATCCTGATCTAATCAAACACACCCCATCTCCCTCCGCCCCCCCTCTCTTTCCGCAACCAAAACCCTCATCCCCTCCTCCACCTCCCCTCCCCTCTCCACAACACCCATAACGCCACATCTCTCTCTCTTCCTGCCACCTTCCCATTGATAACACCGTTTCAGTAACCCAGCGCGAAAATCATTAATCTGCCCGCATGGTTTCCTGAGACCTGTGATGCGCACGATGGGCCCGCGGGGGGGGGTATGTTTGTAGAGGGATGGTGCGAGGGAGGGGAAGAGGGAGAGGGTGAGGAGGACGGGGAGGAGGAGTGTGTATGCCAGGCGCCGCCTACGTAGCAAGATAGCCAGCGCCGCGGCGAGGGCGACGAGCGCGATGGAGATGGTGTAAGGTCGAGTTTTAGAAGCAGCGAGGAGGTACCCCAACGCCGTATTCACCCCACCCTTGCGGTGCGCGAAAACCAGCCGGTCCCCCTCCCCCAGCCCATGAAGATCAACACCCTGCGTAGTAATGTTCTCGCCCATCTGCCCCGGAAGCACGGGCTGGTTGTCATAGCCGCGGAAGAGGGGGTGGAGCAGGGTTTCGAGGGGGAGGAGGTGGACTTGTTTGTTGTTTGGGGCGAGGGGCGTTTTGCGCGCGTTGTAGGTGTGCTGGACGGTGGGCCCGCAGTGGGCGTCGTGTTGGACGCCGAGGGAGGGCAGGAGAGTTATGGAGGGGTGGGGGGTTTTGGAGAAGGTGTGGTGCGGGGAGAGGGAGGTTGCGTGGATGGACATTGTGGGGGGTGGGAGTGGTGGTGGGTTGGGGCTGGTGGGGTTTGTGGAAGCGGTGGAAGCGGTTGTGGAGAGGGGTGGAGGGGTTGAAGGGTCGATGCGGTAATTGAGTGGCGGGGGAGTACAAAGGCTCTTTGTGTTGACAATCTGGATGTTTCGAATTGCGGCGGTGAAGAATCAGTGGCGATGCGACAATACGATTGTTCTGCGGAGTATAATGCTTCGAACGGGGAGCCAAAGTTGGCGTCGATTTCGATCTCTCAGTTTTGCTTTCAGGTCTGCAGCGGTCGGTCCAGACTTAGAATGCCGTGCCTCGTGTTGTAAGATTTGCTATCAAGGGCAAATCATCAAGCAAACGACGGGCGATCGAAGAAAAGGATTCAGTCCCGTCGAGAACTTGAGCCCATCGCGCCGGCATACTGAGGGTAGGGTCTGACTCGAAGGGGGACGTCAATATCCAGGAGAGGATCCGATTCTGCCCTATCCCGGGACGTCCCTCGAAGTGTTGAACCGGACAATGAGGGATCAATGGCGGAGAGACCATACCGGCTGTCTTTGCTGGACTGCACAGTCTGACAGATGTTCTTCCAGGCTTTGGTGAAGTTGTCACCAGATTGAGGATCAGAGGGCGCCATGACTGCTGCTGGTACTTGAGTGTTGTCAAATCCTGCGATATAGACGGAACGATAACTTGATTTAAAAAGAGCTCGAGTATGAGCGCAACATACTTCTATATAACGTTGAGATCTATGAGGCTACGCAACCAAGACATAGATTCCTTGCGCCATGCGCAATAGCCGCCAGCAGGTCGACGGGCATTGTCTCTTAATTGAGGTCTTCCACATCGCAGCATGTGTAGCCGCTGTAACACCTGAGACATGTTGAGGTGGTACAGTAAGACTACGGGCATGACAGAATGCAGTCGCATCAAGAGAGTATAGCTGATAACCGCGAGAAAAGACATTGGCTAGGATAATGGGGCAAGCGACCAACCGTTATGGATCCTTGGACCCAAGTCGGAGAATTGTGCATTGTCTCCCGCATTGTGCCCGCATGCACTGGCGATATTCTCCTGCTATGGTCTTTCTTCAGCGCAGTGGTCTCGATTGATCGACGTGCTGAGGTGGTAAAACATTCCATTGGTGTGACAGTAGTCGCACATAAAGTGGGTAAGCGACGTCTCACATTATTGCGCCCCGAACTCTATATGCACTCCCTCCGTATTGACGTCCCACTGAGAGGACTTCGGTAATACTCTATCTCAAATATCGAAGCGATAGATGGGGTCGCTTCAAATATCTCCGATTGTTTGCGTCGTCAGTTCTCACCTTTGTAACAGTCTGGGCAGCGTGCATTGCCGGTGTTTCCTCTGCCTATAGCTTGTTACGACTCACATACAGATATTTAAAAAAGCCTCCAAATGGTGGACTGTGGTTCAAACATGGATATTTAAGATACAGGAAAGCCATTGTAATGGAGAATGGAAATCATCGTAGCGTAGGCGATACTTGCACAAGATGGAATGATGTCAACATAAGAGCGATCTTTTTCCAACCTAAGGCATGAGAAAAGTGATGAAGAGACGGCCACTCGCTAACGAGGGGATTTGTTCCTGCATAAGTGATCCCTGAGGATCGAATGCGCAGTGCGCACCTATCGATCAAGCTCCCCTAGCTCAACATGCGGGGCAGTGGGGGATCGGCTCGACCTGCTACGTACAGGGAGATAGTCCATAGGGTTTGTAGGGGTCGCATATCGGGACCACGCGTGGGCAAGAGAAGCCCGTTGTGTAAGCCTTCGCTCACTGACCCAGGCCTCTTTCCAAGTCTCTAATGTAGATGCATCCAGGCCCGAGTCTCCTTCGTGCACGTGGAGACTCTCTAGGTAGACTGCGTCACACCAAGGCGCAGGGACTGTTCGCTAAGGCGTTTCGCCCATACATGTACGTGGGAGGCGACGGTGATGCGACCGAGGTCGCAGGCATTGGCTGTAGCGGATATGCGAAGTCAGTAAGTTGCCAGGAAAGAGGGAGAAGATGATGAGGTACAGTCCTGCGGAGGACAGGATCAGGCTGTGGATCCGGACGCTCGACTTCTGTTCGAACTTCTGTTCTTGACCCATAGCGCGACGCGAATGCCAGATCTCGTACAGAGTTCTACATGCCTTCATACAGGTAATGGAGATAACATCAACGGTACCAATGCGAGTGTGTTTGACCACCGTGTCATACAACGAGTGATTCAAGATTGCAACAGTGCCAAGCCGTCGAGGATACTTTGACCAATGGGGCTTAGATCAATCTTATCTCTTATCTCCGCTATCGTCTTATCGCTGATCGTCGAGACCTGAACAATCTTTGCCCACGCTCCAAGATAAAGCACTCATTCCTTGTCGACAGTACCTGGGTCTTCCATGAAGCCTTTTCCCCCGCTCACAGTTCTCTGGTCATGGCTACCAATCATTGCACATGCAGCGCAGGTGCTCCTAGGGAACAACGCAGGACCGCGAGGCCATGGTGCGGTGGCGTCAGAAAGTACAAGGTGCAGCCAAATTGGGATTGATCTTATGAAAGCCGGCGGGAATGCTGCAGATGCTGTTAGTGTCACTCTCTACATCCAAAGCCAAGGGATTACTGCCTAATGAGTTGACAGCTTGTTGCAACAAGCCTCTGTGTTGGCGTCATTGGTGAGACGCTGTTTGGTATATGGATTAAAATTTAAGATTCTGATGATCGGTCAGGAATGTATCATAGCGGCATCGGCGGCGGCGGCTTTGCTCTGGTTCGCGCACACAATGGCAGCCATGAAGTCGTCGATTTCCGGGAGACGGCACCCGTTGCATCTTTCGAAGACATGTATCAAGGCAACGTGAACGGCTCTATCTTGGGTGGACTTGCTAGGTTCGTAAGCTCGCATTCTCAATGACAATTGCTAACAGATAAAGTGGAGTGTCGGGCGATGTCCGCGGCTTTGAGTATATCCATAATCGGTACGGGGCTCTGCCATGGTCCCAGGTTCTTCAGCCCGCCATAGATGTGGCCAGGAATGGCTTTGCCGTCTCGGCGGATCTTGTTCGAGCCATGGAGTCTGCAAGCCGAAAGGACGATTTCCTTACCAAAGATTCTACCTGGGCTATTGACTTTGCGCCCAATGGTACCAGAGTCGGACTGGGAGATATCATGACGCGGAAGCGGTATGCCACTACCCTGGAAGCCATAGCAAACGGTGGTGCCGACGCCTTCTATGCCGGAGCAATAGCCGAAGCGACCATTTCTGCCGTGGCGAAATTAAACGGAACGATGACCATGCAAGACTTGGAAGACTATCAAGTCATCTCTCGCTCACCAATTTCAACTAAGTTTCATGGCTATGACATCGCTGGCTGTGGCTCGCCCGCAAGTGGCGCCGTAGCATTAAGCGTGCTCAAGATCGTTGAGGGATATGATGGCTTCGGTCAAGCTAGCAATGTTAACATCAGCACTCACAGGCTTGTCGAAGCCATGCGCTTTGCCTATGGCAAGGCAAGTGACACAAAATCCTCGCTTGCTCAAGGGCTGACGATTGTAGAGGGCAAGTCTTGGAGATCCCGAATTCATCGATGAGATGGAAGCCTTTGAAGCCGGTATCATTAATGATACGTATGCTGCGTTGACCCGAGCTAAGATATCTGATCTGCATACATTGAATGTCTCTGCATATGATCCGGATGGGTTCGAGAGCCATGACTCGTAAGTAATCAAACGCAATTCTGCTCGACCTTTCTAACATGGGTAGTCACGGCACATCCCACATAGTTGCAGCCGACTCCTCAGGCCTGGCCCTTTCCTTGACCACTACCATCAACATCTCCTTCGGTTCCCATATCATGGTACCCGAGACCGGCGTAGTCATGAACAACGAGATGAATGGTTGAACCCCCGTCCCTACCAGATCCATTCAATTGATCTTACGCGCACGCAGACTTCTCCATCCCACACGTCCGCAATGAATTCGGCTTTGTGCCTTCTCCTGCAAATTACATCCGCCCAGGCAAACGCCCTCTCTCCTCGATCACACCGCTCATCGCCTCTCACCCTAATGGCAGCCTCTTTGCGATATTAGGCGCAGCCGGTGGATCGCGTATCATCACCGCCACCATTCAGAATGCTGTTGACATCCTGGATAGGGGTCTGAGTGCGCATGAGACGCTGTTGCGACGACGACTGCATGATCAGCTCATACCAAACGAGATCACCCTCGAGTGGGGTTACGACAATGGGACTGTAGAATTCCTGAAAGACAGGGGCCACAATGTGAGATGGGTACCACCGGGGTATAGTGCGTGTCACGCCATCCGGGCTTTGGGTAATGGCGGTTTCGAAGCGGCTGGTGACCCGAGACAAAGCGACTCCGCTGGGATTGTCTTCTAGTGTTGTGGTTGTGTCGCTTCTCACACGCCTGTAATTTTGACCTGGCCTGATACAAGCACGTCACGTGACGAGCATTATCAGCAAGCTTCGTTGACAAGCTCTGTTCAGTCTCGGTCGTCAGGGTGACGTGCCAGTGAGGATCTGTACAGAGTCTCGCATTTAGCATGCTAGGAATGGGAGGGCGCACATGGAGATTGGAATGTGAGTCTAGAACCCGCTAGAGGTCAATCACGATCACCTCGACGGGTACTTAGATTTGCAACATATATAAGAAGGTTGAGGAAGCTGTCTTCGAAGACGTGGCGCAGCGGGTCACCTCGCGAGCCTGCTACCTTCCAAAGTCTAGTCCGTTCCCTCGGCAGCGAGAGTCTGAGACTTGGAGATGTCGATAAGACAATCGTGTCTGCACCCTATCCTAGTCATAGGCCCCTTTCCTAGTTGTGGCTGACGTAGGTAATAACTAGTTGGTGCATTCCGGTCGAACAACACCAGTTTTCCGGTTCTGCTCCGGTTCTCCATCTACCGGCGGTTGACTGAGGCAATTTCGCGAAAGCTGCCTCAACCACCGCCAACATTGCAGCCTATTCCACACGTGTATTTTCACTTCTTGCCTTCAACCTTACCAGTACACAAACCCATCTCTCAGAGAATCCAAGAATCAAACCCAATTGACTCTGAAATCCACTTCCATCATGTCACTTATCCGCGACCTCCTTACAACTCTCCTATCCTACTTCCACCGTCAGTACCGCCAGGCAAAAGCCAGCCATGCCGCTTACGAGCGCCTAAAAGATCCGAAGTGCGTCCTTTCTCTGGAGAAGCTTCCAACCGAAATCACGCTCGTGATCGTGTCCTACCTCGATCCGGTGTCTCAAGTGTGCTTGAAGAAGGCCTGTCGACATTTCTGGCCAAACATACATGTGCCTAATAGAGAGCTATCAACGTGGGAGCGCGCTTTAATCCGATCCTTCATCATGCACGACCAGTCCATCTCCATGTGTGACCGGATGGATCGCCGCATCTCCGAGTCATTACTGCTCGGTTCAGGGGATGGGGCAAATACTAGAAACCAACACGACTGGCGCCAGCCTCGTGAACGTTCACCTACGCGCTCGCCCCGACGGATTCGCACTTGTTCAAGAGCTACTTGCTATATAGACATACGGTTGATGGAGATAGAGCTCCGACAGAGGGAAGTAGAGACACAGCTGCGAGCGCAGACGAGACGTCTACGCCTCGTGAGCGCATACATGGCAGCCGGTACGCCTACTTGAGGATCGGATCGTGGGTGCTTTAGTCAGGGGTTAAGCTGACCTAGCCTCGATTTGATGATCTCGCAGTCGAGAGGCGCAGCTCGTTTGTGATTGCTGTTGTACAAACACGGCGACCAGATATGATGGTCCTACGGTTCTGTGCTACTATTGTGGGGGCTATTCTATAGTCTTCTAAGGTATTATGGTTCTCCTACATCGGGCACCGTTCTCTCGAATTGCAAAAATTCGAAGGAGGGGCTAGGTTCGAGAAAATAATAACATCCACGTTTATTCATGTGTCTTGCATGTCGCAACTAAGCAACCTTTGCGCATAGAAATAGGATTTTCCAGGGCTGTGTCTTTTAAATTGACTGATGCTTATGTTAGGAGATGTGCAGCGGAATTTCACTCGAGATTTTCGTCCATTGAAGATACTTCTTCAAGAAAGATGGCTTGAAAAACCATTCTTTAATAAGCGTTCGTCAAGGGAATTACCGTCTCATTACTCATTGGAATCGCTGCCACAACCATTACAAGCTTGCACTATCATAAGATCACGGATGAGCAAGTTCCTAGACCTTTCAGCACTCCACGCCGCTGCTCTGACCTCTCATTCCCACAAGTAACTTGTTCGAGGAGTGCAGTAGATGGGCCCTGATATGCATCTCCGCGCAGCAGTCCGAGCAACTCATTTCCCATCATTAGAGGCCACAACTCATGATGGTCTGTCCCGGGTGGTGGCAAGAACCGAGTCCCTATCACGATCACTGATCCGCACTATGCTTCAACTCAATCCCATGCGACCAAAGCATCAAATCAACCCCCCAATGAATTCCATCAACACTCCCATCTCCCTTCGTATCACCACACTATTCCCCCCCTTCTCATTCACAAGCCCACCTCGTTCACAAGGATGACGTAATTGAAACACCGCCCCTTTTCCCCCAATCTCCACTCTCTTCGACCTTCTTCCTCCCTCCCTACCTCCCTGCTCATATCTAGACTCTCTCATCCACAGCACCCTCCTCAAGCCTCGAACCAGAAACACCACCCTGATCAAATCCCACAAGAACAGTGACAAGGACAGCAACTAGAATACTTACACCATGCATCTCATCACCATCCTCACGTCCTCGCTCATCACCTCCATCTCCGCCTTCAGCATCACCCTTGATGGGCCCGGCACCTTTGTGCCTCCTCCAAAGTCCGTCGTGGTACGTACCTATTCCTCCTTACCCCTTACCCATGCATCCACACCCTCCTCTCCACCCCCACTCCCCCTTCCTTCCCCCACCACTCACCCCACCCCTCCCCCTCCCTTCCCATCAACTAGCGCCCCTCCCCTTACTAACGCCACCAGCTATCCGCCCTCCGTGCAGCCGCCTCCTCCCAAGTAACCTCCGCCCCCTTCGCCTCCGCGCTGAGCAAGCTTCCCGCCTCACAGATCAGCGGCCACAACATCCCCTCGGACATCGCGCTCGCGGCCGACCAGATCATCTACTCGCATGACCTGTCGCATTTGCCGGCTTGGCTGAGTGCGGCGCCTACTGATGGTGTGAGTGTGCTTTCTCCTTTCCACCCTCCTGCCTGATGCACACAATACACCCATCTCTCGCAATACCCCCTCATCACCCCCCAACCCCCCTTCCTTCCCTTTCTCCAAACTCAGAGCCCCGTACCCTTTTTCCTCAAAGTCAGGGCACTGCCACAGCCTAGCACGTTCTACTCCCAACACCCCGCCCTCATCCCTCCCCATCCCCCTATCCCCTTCACTCACTCCCCCTATTTAACATCCACACAGCCAATCGCCAGCGCCCTAAACGCCGACATCGCCTCCGCCGAACAGACCCGCATCAACGGCGCCAGCAAATTAACCGCCACGGGCAGCGCTGCGAGTGCGATATTGGCGTCTGCCAGCGCTGAAAACGGCGGCTCCAGCTTTGCTGCGACGACGAGCAGCTCTAGTGCGCAGACCAGCTCCAGCTCTAACGTGACGAAGATGGGGGGTACGAGCACGACTATGAGCGGTACGAGTACGGTGACGAGCGGTGGGAGCACGACTACGAGCTCTAGTACGCAGACGAACCCCATGAGTACGAGTGGTAGTACAGGAGGTGCGCGGGGGGGGAGGGCTACGGGTGTGGCGGTGGCTGCGGGGATGCTGGCGGCGGGGGTGGTGGGTGTGGTGAGGGGGCTTTAGGGGACGGGTGTGGGCTCTCGTGGGGGGTGTGGGCTCTCGTGGGGGGTGTGGGAGGGAGCAGACGGCTTGGGTGCGGCGGGGTGGCGGGTGGCATTAGGGATTTGGGAGTGTGTATCATTAGAGCTGTGAGATGGGATATATGCATGCTAGTGAGTCCTAGCAAGGGAGTAGAGCAATAAAGCAAAACTTCAAGATCTGACATGTGCTCTGATCGAGATTGGATGTATGGAAGCAATCTTCCTTTACTTACTCGTGAGGTGCGGATACCAGGCGTTGCTCCCCCTGCTCATTGACCTCTCGTTCAAGCAAGTCAGGTTCCAACTTTAGCAAACATCAAAACCGTATCCAGCTCTGACTGTTCCAGCTTTCTTGCTTCTTTCGGATAATCACATCGCAAGAATGCAGGATCGCAGTGTTGGGTCTATGGGGAATCTCAATCGTCGTCTCGAAGATTTTAGGTGAAGTGGAGCGGAGCAAGGAAGCAAACTTGGATGTTGTCGAAGATTGGTGTGGAGGTGCGCGCTCTGATTGAGGTCGGATGCTTGCAGCTACCTTCGTTCACTTGCTTTGTAAGCCGTCGAGGCTTCTCTTCCTCCCTCTTCTTGTGCCTCCTTATTCTCCTTGTCCGAATTGTATTTGCTCCCTCCTCACTTTCCGTTGCTCCCCTCCTTGTCGCTCACACTCTTCGGCCTTCGATCCTTACGTTGTTCCCCGCGTCTCGTTTCTCCCCAATTCCATTGCTCCTCTTCCCCTTTCTTTACCCTTTACCTCTCGTCCCCAGCCCCTGCCAAAATCATCAATATCAAAGATATACCATTCTCAGCCTTTCTAGCCTTCTCGAGAAAGAGAGCTCTCGACATTCAAATCATCTTCCTCTCCCCCCGGATTCGACTTCCTGCGCAACACGCTCTTGGTCAGGCAGAGAGCATAGAGATGCTGACCATGTGAGTTGCACGTGGAGAGGAAGAAGCTGGGGTGTATGGGATTTTCTTTGTTATGGCTTCTGTTGACTTGATGGGAGGCTGGAGATAGTTGAGTTGTCGATACGGCGACTGGCAACTCCACGGATTAGAGCAGGTCCAGGTCTGTAGGGAGGGAGTTGAAGGATGAACGATAAGGCGGGGTTCTGAAAAGATCGAAATAGAGGCTGACGACGGAGATGGTAGGCAGCCCACAATGGAGGGTGCGGTGATAGGGTGAGCTGAGTGCAGGAGGATTATATTGAGAGTGGCGAGATCGCGCTGTTGGTGAGAACGGCGCTTGGTAGACACAGAGATGGCCAAAGTCAATCCGCTCAAACGTTCTTACAGCGATGCATTTTGGATATCCATGCATGATAGCTGGTCTTGCAGCCCTGATGTAGAGGTACAGGAAGGTGGAAGGAACCACGGAACGGCTTCTGTCAGAGCCTTGCCTTGCCTGAAAACCGCGTGCGTGATGTCTCGGAGTGACGTTATTGGGGAACCAGAAAATGAGTTGACACGTGAAAGCGTTGAGCGGCTGTTGAAACTCCGCGATGTTTGCAGCTGGAGAGGCTCTCAGAACATCAATAACAGATTCGCATGTTGAGAAGACAGCTTTAATGACAGCTTGATGCATGCTCACATACATCGCAGCCGGATTCGAAGCGATAGAAGTCTCCAGCTAGCTCTGGTCTGCCTACAGGGTTTGCCCACCCGACAGGATTACACACAAGCGATATGATGCACTCTCGTCAACGGTGAGTGAGCTATGGAGCCTATCGTCGATAGAAGTATTGCGACTTTCGATAGCTAGGGTGGATCTGACTCCGATTTCGGGGACACTCTGTATGAAATCAGACTCGTCGTGGGTTCGCCGGATACCCTTGAGCAAGTCAATGGTCGTCCAGCCGTTATGAAACTTAGGTCAGAAGACACTACCGGCTACTTTCACTTGTGGCGCAGCTTTCTCTGGTGGGAGAGCTTCCTTGGCGGAGGTCTGTCCATCAGAAAAAAATTATCTTTCACCAATCGGTATTGTTCGCCAGCTCAGTACCCTAGCAGCAGCCCGAAACTTAGTAGCAGAATGATAGTCACCGTAGCCACAATAAAAGGAAGGCAAAGCCAAGCGAGAATCCTAAGGAGTGTGTGTTGTTTTTGAGGACTGATTCTTAGATATGTCTCAAATATCTTTCCGAGTGGTCTATGGAAGTATGACAGCGCAACGAAAGCGGCAGTAAACCAGAAGCAGAACGTGAGCATAAAAACAACGGCCATAATGATGGTCGGCCAGACTGCTATGAAATTCGCGAAGATAGTCAGTGCAAAGACAACGAACGTAGAGCCGCTGGCGATTAGCATTAGTATCAAAATCCACACCCATTCGAACTCATAACACCCGGTGTCTTGATCTGGCCCGATATTTCTCGAAGGAGAACCGTTACCCGGAGTCGGAAGCGGAATGTTTTGGGTTTCCGCTGGTGAATCAGAGTGCCGTGACACTCTAGGAAAAATACTATCTAATTGTTCTTCCTCGGTCTGGATATCGGTTCCCGTCCTTCTGATGGTCAAATGATCGTCTCGTGAATCGGCACTCGTTTGTTCTGTCGACGCTACTTTCGGGCCCCATTGGCCGACGCGCAACAGCCTTAGCTGATCATCGTTTTTGCCGTGGACGTGGCCGCCACTAGCAGCACTTCCATTTTCTGGGAGACGAGACAAGTCCTTCTCGTGGTAGGTTTCCACGATGCTTAGAAGAGGCAACACTAACAACAGAACGGGGAATAATTGCCCAAAGCCCCACGTGTTCTCCGTATTGTCGCCACTGTAAGCTCGAGTGTTAAAGAGGTTACGAGTTCCCCAAGCAAGGGCAAAGGCAAGCCAAAGAATCTCCCATAACACAGACTCGAAGATGTCAAGCAAGGCTCGCAAGAATATGTGTAGCGCTTCCAGGAATATATATGCTGAGACCCAATGACTGTTGAGAATCTTTGGAATTGGCCTTGCAACATGTTTGAAAGCACTGTCCCGCAGACTGCCAATTTTGTGGCTTGGTTTCGTTCGTATCCAACGTCTACAGAAAGCTGTAGCGTTCTCGGAGAGCTTAATAAGTCTCATCAGATATCCCGAAATTAGAACAAAGAGCGATATAATCATAGGATAGGTCGAACCAAGATCGATAGTATATCTCTGGTGCGGAGTCCAGGAGACTAGACGCTGGAAATAACAAAGAGTAGGAACACCTCGTACGTTGGCTGCATCTTCACCTGCAAGCCATACACCTGTAAGCCATAAAGCATCTCCGGTTGGTAAAAGGGCAACTCCAAGCATTGTAACTGTGACAAGCATAAGGACAAATCTCCAACGACGAGCAGCATGATTGTCTCGAAAATATTGTCGCAGTACGGTCAAAGTGGCAAGATGAGTGATTGAGGAGAACCAGGCAACATAGACGAGGATTTGCCAATGGTAGATGACAATGCCGGATTTCAGCTGTGCGTAGCCACTGCTTAGCAAAGCAATGCCTGTAACGACCTGCTGGTCACTGAAAATGAGAACGGCGCGACGGAGTGTCAATTCCAATCGTCGTGCGGATTTGGAATACTTTCTGAGCGAAAGCTTGGCAAGAACCATTCTGTCGATTTCGTTGGTAAAGATCCCTTCAATACAGCCCGTTAAATAGTAGACAACGACGAAGGTAAATGTCAAGTAGGCGGTCACCAGGAAACCGATGAGAACACCGATGCCAGAGACATCCGGGTTGGGCACAAAAGCTGGTATCTTGCTGCCGTCGTACAAATAGCCACAGGCGCCGACACTTGGGTTCGACATGCTCGAGTCGCCGAGATAGAGTTTTCTGAGTAGTTGGGGTTTCCGTGATGAGCTGAATCGGGCTCAGCCTCGTATGTGACTGAAAACGACCTTACGCAACAAGGCTACGCGTTTCAGCCTCAATACAATATGTCCCAGTCAGCCCCCGACGTCATAGCGCAGAAAGCGATGAAATAGGCGCCAGGCGTACAGGCAGGGCCCCGGAAATCATTGGACCCAAAACATCGTAACGCATGCAGATGACGTCCTCCCTTGCGACAGGCCCCTAGTTGTTGCCTTGCTTGTGTTGATCGCGTTAGGAAGTCTGCAATCATTAATCCACGATCGAAGCACTGTCCCGGTTATTGCAATGATAGCGACTCGCCAAGATGCAAGAGCACCGAAGGAGGAGCTGTAGTAGGCACCCATGTGGTGTGGCGCCAAGCAAACAAAGCAAACGGCGGCTGCGGGGCCACTAGTCGATGTTTGGTCGCTTTGCCGCCGGTTAGGGGTGACACTCGGTGCTTCGAGTCCGTGGACGTTTGGCGATGCTCTTCAGACTAAGGAGATAAGGCACTGCAGTGATTGACTGTTTGAGACTGATTCATGAGTCATAAGGTGGTGATGGTGCTCGGAACACATCACGCCAGCATTGGTGGTCTAACAGTGCTACTTTTATCCAAGTCTATGTACAAGACCAAGCGTCGAAGCGTTACTCGTCAAGACAGGTAAGCTGATACTGCACCCGAAAACGTACGATTACGATAGACGCAGCTTTCCTCATATAAACTCTTTCTTGGTAACGAATGGAGAATTGGTGCTAGTCGAGAATGATACCGGGGCCCGCTCCTCCCTTGCTCAGAACAAGTCATCGCAATCTGTTGCGCCAAAAGTCTCGAGCGCACTCGCGTTCTCGCTGGCGTCTTGCTCCATCCCTCTTCGCTTGATCACCGGCGTATATACCTCGTGCTCCTCAAGCACTCGCTTTTGCTCCTCATTCGGCTTCTGGGTCGAATTGACCATCTTCTCGTTGGACTTGATGATCTCTTTGGTATCTTTGAGCTCTTTGGTGAGCTCAGAGATGGTCTTGTGCAGTTGTCCAATTTCGTTCTCGGATTGGTCGTGCGATTGCGCTCTCTTCGCCATCACCTCGATAGGATCCAGAAGCGAGTCGTCGATCCACGAATCGCCAAGTCGTCAAGGCGTCAAGTCGTTAATCATTGTATTACTTGGCGTCGCATTGGCTGCTACGTCAAGGGATGCTAATGCGATCCGCCTCGTAGAGCTGACCAGCTTCTCATTGGACTTCATGATATCCTTGACTTCCTTCAGCTCCTTCGTGAGCTCAGAGATGGTCTTGTGTAACTGGCCGATCTCGTTCTCCGAGTGGTCGTATACCTTGGGACCCTTGAGCTCCTCTAAATGCTTCTTGGCCTCCGCGTTCGGCTTCCAGGTAACCTGGTTCCTCCTGTCGACGGACTTAGGAACGAACCATCGGCTCCTAAAACGCGATATCATTGTTCGATATCTGTCAACGTTTGCCATTGGTCCGCTGGTAGGCTTTTATCAAGACTCTCTAAGTCGGCTTGGATATGCTGGAGTACCTGTTTTTCCAATGTCAGTATTCCGTCTCTACGTTTAAGAGTCGAGCTTTGTAATATGCTTGGGGAGCCAATGGCGCTTCAAAGTATTTGCGAATTTTTGACGGAAGCTCAGGAATAAGTACTAACCTCTTCGTATTTACCGCATACTCGTTCGTCAAGAATGCTACAATGCATCAACCGATTACGACAAGCGTACTGCCGTATCTCCCAGAAGCCTTGTTCGTAATCCTCTTCTTCAACAACTCTCATCGTTCGCTCTAGCTCTCTGTGCAGAGGCTTTGCTGGCTCGTCACCAATGCTCCCATCGTTCAGCCATTGTGTAAGGTCGGCACTATTTCCATCCCAGTCAGCGAAAGCGTTCAATCGTCATGATGTTAAATCGTGATGTGGGGGATCAAGTGGTGCATAGAGTCAGCTTACATTTCTTCATCCAGCTTCTCCACAACTTGTATCCAGAACATGTCTTTAAACCTTGCCCCCTTCACCTCTTTCAACTGCTTGCATAAAACGCTTGCATAATCGCCCATTTTGCTGAAAACGTCATAACGTTGAAGCTTCTTTCCATCTGCTTCCCGTTTCTTCCCATAGGCCTCTATGGTGTCGATATCCTCTACTTCTCGAAGAAAAGCCTCTCGATTGTAGTTCGTCTGGCCATGGTCCAATGCAATTTTGACTTGTCGTGCCAGTAGGCCGATAATCTCTTTGGTGGCTGGACATACATCGCGGTTTTGACCCGCAAGCAACTGGGGAATCTTGGAGTCAGCATTACGCCTTTCTGTCAGGGGATTGAACCACGAGACATCTTGTTGGAGCAGATGTTGCTCAAACAGAACTCAGAACTCTTTATACATTCAAATAGGGGCGCAGGTGCTCAACAGGATAACTCACGCAGCCGCTGTAGATTCCCTCCAGCTCTTTGGCCTTTGCTGGTGGGCCGCACTTCATAATGGCTTGATAAGGAAGTGAAAAGGGTTGATAGAGCTCTACTGTTGATCGAATAGATGAAGATGTGTGATACTTGGCCTTGTAAGAGGAGTCGTGATGGTACTTGATGAGCTTGAGACATTTATATATACCCTCAGACGAAGAGGGCTGAGTCATTTTCTAAGGAAAGTTGCTCACGCCAGAAACGCCACTAATGTATTTCATTGGATGTCGCCCGGAATATCACCTAAAGGACGTCACTGGAATGACTTAAGTCCGAGTCCCAAAAATACCCCTGCAAACCCGGTCTTAGCATTGCGAGGACTTTTTGCTCCAGCCTCTGTAGTGATGGGTCTCAACGGAGACCGCCCAGGCCTATCGAAAAGGATGTCCTTGCTTTTGGGAAAACCTTTCTTACCTCTTCGATCCCATAGCTCGTCACACGCGCACGACAGTCGACGCGTATTTCCCCTAGTATCATTTTCAGTCGTAGAAGGGTCCCCATTCCCCGTTTTGTAGCCGATCTAGGATGTCTTTGTTGGAAAATTCCGGATTCATCGGATCGTAGTATATTGTTACTACCATGCCTCGCTCCGGAGTACGGCCAGTCCGTAGATTGTGTCTTCTCCACGCTTTTGGCTTGATCGAGCTAGTCAGGACCGCTGTGAGGCTCTCTTCCGGCGCAGAGAACGCTGCCAAGCCAATGAGAATCGGCAAACTGCCTATCAGGCCTGCAGACGCGGTCAGAGAGGGTATTCAATGGCCGTCTGGAGTTGTGCGTTGATAATTGTATTCATGAGGCAGCAATTGTCCCGTCCAAGTAGGGGATCCGCTGGCTGCAAGATGCTTTTGCCCTCCAACAACGTTAATAAATGAGTAAGTGGCACTGGTATCTTGTTTGGGGAGGTGATCGAAACTCAGATCTCTCCATTCTGAATGGTAAGAGGCAACATCTCTGGTTAGAGCGTCGAAATGGACTGCCAGCAGACGATCTGGATCATCTTTTTGACTGAAAATTGTAGCTGCACTGCATGGTGTGAGGTCGGACACATCTAAGAAAGTGGACATCCTGCCATGCTGCCATCTGAAGTACGTGGCATTGCCCTTATCGAAAGCCTCCTTTCGATCTGGGGGTATGAAAAATTCGTCCGTGCTCTCCGTCGAGCGGTCCGGTTGGACAGTGTACTTCGGTCGTATATCTTGTATTTTGACGATAAAAGACAGACTCGGAGGTGGAGGAACTTGAGTTGGCTCCTTGAGAGCACGAGAGTGTCTGGAGCTTGAAGAGCTACCTTTAGTGTGGTGACTGGCTATGCCGTACATCTCATCTGGGCGCTGTGCCAGCTCCGTACTTGCCAGCTCCGTACTTGCCTGCTGGGGACGCTGCCAGAGCTGGTAAGTGGCCTCCCAAGCGGCCTCACTTGAGGCCTCCCTATCATTACGCTCTTGTTCAAACTCGGAAGCTCGGAGTTCATCGGTGACTATTTGAAGAACAGGTCGTGATCCGAACCGCAACTCTATATCGTCGAAGACCTTATACGCGGGTATAATGTAGGCCAATCCAGATGTTATATCGCCCGCCACAATGTGCCCAAAGATATCGCCGTTTTGTGCGTTAAAAACCAAGACCCGCAGTCTCCGAGCACTTAACATCGCTTTGTTAGCAAGATCTATCCAAACAAGGCAAGAGCCAACCTACTCGTTTCCCGTTCCAATCTTACGGCCCACAACTCTCGGTAGGTGCTGGAATTGTCCAATCGAATATAATAAGCGTTGCTTATCATGTATCCTTTAAGTGTACCCGTGGTCCCAGTGGCAGCAAGCACCTCACAACCTTCGGCGGCGGTCGCGATCCGCTTCGGCCAGATCCCAGAATATTTCATCCCGGGTTTCGTGATGCGATTTATCCCCAAAGCTGGATTGTAAAGCCGCAATAGCTCTTAATCTAGATCATTTAGCGGGCTGTCCTCAGACACTTCTGCTATTATGATGCCTGGCTCCAACGTTTTCAAGTCGTTCATCCCTTGGGGCTCCATCTGTGAGTCGTGATCCGACGACCTTATCGAGCTTTCACTTGGTGAGGCGATTGACGAGTAAGTTGGGAGCCAGGCCGCTAGCGTCCACTGGAATGGTTGTTGATCGTGGCGAAACAATGGCGTAGCGGTGTTGATTTCGATAGACGGATCAGGCTCGTTCCCTTCGCCATACAAGTCAGCTACATTGCATCACAGCCCGTACGAAGTGATTTCACCTCTATCGGTAATCTCCTTCGTCTGAGTCTTCATCAAATGCCAATATCTCGTCGCTCCTAGCGACAGGCCCAAGAGGCTCCTGGGGCTTGAATCGACCATGCTGTGCTGTCAACCCGTAACAGATCCCACCGACGCTTACGAAACCCGCCAATGTAGCAGGTCTAATTTTCCCGAAAGAGATAGGCGCCCCACAATCGATGTGATGATCGTAATCACGGTGGAGATATACGTGAGGATCCTTGGAAACTGCGAGAGCATACTGAGGGTTAGGAGAGATGCGGCCTTGCTCTTGTTCTTGCCCTTGAGTTCGATAGATGGCGGGCATCCTGTCTAACGTCTTGATCTTGATTCCCGGGTAATCGTGAAGTAAATCGCTCTGCTTGAGCAGTTCTTTGGCCCGGGTCCTTCGTCGCCAACTTTTTGAGCTGAACACGATCACCGGTTGCGAGGCGCCGGGACTTTTCCCTTCCATCCACAAGTTGAAGCCAATAATCCTTGGCTTCTCCACGCCTTGTTCCAATAGCTCTTGGTTGTTCTCTAGCAGTTGCTTGATGTGCGGGTAAAGCTCGTTCATAGCGTCGCAAGCTGGGCCCCGAGCCTCCCAGCATTGGGTGCCTCTGATATTCATAGTACATTGCTGTCCCACCGACTTTTCCGGAAAGGGCCAGATGGATAACCTGCCTCCAAAGATCATTTTGCAAGAAGCAGAGGGCGGAGGATTTATCTCTTTCGAGCCATGAAGATGTACGAGCACAGGATAACTGGTTCTGAGGTGTGATTGCATATCAGTATGAGAATATCCACCCAAACGTTTAGGGGGAACATCCCATACGTTCGCGTCGGTGGGTGACAACCTGCTTCGTGACCCGAGTGTAAGTCCTCCTACGGCTTTCATTTATGCCATTTGACCTTGCCACGGGTACACTGAATCACTTTGCCGTCATGTCAGTGGGCCAGCATCGATCATTCAGTCCATCGCAAACTCGTTATCGCGCTGGTTCGAAGTACAGAGCGACTGACTCTTCATCCAGCCTGCCCATGGAATCAGCACCTTACTCACTGAGATTATCTATCGAAAACGCATTGCGCGATATACTCGTGGCTTGAGTAAGAAGCACAGCAGCAGAGGCAAGGCTGAAGAAAGTCAATAATCTCACTAATGGTAAGCGCCATGCAGTCAATGCCACCAAAAAGAACATAGCTCGTCTGCAAAGTGCTGCACAGCCTTTGCCGTTTTGGACGTAAGAACCTAGGCTGATGCAGTGTCACCACCACGGCCCAATGAAAGGCGTCTTCAGGTTCTACGGGCTCCGAAAGGCGAAGATCGTCGTGAGGCTGATTTTTTGCCGTGCGACCTGGCGGGCTAAGGGCAGGCCTTGACCACCACAAACACGACGGTTCAACGCAGGTAAACCTGTAGCAGCTGCGCTGAGGCTTCAATAAAGTGCCTTGAAGGAGCCGAAGCTAGAGCCCACCACATGGCGACACCCGACTTGTGAGTTTTGGTCACTGGTGCACTATTGCTCTTTAACATGACTACGTTGTCCAACTTCACTTAGACAGCGCATTTGCTTGTAATCAGGGAATATCCCTAGTACAGAACGTCGGAACTCGGGAAGCTTGCAACGATCGCTCTGTACCAGACAATAAGGCTTATTCTCCACAAGCATGACCGTGAACACGTTGCTGGATCCACTCGATTGGCCACTTGCGTCAACGCACTCTCTCGCATTGTCTGTGAGAAGAGACATTATCAATGAAATCTTCAATCTCAGCTTTACCGAACAAGACTTCCGCTGCCGAGATGACGGGCTCACGGCCTTCTTCGATGACTGGTTCGAAGAACAGTGCGAAGCAGCGGCAAGTCAGCTTTCAGTGCGAACACATCGAGAGCTTCTACAAGTCGTCGCGCACGTCCAGTCAACCGACAACAGCCAGCATCGATCAATGATCGCCGATCAGCTCCGTACCACATTGTCAACAGCCAGAAGCCCACCAGAGTTAGCCTCAATCAATGCATCTCTTACACTTGCCGTCAGGATTTGGCTCTCGATATCTGTCGATTCACTGCAGCATTTTCTGACGCCCGGACACTCGGTCTGGTGGGGTAGTGGACGTTCCCTTGGTGATGCAATAGATGATGCATTCTCTCCAAAGGGGCAGTCCACCGAAATGGTCCAGCTCCCCAAGGCTTTCACCGCAGCCAACCTGGAGAAGATTGCCGGCATTCAGGTGCAGTGGACAAGCAATCTCGCGGATCACTTGTCGATGAAGGACGACGATACGAAGATTATGCTCTTCCATCAGGCTTCATTCCTGGAGCTGCATCGAGAATCTATGTGGTATGTGGAAAGGTCTCTCTTCTCTCTCGTTCGTCGCACGGTTGGGTGCTCATTTCAATCGGCAAGCCTCCGACACGCCTCATGATGCTTCCTTTCCAGAGTCGCAACCGAGAACTGCTGGTGCGTAAGCTTGAATAAATCAACTGATGCCATGCAGTACAAAGCTACCCCAGGAGTTGATAGACGAGACATTGCGCACACTCGGCCTGCTCATCCCATCTAGCGACACTCAGTCACGCAAATGGTTCCGCAAGAAGCAAGAGGAACTGCATCTCGACCCAAGAGCCGGATCATACGGCTCATACAACGCCACAGCGCGACAAATTGATAAATTTCGCTACTGGCGTGACCGGCTCGTGGTGCTGAAGCAGGCTTTCGACGTCTCCGAACCGCATAAGCTATCTCTCTGGTGGCACGATGACAGGAAGAAAGTGCAGTGGTACACGTTTTGGATAGCTGCTTTGGTACTGGTGCTAACGATTGTCTTTGGTTTGATCCAATCTGCAGCTGCAGTTGTGCAAGCGTGGGCTTCTGTGAAGGCCCTAGGGAAGTCATGACTGGCCGACAGAAGAACTCGAAGGGTTGTATACGCCTTCGCTTGATGTTCCTTGGATTGGCTCGCGTCCAGTGGATCGAGACCATCCGATAATCGATATCTAGTCCACTTTTTTAACCGGAGTGTGGCTCTATAGCTGCCGTCACCGCCTCAGACGAATCAGCGGTCCCCGATGTCCTATATTTCGCACTGTAGCCCTCAGGTGTTTCTGATTTAGCAGATTGTCCTCCAATGTGGCTCTGCATCTGCGAGGACGGATAACAGGTCACTCTCTTTAACCCGTCGAGTAGTCTTAGGCGGCGAAGACAACATCCTTGCAAGCCCGACAATGTTCTTCACTCATTACTCGCACACAATGGACTGAGAGCAAGCCCAATGTTTCATGCTGACGGTGAGGTTGACAGATTGACCAAATGAGGCATGTTGCCGGACGTCATATCGGCCCGTGTCCCAGCCTTATATATATTGGCATTGAAGAGACGAGGCCCACCCATCTCACTGCCCAAACTTCAGCGTACACTGATCTCGTGGGTGATCGGCGAGATTCAGTCGCTGCTGCCTAGGATATTGGATCTGCGCAAGCGCCTCCAACATACTTGTACTTGGGATCCTTTGCAATTAGGTTACATGAAAAGCTTTCGCTCGCGCGATGATCCTGCGGAGCACGTGACACTAAAGCAGCCGTCGGCAAATCTTCGGTATCTTGGCATCACATGTACTGTACTCGATTTCGATCTAGCAACCTCAACATCACTGCAGCTTTTCTCGAACAACGGTTGAACCCGAAATATCTATTTATCTGCTTATAAGCTCGATGCGGCAAAAGCTGGACCCCAATAATTGGGCTGCTCTACATTGTACATGTCATCTCGACCAAAGTCTTCTGAACGCCCATTCAAGACAACGCCGAGACTAAAGACCTGGGACGGATCATTGCAACCTTCGACGATTTCCATTACGTGGCAAATGCTACGTCAGACTATGCGTCAGCTTCTAGTGACGCGTCATCGTTTGGCTGAACGGCACAGACTCCTCAAGCGTGGCTTTTTGTCGGCTGTCGGAAAATACTTTTATGCGCCAAGTCTATTCTTCAGTACAAGAGGATGGATTGGGATCTCGCAACCTAGTCTCTGGGCATCCCACTTGGCAGCTGTACAGAGTTCGAAGGCCTAGATTGCTGGCAGGATGAAGCTCAGCAGCATCGTTTGGTTTCTTTTCTCTTTCTGTCTCACTACAAAGGCAACATCCGGTACGCTTACTTGCAATCCTTCGACCTGTTCTTCTCTCAAGCTAATGTCCTCAAGCTACGTCCTCGACGGTCAAAAGTGGCAACTACTCCGTCTTGGGCTGCGGGGCCAGAACCGATGGGGTCGGAGCCCTTGTCCAACAGTTGAGAAACGGCCTCGAGGTCGCTCACCAGTCCCCCAGCACCAGTATTGTCTATAATAAGTTCTTCAAAGGCGTTGACCCCACCGTCGTGAAAGGCGTTCTATCAGGCCTAGCCATCAGACTCAACATCCCAAACCAGGGCCAGCCCTGGCGTCCGAAAATCTTTTGCGCCAACCTGAACATGCCGAGACTTGCTCCACATGGGGAGATCTGTCAGGACCGTTCGGTATATGCTACTGCATCGAGGCGTTATCAGTACGTGTTCCTCTGTCAAAAGATATTTAGTCTGAAAGGGCGTCCGGATGCAACCGACTGCGCTGGGACTCTAGCGCATGGTCTCGAGCCTACGGGACAAAGCCTCGCCAGGACGCAAATGACTATTCTCCTGCATGAGCTTGTGGATATCTATCTTGCCTCGAGGCCGGGTATGCGGCCTTTGAGACCTAAAGTCTTTGGCCTTAATGCTGTGATTGATCTACCGGCCTCCAAATCTGTCATCAACCCCGCCAACTATGTGTTCTATGTTGCAAGTACGTCTTTGCCATTAATGTAGCTCCAGTAACGCCAGACACTGATATGGACAGATATTATGGCTCACTGTACGAGATTTTGAACTTACTGAGTCTCTCAAATCACCAGAACGTAACCTCGGAGAATTGAATAGCACTAACATCTGATCCGGCCCCACTGTCGTGTATCAAATCTCAACGGCCATACCAAGCTATTTCTTCTGTTGGCAGGTCTCGGAGACAGCCCAGGCATCAAGGCTATCAATACTCTTAACATCTGATTCAGAAATACCAGCGGGAAGCTCAGCCACACGTACAAGTAGCTCTTCAACAGCTTCATTTTCTACAGAACATTGACCAGCTAGTTGCCTCTAGTCGCCAAGTGTGTCAACAAAAGATTGCTGTATGCGCATCATTTATTTCCGTTCGCTACGGGTATGATCTATTTCGTGTACTCGTCTGATACGCGTCGTCTGCCTTCCACTGCATGCCCGCAAAGCATACATATCTCTCACTTCTTGCGCATGTATGACCTCGACTTTGCTTGGATCCATGGACTAGCAGCGTGTTTTTCGGATCGCTGGAGCTCTAATCAGACGTGTTTTGACGGTGAGATCCCAATAACGGTATTCTAGTCCCGCTCATCTGCTCGAGACGTGCTTGTCAAGTGGAGATTTCTGAGCCTCATAATATTTTGAATGTATCGATATTGCTCTTATGTCGCCTTCTTCGTGCCGTATCAATTAGTGCACTTGTTCAGTACTGGTTCTTCTCTTCTGTTAAAGATCATGTGCGGTCGAAAATCTCGTCCTTTTTTATATCGCAACCGGCCGCGACGAGAACCAAGGAATGAATGATCTTCTCCTCTGGCACCACGTGCGAAAATTCCAGACACAGCGACGAAGGTTTCGACAAGCTGGGTGGCTGAATCTAGGTTTCGAAGAGACTTCACAGCTGAAGGAAGCCTCACACATGGGAGATCGCGTGGGTACTAATCTCATAGAAGAAGGCTGGCGCTTACATTTCTCTCAGCCAATCGCTTGGATCCTGGCAAGTCTTCTCATACAATACAAGTATAAACTTATCCAAAGAATGCGAAACATGGATTCAGTGCTGACTATTCAATGTCTGTCAATGCACAGATCGTCTTTAAATAACAGGACATCTCGCCGCTTTCGACATGATCTGGATGCTCCCCTCGGTGGCTCTAATCCACAGTTCAATCTGCAAGCTTGTCCCTCCTACATACGATCGCGTTATTGGAGATAGTCGGGCTCGAGGATGTCGACCTACATGTACCAAGCAGCGCATCACCTTCCATCATTGCCTCCATCCCTCAAGCATCTACTTGCATGCTTATTCGGATTCTTCACGCCCGAGCTGTTGCATCTCCTGACGCGTTCGGGGTCAGCCGTTTATGGCTGCTGTTTCCTGCGGTATCGTCATTTCGCCGGATCATACACGCTTTCGGAGCGGCAGTCTGCCATCTTCGGATCCTTCATGTCTGAGCTGGACCAACTCTGGACGTGCTGGGGAATCGCCGTATATCGCTGCTGTTCCTCGCACCATCGCCATCTCGAAGATTTACGCGCGCTTCTCGAGCATTCATTCACCATCTTCTTCGCAAGCATCTTATCCCAGCTTTTACGCTCCCTGGAGCTTTGCATATCGACCGCTTATGTCTTCTGTCTGCCGCACTATCGACATCTCAAAGCTTCATATGCAGTATACCGCAGGAAGAACGACCCAAACTGCTATTTCCCTCTCGCCAAGCTGCCTACCGAAATCACGCTCATGATAGCCTCCTACCTGGATCCAATCTCTTGAGTATGCTACAAAAAGACGTCTCGGCACTTCTGGGGCCGAATCGATGTACCCAACGCCTTTTCCATGCAATCTGCATACCAACTCAACCTACCTGCAGATCTCTCCGCCGACGACAGAGATCTCTTCGACTTCCTGCTTCGCGAGTATGATTTCAATCCACGTTTCGACCCCATCTCGCGCCTGCTAGCCAATTTCCGTCGTTGGAGCGCTGAGTGCAGGGCCAGCGGGGCGGGGTTGTCAAGCCTTCGCAAGTCCGGGAATGTGAGTGAGAGGATCGTGCTCGACTGCGTGCGCAGGGGACTGGGAGTTGTAAAGGAGCTTCAGCTTCTTATCGAGGAACGTGCGGGTCTACACGACCTGAGCGGAAAGCCTCGGATAGAGATGATGGATTTGGAAGGCGAGATTCGGTTGCCCAATTCACTGACAAGAGTACCTCTCCATTTTCGTCGAAGAGTCGTTGTCCTTGGATCGACTTGCTATTTGATTTAGATATGCTTTCGTCACTTCGGAGGTTTGGAGGGTGGGTGTGATGGATCAGTGCTCTGTCTGGCTCTTGGTGGTGGGTTGCTGCTTGGTAGCTTTCTGCAATCACAATCTTGAGTTGGAATCAGCCTTGTAATTCATTGGAGGAGGAAATATAGCAACTCTCACCCACATTCATGACCATTCCGTGCCTACCCCTCATCACTCTCCTCCTCCACCGGCGCCGGCGTCCTCCTCTCCTCCCTCCGCTTCGGCCGTCTCCTCCGACTCCGACTAACATTACTCGCGCTATCATCCGGCGCAATCTCGCTCCCCCCCCATCCATCCTCCGTCTCACTCTCCCACCCTCCCCAGCCCACCCCCCCACACTGACTCGCCGGTGTGCCAAGCCTGGCGTCAAGATTCTCCCCGCCTCTCCGTGCCTGATTCGCCATCGACAGGCCCGCGCCTCGTTCCCGGAGTGCGAGGCGCACGGTCTCGGCTTTGGAGTGCAGGGCCTCGAAGGCGTCTTCGAGCGCTTCCATGCCGAGGTAGATCTCGCGCTCGACTTCAGCGAGGACGGCGATTTCGGTTTCTTCGTCGAGGGCGACGGGGGCGCCGGCCGTGGCGGGGGCAGGGGTGGGACCTCTCGATACCTGGGCTGTGGCGGGAGTGGGACCGCGAGAGGGAGGGGGGTGGTCTTCGGCGCCGGAGCGGAGGAAGCCGTCGAAGCGGCCGGAGGTGAGGATGTCCCATTCTTGATCGCTGATGGCGGCGAGGGTGGCGAGGACGTTGTGGAGGGGGGGGTGGGAGAGGAGGTAGATTGCTGATTCGGGATCGCGGGGGCGGGTGGCGAGGCGGTAGAGGCGTTGGATGGCGAGGGCGGTTTGGGAGAGGAGGTCGGATGGGGGGGTGTTGGTGGGGATTTGGGAGATGTTGGAGGCGGTGGAGGAGGGGCGGGTGGGGATGACGCCGACGAGGGCGGAGAAGGCTGGCCGTTGATCGGGCTCGAGGCGGGTAAGCATGGCGAAGGTGAGGGTTTCGTCGTCGACGTCTTGAGGGGCTGAGATGGGGTTGGATGGTTGAGAATCGAGCCACCGGTTGACCGATTGTTTCGTTTTCTTGGATTGATTGATGTAGTGCTCCTTGTACTCCTCTGGCACGTCAATGTCCAGCTTCTGACAGGGCGCTTCGGTGGTGGAGATTCCGAGGCCGACTTGAGCGGAATCGAGGACGAAAGCTGGCCAAGGTGGCAGCTCACGTCGACCAGACACATATTCTAGGATTTCGCCCCAGCTTACTCCTTCATCACCGTAATCCTCTGGCTGTGGTATTGATTCACAGATAACGCATGTGCAGGTCTCGGATGAGATGTCCCGAGCGAATACAGCTTCTAGTCTGTCCAGTAGTCTTCGTGCAATGGATCTGTAACCTGTCGCGACAGCCATGGACCCATTCTTAGAGACTACCTTGGTATAGTCGTCTAGCGCGTTGTTGAACGGCGCAAAGAACCTTGCGACTTGGTTGGCGTGGGGTACTGGAGGTTGATTGATGTCTTGAGGATGGCTTGGACCTGCGCCCAGAAGGCTCTTCGGTACACTCTGTGAGAGTCCTCCATTTTGCAAAAGGTAATCGACCTTCGGCTGTTGAAAAGGTACATTCGGCGGCGGCGGCGGAGGCGGTGGCATTGGGGACCCTCCGAAGGTATTACCGTAGCCCTCGCTCAAAAGGGAGAAAGCCGGTGTTTCTTTCCTATCTGGTGGGAATCCAGGATCTGTCAACGTGGGTGTTCTTGGTGATGAGTCAGGTTCTGTAAGTGGCGAGGCTGCGCGATGCTCTTGGGCGGAAGGAGGTTGAAGTTTTGGCTGGTTCGGTGCCACTGATGTTGCGTCAGAGTCGGTGGCTGTTCCGGTAGCAGACGAAGCATGAATGGGAGACAAGGATTGACGAGAGCGCACGCCGGACGAGATGTGCTCCACCGTGACTGGTTTCGGCTTCGCTTTTGACGGGGTACTGGTCTTGGACCTTCTCGGGGATTTTCCATCGTCTTTGACGTCACGGTGACTTGTTCTTGACTTTGTGGAGGGACGTCTCTCAGACTTCTCTTCACTGACGGAGCTTGCCCGGCCCAGCTTGCGCTTCAGCTCATCTGCCGCTCGTTGCAAGTCCGTTCTCTTGCGTTCCACCTTTTCTAGCCGTTCCACCTTCACACCCTTCTCCGGCTGCCCGAGGTATGTCAGAGGTGGGCTTGGCGGGGCTGCTACGGTGACGTTGTTTGGTCCATCTTCTTCACTCTGCTTCTTTGTCTGGTGTAGATCTGTTGGGTCTGGCGTGTAGTAGCTGAGTCTCGGGTTGACCACGTTGTCCCGACTGCCAACGGCTTCCTTACTATGCGCTTTAGAGAAGCTTGGATATGGCAAGCTGGTCTTGCTACCATTTGGCGGAGTCGACGAAGCGCTCCGCTCCAGCTCTGGGACGGGCATAGAGGTTCGGCGCTTGGTGGGAGGATTGGGAGTGGTGAGAGTGGTGGAGGATTTGAGGCGGTCCTTGGACGACGTGTTGCGGGACGAACGCGTCGACTTATGACGCTTCTCTCTGAATGGTCTCTCGACCTCGCTTTCACGAGCCTTTGAAGGCATGGCGGTGATAGTGATGATAAACTGAAGTTTGAAGCTGGTAGATGATGAATGCAAGGATGCGTTGGCGCCAGCGTCAACCTGCGCTAGAACAGCCGCCCTATCGTCCGCCGTAGTCTTGGCGCAGCTCTAAGAGCTAAGAGCCAGCGCAAAGCAGATTCATAGTTCATACGGATTCATATACCCAGAGAAGAACAAGATCTACTTACTTGACCATGATTGAAACCCTTTCCATTCACGGATCATGGGTCCTATCTCGCGGAAACAGTGAAAAGTATGATCGAATTGATCTTCCATTCATGGACCCCAGTCTTAGCGCTTCCAGCGTTGTTTACTTCAGGCCTGATAGATTCTTCCACCATCGACGGCATGTAATCTGCATGACACCGAGAGAATCTGGTGATGACCGTGGGTCTTGGAGTCAGTAGCTCGCGTCGCTACCTCCTAGGGTCAATCCTGTCGCCAGAAGGACGCCTGACATACCTTACAGTCCTAACCGACTCGGATTTTCGAGAGGTATCGATTGTGCAGCCAGACCCATGGACAGGGGACTGTGCATATATATCAGTGCTTTTGCAAGCCCAGCAGCCGAAGATCGAAGTAGATCTAAGCGCCATGGTGAAATTCAGTGCGATAGTCAAGGAAAGCCATGTATATTAGCAAGGTGTGCCTTCAACTTCCTTGTGCCCTACCTTTCATTGGCTATTCGTTGCAACTCTTGACGAAGAACAGTGGTTGTCCTCTTAAATTATCATAGCCAGTATTGGTCTTGGGTGTCCTTACGCCTGACATTATCAGCAAATCATCGTTGACAGAGACGGCGCCGACTCACCCTCGACTCTAGACTTTGGGCCTCAAGCCACAAAGAGGGTGCCGGACAAGATATCTTTTCCTCGCTCTGCAAGGGCTTCTCCCAAAATCGTTTTCGACAGCTGCTGTACACCATTTCGACATAGTGCTGTGCCGGGGGAGCTAAGCTTGCAGCTCCCAATCTGCAGGAAAATCCACTCAGTCATGGACGCACGTAGACCTGGATATAAAGCTTAGAGATGAGCACACATTCTATCTGGGGTGCGACCGCAAGAGCCATGATAGACCTTCTTAAACCTTGTGGCGTCCTAAGCTATATCAAGAGAGCCAGAAATGCCTGGCCTTTGGCAAAGTCTCAAAATTCCTGACACTGAGCGGGATCACCCATATTCTGCAGGCCACTTTCCGTGTTGCTCCTGATGTATCTCCGCAGAATACCCTTCTGGATAGGGGAACCATATTGAGGCATAGAAGGCTAATTCTTTTTCGGCAAAGAAGCTCTCGTTCGTGGCTACAGCTCGCCAAGCCTTCCGGAGTATTCCAATATAACAAGCTGGACGCCTCTTACATAACCGTTGAAGGGTCATTTCCCCTATGCTCCATGAACACGGAAGCAGAACGTGGATTGTCCTGCTTAGAATCAACACTCGTGCGCATTCCGGTCTCATCGAGGCGAGTCTTGTCAGTGTCTACCCCAAGAATGCTTCCCGGATGGCTTATCGAACAGTCCTCCTGGTCGGTTGTCCCATGATTTCAGATGAGCAGAAATACTGCCCTGATGGATGACGGCCAAATTATACTATAAAATAGTACTGGCAGAAAAGGTAAACATGTATTGAGATGCTCTTACCTCTTCGTCGCACTACTTCTGCGATATTTAGACCAGAGTGGTATATATATAAAACCTTGTTCGTGCTGTCCAGTACTCCTCTTTTCTCTCGAATATCCTCGAAGAAGGTTGATATTCGATATGGGGGTTACTCATTCAGCTACCGAACTTGCAGTATCCTCCAGCTTATTATCGTTGCATGGACCAGATTGGGCGGGCGAGTGCTCAACAACAGGTGCACTAGTCCTTGCACTGGTTTGAAACAGTCCTGTTCAGTGCATAAAGAGTCTAGCCATGCATGCAAACGCAGCAAGCAAAGGCAGCAAGCACAAAGAACCCGGTACAATCAGCAATATAGAAAGCAATTCAAATCGATAATAGGGCCCTGAACACCAGACACGCATCGATAAAGGCCAGGGCCGGGACAGGGTAAGTCAATTCTCTGGGTCTTGCTTACATAGGCGTGACGCCTATGTAATCAAGAGGTCATGACCCTCGACACTTCAGCACCCACAGATCTTTACCCCCAAACCCCATCGACGCCGTCACTGTTCCAGCACTCCACCTCGAGGTCTGTGGCGATCTCAATGCTCAGAGCTTACTTGCTGCTAGCGATCGAAAGTGAACACTAAGTTTTCCAGTCTTTTAAGCTGAGAACTCCACGGTTGATTCGAATGAAGCGGGCGTCACCTCAATCTAGGTAGCGGTCAAAAGCTGCAACATACCGCCATCAAATTTACCCATTCAGTTCAACAACCATTCGCACGTGTAACTCCGGTAATACAACTCAATAACAAGCTGGTCCATAGCTACCATGGACCCCTCTGTTCCGGATGACGAACCCGTACCTTATGGCGTCAAGGAAGAAATTCTAACACTCGGGGTGGGTGGCCCGTGGCCAGGCCTTAATGAAGCGCACCGGGCCTGGGTCTTGAACCACGGCGGACAAGAAAACCTATCTTGGCAGGAATTGAGGGCCATATTGCTGCGAGTACCTGCGGATGGGGTGACCGCGGACATCAACGAAGCACAGATAGCAATGATCGTGGGGAGCGTCACGGCAGGACTCGCGAGACCGGAAGGCAGTGGTCCTCAGCAGCATCCAGTGGCTCACTCGCAGCCAACACCCACCGACACGTCCTCTGCTCTTCGGCCTCGCTCTAGCAACAATCGCCCACCACCATCTCAAACGCCTCGTGCAAACGCACAACCGTCTGTATCGAGTAGAGAACGATGGTCAGCCGAAGACGATCGGCGACTTATCGCCCTTGAGCAGCAAGTCCGATCATGGAAAAAAATCTCTAGCCACTTTCCAGGTCGAACGTCTGCAGCGTGCAGACAGCGAATCATTGTTATAGTGGGCTCACGGTCTCGTGCTGCGCGTCGGTCACATGCTATCGCCAATCGTTCAGCAGTCGCTCGGCAGACTGCTGTCTCAGGCGATCATCCCATTCCAACGATGCCACGAGCTTCCATCGCCAGTTCGTCTCAGCTTCTCGCCGTCCTCACGCCTGCACGCCGCATACCTCACTCGACATTCCACGAGGCCGGCACGGCCGACTCGAGTTTACGGCTCCCTGAGTTAGCGAGTCCAGCAAGTATGAGGACCTCGCAACGACTGCCGTCGATCAGAGACCTTGACTTGCCAACGTTGCCAGCTCTATCAAGCCAGCCTGCTGTCAATGGTCTTCAACAAGGACGCTTGCCCGGGATTACTAATCCACCAGTCTACACTAGACCCCAACCGCCACTGCTTTCAGGACCACGTCGACAGCCTCCTCGTCCGATGCAGCTTACTCAGAACCCCACGAACCTTTCTACTCGTCAAGACAGTCCCGATTTGACGATGATATCGCATGCCAACACCTCTATAGGCCAGCCGCTTGCGGGCGCTGATAGGTTGGAGGGAAGCGCGTCGAGTTCATACCAAATCGCTAATGCCCCTCGAGGTCCTCCAAATCTGATGACAGCAAGCCCGGCTTCTACCATCCAACGACTTCCAACGCATGGTCCATTTCCCCATCCGCCCTACCCATCGTCGTCATCCTACCAAACCATAAGCGCCTACGGGCAGCGAGGTTCCTCCGGGTTGACGTTCCCTGCATCTGGCAGTAACACCCAACGCGCGCCAGCTGATCGTTCTCGTTCTCCGCCTCTCGCGGCCTCAACAGCCCTACAAACTAGCAACGTCCCTCGCCGCCGACCTGCCCCCTGGTTTACAGCTCGGCCGACCCAGAACGACACCCAACGCCAAGAATCATCCACCACCATCGACCAACATGAGCAAAACAATCCTTTCTTCGATGACCTAGAACGCTTTCGACGGGAACAGTTCGAACGAAGCGGAGATTTACGCGGGGGCTATGGGGGAAGCTACGGTGGCGGCAACTAACATAGAGAACAGACTCGCATTAGGGGAGACAGATCTTGCTTTCAGTCTGCAATAGATGAGATAATAGACAGATGCATGCATGAAAGGTCTTTGTCTTCGAGCTCTTTTTGCTTCCACATGTTTATGCAGCCCCCCACACAGTCTAATTCAGTGCATATAGAGTATCACCATGCATGTAGATGCAGTAAGCACTAAGGAAGTTCATACGTTTGGCAATATAGAACGCAATTCAAATTACACATAGAGCGCTTCACACCAAATATATATCGGTGAGGGCCAGGGTCGCGACAGGGAAGTATGATCCTGTGGATCTCGATTACATAGGCGTGACGCCTATGTAATCAGCAGTTCAAACCCCCATATATTATGCTATCCAAACTTCTCTGCTTTCACAATTTCCAAGCCTGGGTTGGGCTACTACCAGCCCATCTCTATACGCACAGCTCGCTATCCTCGATTCTTCCTACCTTGACAGACATCCGTTGTGGTGTACAAATTTTTGAAGGTCAAGATACACGACACATACGAAATACACTACTGATGACCGTACCTTGCACTCTATAAGCTCGATACTTGTTGGAAGTAATCAGCATACAGCACAACCAAGGTAGGCTGGTGTAGGCTGAAATAAAACCCCTATTGCCGTGCCTCGACTCTCACGGACATCCTGAATGGGCAATTACAGGTCGGCTAACTCAGTGTCGAACAGCTTACGAGCCACCATGGATGACCCGGAGACCATAGATTTAACAAAAGACCTCGACACCATAGGAGCTCCGAAGGCACCGGCTCTAGCCACCTCTACAATGCTGATCCCTCCTCGCACTCGTCCCACCACCAAGAGTAACCCAGTGCCTCCCTCAAATCCTCCTGCCTCCAGGTCACAAGCGGATGTAGCCTGCGAGTGGTCTAGACAGAACGTTGATCTGCTCATGCATCTCAGACATCGCGGCACTCATTGGAGAACCATTGCAGATAATTTCCCAGGCTGGACGTGGTATCAATGCCGAGCGCGGTACAAGAAGGAGCTAGAGATAACAGCGGAAGACCGGCGTCAGCAGCGTAACAGACAACAAATTGGCCCTACCGCAAGCACTGCAGAGCACGTACACGTAATCTGGGAGGCATCGTTTGCGGAGGCTCGCCATACGCCCCCTAATGGACCACCGCCCGTACGCCATCACGCGGCTATCGTCTCCCCATACCAAACAGCTTCTACCAATCGTCCACTATTAAGAGCTCCACCTCTTCTTACACCAGAGGCGAACATGTCTTCGAACGCATGGAATGCTGGTGCTAGACCACCTCTTCCTCACATCTCAACAGCACAACAGCTAGAAGATCTGGATAACGATCAGTTCGAGCGACTGATTTATCCGCTCCGTTCGATGCATCTCTCCAATAGCCGCACTCGTCACGAATCTTTAGCTTCCGGCCGTCAACCACTCTACCCCAACTTAGGAGCCAATGACGCCGCCGGTGCTCTCAAACGTAAACGTCCTAGCGAATTCATGGACTCAGCACCTATTTCACCTCAACGATCTCTGCTCCAAGAAGCAGCCCACCGCGAGGTCCTGCCTACTCAGCTGGCCCTTTTGGCGCAGCGCACCGGCAACGACTCCGACCAACGACATGTTCCCGGTCTGACGTTTTCAGCATCTAGCAATATCTTCCAACGCGCACCTATTGACCCAGCTCGTTCTCAACCTCTAGCGACCTCAACTGCTCTGCAAACTAGCAACGTCCCTCGCCGCCGACCTGCCCCCTGGTTCTACGGTGGCGGCAACTGATATCGAAGAGGGACTAGCGTTGAGTGAGACAGATGACGTTCTCAGCCTGTAATAGATGAGACAATAGACGATCGAAGCACAAAAGGTCTTTGTTTCAGTGCTCCTTCTCCTTCTACAGGTTCATGCAGCTACACGCTCTCGTAAAACCTACCACGAAATTGATCCTTGAAAGATGACCTCCAGCATGCCCTACCCATTCCCCCTCCCACTCCCAGCACCAGACCAACCAGACAATAAACGAATCGTTCATAAAGCTGCAGTACACAGACCCATCCCTTCTCTCAATCTAGCCCCTGTCACGGTTCTCATAATCTCACGATCTTGAAGCCCAGGCGGCTTCACGTAGATCCACTTCTGGATTTATCGCTATCAGAAAGCCAAAGTTTTCAGAGACTGTGGTATAGCGATCTTCTATTATTTTTGTGTGCTAAGACCCGTTATCCAGATCTCGGTCTTCTGGCCAGGGAAGGGTTAGTGGGAGATGTCTTTTCCGTCTGCGTTTCTAAGGGATTTCTTGTAGTTTATCGGCCCCAATAGCATGTAGATGACGTGCGATCAAAAGCACAGAACAAAGCAAGCACGTAAAGGCGTTGGACTGGTGGAACCAGTGGAGAATACTAAGAAGTTGAAGGCGATACGAAAGGCTGATTATGCTCTCCAACAAATGGCGTGCTTGCAGGCTTTAAGATAAGAATCCATGGATTGTATACCACTCGATTACAAGGGCCTGCATTCCCACGTCCCTTGAAATCGAAGTACGAGCGAAAGTGAAGCAACGTGTTCACGGAAAGACGTTGGGCTATAGACTGGTTCGTGGTGACTGCTGAGAGGTTGGTATTGGGAACCGAAAACTGATGATGCTTTTCGCGAGAATACAATCGTAGAGTTTGGCGCAAGAGTCTGTACGTTGTATACTACGCTGCTACAAGATTCCTACTCATCCTAAAATCGACATGCGGATAAAAGAGCAGAACAACGCAAGCACGTAAAGACGTTGAGCAGACTGCCCAGTGGCAATTGCTAAGGGGTCGATCCTAGTACTAGAGGCTGGTGATCCTTTTTCGGGGGGGTGGAGTTGGGGCGTTTCTTGTAAGGGTGGATGGGGTGTGTTATGGGTCAATCGATGAATACAGCTGGTGATTTCTACTGGGTTGATTGTAGGAGAGGTGGGGTTTGGGGTGCGCTATCGGGGTTGGTTGGTTGGTTTTGGCTGATGCTATCTCTATTTCCTGTTCTCATCATATCAACAGAAATTGAAGTGGGAGTTTGCCAGCATGATGATTCCGTGAATCGGGTTAAGAAAAGTGGTCGGTAGATTGCTAGCCTTTGATACTCCAGCAACAAAGGACCATTACTGAGCCCCTGAGACTAAGAGCGAAAACTAGTTCATGGAACAAAGGCAAAGACCATCTGGCTGGGAATATCCTGTCCGAAACGACAAGTACTTGCTGAACACATGAACATCCCAAACAAAGCGAATACAATGACATCCATCGAAAACTTCGACCAGACCAGTCCTTACAAGGCCCACCACCAGCAATGCGTAACACCTCCATTCCTCGCATGAATGTCTAAAACCATGATTCTGACTCCCCGAAGTGTTGATCTCCGTCACACTCATACCCTAGAGCGTCACGTCTCCCAAGTAATTAGCGTATCACAAACGACAACACGCAACCCAAACTATATCCTCCCTCAACCTTCCCCGCCTTCTCTTCCCTTTCTCCCTCCTCCACCTCCCTACATCACTAAGTCGAAGGCCTTTATTCTCTGCTAGGTCAACAAACAACGACAACCAATCTGCAGATGCTAGGAGCTGACTTCTGATGATTAGCAAGCATGGCCTCCCAGCCCCCAAACCCCACAAGCCTCCGTCCGAAATTGACAATCATCCCTCTCCACGACACCGTCTCGCACCCTATCGCGACGCCGGTACAGGTGAAGCACGCTATTGCAAATGCCAAAGCAGCTACCAGCCAGGCCACTGCCAGTTCCAGCAACGCCGCTACCACAGGTAGTGCTGCTGCTACCAGTCCATCTGCCACCAACGACACCATCCCCGCTGCAAGCAGGACTGGGGACGTGCCGATAGCGACTTCGATGGAAACGGTACAAGAGCAGATTCAGAGCGAACGTCGGGAGCGGCATCGAGAGACGAGGAAGATGCGGGTTGAGAAGGAGGAGGTGGCGAAGATGGAGAAGTGGAAGCGGGATATGGAGGCGCCTATTATTCGGTACGTGGATGTTGGATAGCAGTTGAGTGAGAGATATCTCTTGGAGAGTATGGGAGCTGATTGGTAGTAGGAAAGATAGGTGGGGAAGAAAGAGCCAGTTGGAGATGGCGAAGAGGAAGGAGATGAGGGCGTTGGAGAAGGAGTTGGAGAGGCTTGAGGCGGAGAAGGAGGCGAGGAGGCAGGAGAGGCGTGAGAAGCGGAGGCTGGAGGAGGAGGGCACACTTATTGAGTGACCATGGCAGGGGTCTCTGCGACTGAGAGATGTAGTGCGAGCGTGCGAGACTGCCAGAAAGGTTTGAGGTGCGTGCGAATCAGATTATGTGGTCACAGGATGGGATAGCTCAGATACCCTTGCAAGTAGCTGCCATGCCTTTGCCAGCGACAGACCAGTCGGTGGTTCACGAATTTACTAGTAGTGAAGCGACGAAAAGAAGGCCATCAGCATTGAATTATGGCCGTGAAGCGATCTGTAGGGTATCTTGATACTTCCTCTCTTTAAAAATCTTCCTTCCTCAGACTCGAGCTTAGCGGACGACGTGTGAGACATCAGAGCTTACTGAACAGACAAGATAGCGTAATGACAGAGAAAGCGGTTGTATCCGATCGAACGGACGGTGAATAAGTCGCAGTGATTTAATAGTAAAGCAGATGGTTAGCTTGACAAGATGCAAAGATTATGAGGCCATCTGAGCCCAATGAACCCACATACACGTGCGTGAGTAGATGCTGTAGGGACGACATTTGCAAGTGTGTCATGAGCCGGTCTAGGTGGATATGCGTCGTGTGGCCTCTTTGGCGGGGTGCTTGCGTGCCATGAGATCCTTGAGCTCGATGACTTGTTCCTCCTTCAAGAAGACATCTTCCACTATCCTGAGAACACCGAATTCTTGGTCCACAGGCCAAGAGCGGAAATCGACGATTTTCAATGAGAGATCAGCACCATACTGAAGCATTAGCTGAGCCTGCCTGAAGGTAGTCTCTCGTGGTTCGTTGGCAATGGGTATAGAGCCCATATACAGAAGTTACTCCAGAAAGCGACTCCAGACAGTCGTATTAGGATCGTCACCCACGCGCTCGTTCGGATCTGCGCCTGCTCGAAGGAGGATCTCCACCATGTCAGCGTCTTTATGATGGGTTTCGTTAAGCTCCTCGTCGGTCATCCACCCATCGTGCCAATACTCCGACAGACGTCGAGAACGACGTAGCGCATAGTCAAGTAGTGGCCGTTCAATGTCTGTCCGCATCTTCAAGGACCGCTTTGCTAGTTTTGCATCAACATAGAGAACAAAATTGAAAAGACTATTGTTTTAAACAAAATGAGGCGTTGTGCGACAGCAAAGGCCAGGAGCCCGTCCTTCTTGGCGTAAGTGAGTAAGTTCAAAGCGACCCACGAGCTGTCCTGTGGTGCCTTGTAGAATATGAGATTAGCCAATATACGACCTAACTCCTCGATTAGAGCTATTTCAGCTGTCTTCGTGATCTGCTCAGCCTGTCGCTGGCATCTGAAGAACAGTCTCGTGGCCCACAGGTAGCTTTGAAGGCAGACCTTGTCCGGACGTTTGCGGGTAATAGGCGGCAGACTTTTGATGTGGAGTAGTAGTCTTCCGCACGGCGCTATGTGAGGATTGAATCTCGGAGCCCATCGGTCAAGCGTTTCGCGAGCTTTGCCGGTCTTTAAAAGGTCAAACACGGACTTATGCAGGAGCTTGACCACATATTTCCGATCACATCGGACCTCCCAGATCGGTAGCTCGGTTTCGCTCACGGCCACAAAGTCGCTGCACCGAGCGTCCAATCGTGCAGCCAAAACCACCTTGTTTTCGATGATCTTCCCTTCCCTGATGATTTTAAATCGGCTTGTAATGCCTTCCTTGTGTCACACCAGCTACCCTCAAAAGCTGTAATTGTGAACAATGGCAGGCTACCAATCGCCGGTTCGCAGAGCATCAGAAGAATCTGCGCGCCCTCTAATCGCTTTTCGCATTCAATTCTGTCGAACATCTGCGTCAAATAATCATCCAGATCATCTGGAATGGTTTCGAGTCTTGCCTCCAGTTCGTTAATATAGTCCCCGTTCTCGAGTCCGCGCAGAAGAGAGTCCACAACAAGATGCACCCAGAGGAAGACACCCTGTGCTCTGTCCACGATCTTGTTGACAAGCGCTTTGTACCTCGCATCGAGCTCTTTCACTCGAGAAGATTTAGCACACTTGGCAAGCCTGCCTTCGACATAATGGCGGATGTCGCCCTCCGTGAGATCATGTAGGTCCAGTCTGAGACTCAAGTCCCGACCAAAGTGAGTTTCGAACGTGTTCCATGGGCGACTTGAAACGCAAAGCTTGGCAGAGGACGTCGACACTATATCTTTCAATATATTGATTGTGTTGCCGACGTCGTGTGCCTGTTCGTCAAGACCATCTATGAAGAAACAGAAACGTGCTTGGGTTTCCTCTGATCTGATCAAACGACTCAAGGCCCTTTCAAGCTCTTCGACGGTCCACGGATCCAGGCTCGCCATGTGATCGATGGGTCTTGAGCGACAGGAGCAGGCAATTGGTATCAGGCGTGGAATTTGCTCCAGAATTTGGAGCAATAGGTGTTGTAGTAGGCCCTGCAGCGATTTCTTCATTCGATATCCATCAGATCCCCAGAACAAAAGGCTTGCGAAAACGAGCTCCCGAGGCGCTGACCAGGACCTGAGTCTCTCCTTTGTGCGCTGGTGGTAGTAAAGAAATTTCATCAAGGTCGACTTGCCCGATCCTGCTCTTCCAGCGATCCAGAAAATTCCATCCCCAGTGCGCAGCCATTCCAAAAAATTCCACTTACAGTCAGCGCTAAATATCCATTCATATCTTTCCAAGTAAGCCTGTACTATATCGGATTCTCGAGCTCGCATTGACTGGAAACGGAGGACAGAAAGGGCATTGCGTTCCGCCCTCGCACGTTCACTTTCTTCTGCAAAGAACAAGAGCTTTGCGGCCACCGAACGGCAGCTCTCCGCCGCGCTCACAGCTATGCCAGCTTTATCCATGACTTCTTGCAGCCTATCTTCGACAGTTTGCAGCTGGTGGCTGCTCTGTCTACGGAACAATGTCAAGGACTCCAATATTTCAGAGTCTTTCTTGCTACAAGTGTTGTCAGTATGGCTCGGAACAAGTCACCATGGAATGACTACTCGATGAGGCCCAGAAAATATGTTCTCGTCTGTCGTCCAATATCGTTCACATTCTCTTGAAGTTCCTTGATCTCTGACAAGTGATAGTAAGTCCGACATCCACATTTGAAGGCTTGCCAGAGTGATGGATTCGGTCGTAAACTGAGATCAGACACAAGGGACAAAACCTCAAGGGCTACGTCGTTCGACCTTTTCGCCTGATCGGACAGGGCCGAAGTGTCCAGCCCAGTCGCGGGACCTTCTTCGAGGTTTGAATCCAACGCCCTGGCTGTATACTGGATACTGGTCGCGAGTGCGTTTAATTCTTTCAGCTCCTTTGGCGCACCATCAATTGATTTGTACAGACTATAGGTCAATCGCAGGACCAAAAGCCCAGTTTGAGTGAAGTCAATAATATTGCTCATGAGACCTATCAGCGCAAGTGGCTCGACCATACTGGATTAGAGTTCAAGCTTCTTGCAACATGACTTACACCAAGAATTACATAGGGGCCAGATCTCCGGTATAAGAACTCTGGCCTTCTTGCGACTCGAGATAGCGGACGCCTGGATACCCATCCGAGGTTAGGAATCGGTCAGTCAATGTCGAGTCTGCATGGGGAGAGCATGTCCGGCGCAATGCTAGCTTTATTTGCAGCGTCCCTGTAGCTTGCCGTAGCCACCTGCGCGACAAGAGCATTTCCGATGCGGCAACCCGTTAGGGACTTGGTGACTTGCGGAGTTCCTCGTTGTCCTATCAGCACACGAGGCCGACTCCGTTGCGAAGCCGATGTTTTACGAAACCAAATTAAAGCAAAGCTATCATCCTGCCACCGGAGTTGGGGGCTTGCTCATCCTAGTTGTTGCGAGACCGGAGCTCCTACCCGGGAGTACTCCCTTTCTAGGACCGTTAAAAGTCGAGTTTTTGTTCTTGCTCGTTACTGCGACAGTGGACCCTTCTTTGTACTTCCATCAATTTGTCAAGCAGCCACCCAACAAGACTTGGGGAAAATTGGGCCAAACCCATATGATGAGTTACACGGCAGACGGCTCGATTTGAAGACACGGCATACATCGCGAGGCTGTGTTGGAGGGCGACAACTGCCAATATGCAGTCCTAGGCCGCAACGATTGGTCCTTCTCGTAGTTGCATTGAAGGTGCATGTGAGAGAGGCGCATGCTAGAACAAGCCCAACGATATCATGGTACTCACCAACGGCATGACAGTGCTCTGGCGTAGGACCACTGCTTAGAGGAGGGATCTGTGGTTTGCCGCTGGCAGGGATCGGGACCTTGTGCCCTGCTCGTCGGTTCTAGACCTGCGATTGGTGTCTGCAGAGTGACATCAACAGCGATTTAAAACAGTTCGAATGCCGGATCGAAAGGTCGAATGGTTCCCAGTCAAGGAAATGTAGCGAGTTCAGAGCAAGCGGAACAGCACATGACACCGCTCAAACCCCGCGACAACCCTAGTCAAAGCCTTGCCTCTCCCATTAGTCTGTGTCCTCACCCACACTATCCTCTTGACAATCCAGGTTGCCTCTAATGGGTTATGACGATGTGTCTAGCGTGTAGTGCCTCCAGAAGCAGCATCGTGGTGTTCGAATAAGATATTCCTTGCTCCTTTGAGTGCAATGGCAAAACTTGCGAGTCCCCAATACAGATTTTCGCTGCATAGTGACTTCGCGAGAACTGAAGTGTGAAGCAGACTTTCGGACCTGCGGCCTGCGGTGGTCAGGAAGCAAGTATAAGAAAGGAAGTATAGGGAAATTTGAGTTTTCACTACAATTCAGACTACTTTTAGTGCCAACGCTTGTGGCGGACGCCAAGCTGGAGCTTTTCCGCGCCATTGAGCTTGGTTCAACTACATTCCACCATTCTGTACAAAATCCGTCGCATTTGATAAAGAGATGTGCACAGAGACTTGACGCGCAGCTAGAATTACGATCTCATCGTCTCGTGGTGAGGGTTCTACCCTGGATCCATGTCACTTTACCCTCACGATTGCGCCCCCGGGAAAGAATCGGTTGCGCCGCCGGGAAACAGACACCGTGGACCTCCAAACGACTTACTACTCACCCGGATTGAAGTCGCCGTTGATACTGGGAATCGACTAGTGGTGAATTTATCGACGGGTCTTTCATGTCTCGTACAAGTAACAGTTGTTGGCTATGCGCTTGATGTTCTTACAGATAGTAGACGCAATACACTCTTGTAGGATAAGAAAACACATCCGGATATTTCATGCATCCTGTGTGAAAGCCTCTAATTAAAAGTCTCTTATCCGCACAATGTCCAGCTTGACCGACTCGTTCATCTTGCGGCCTTGCATATCTATCAGGAAGGCTCGATTTTTGACCAAAGATTTTATGAACACTTTCCAGATTACGTTGGCACGTTCTTCGAACCAACCTACAAAAGCATATGGAAGAGTGAACTTGCAGGCGTCGAGATCTCGCACTAGCTATCTTGAGCCTCGCGTGTCCTGATAGGCCATGTCGTTGCGTCTTTGTTCGATGGAACAAGAGGTCGTTTTCTTTGCAGATGAAATAAACTGTCTTTTTGGACCATCTGTACAATGGCTTTGTGCTCACAATGAACTTCAAGAGACTGTTTATCAGTCATAAAACGAGTCCAACCTCCTTAGTGTTGGCTTCAACTGACAATTGCACCTACGAGGAACATAGTACCAATCGCTGAATTAGGAACCCCAAATTCCTTCGAAGGCAGGCAGGTCCTCACGTCTCCGATCAGCAGGTATGTGTCACGCGGTCACTAAGGTTCACTCCCGCTGTCATCATGCAAAACATTCAACCGACCTCTACCCATGCGACAAGGGGTACAACTCGATTCATGGCTGCAATGCTCAACGTTTCACAGATGAGACCCTGACCATCTCGCATCCCTCGCTGTGCGTCGATTGCTATCGAGTCGAAGAGACCTTCATCTGCGAACAGTTCGAAAAGGAGATGGAGTTGCTGCGCGATAACGCTGAAAGAGCTGTAGAGGCACTGCAGCAGACTAACGATCTTCATGGTTCCAAACTAGCCGAATGCAAGAACGAAGACGAGAAGAGGACCGAGATCCGTAGGCATGCACACGAGATTGCCAAGATGGATGATTTTATCGCGAACTGCTATTCTGATCTTCAGGATCTGGCAGACGAGAAGAAAGACGAACTTCGTAGGTTTCGGAATGAACAAGGAGTTTGGGGAGATGGCTAGTCTCGAAGACAGCGATAGGCTGTGCGCTTTGTAGGTTCGCATCATCGATCTAGGTAACGAGCTGTAATGAAACGTTGGGACAGCAACTTACACATTTTGTCCATTTCCGATCTATTATGCTGCAGCTTATTCAGAACTTCTGCTGATACTTGACCAAGCTGCTTGTGCGTTCTAGGTTTCTGGGTATTTTATTATACATCGACGGCGTTGTAACTCGTTCGTCCTTGGTGATACTGAGGCAGCTTCCGAAATTCTCGAGCGGTGCTGTAAGCGGAGACCCTGAGCATTCTTCGATCATTCTCTGGTGGTGCAGATTTTGATACCAAAAGTTCAAGCATGCACCAGCAAGCTACGTTATAATGGGAAGCGTAGGACTCCAAGAAGCACAACATATACTCGAAGCCTGAGCTCTGCCGAAAGACTCTAAGACCCACATTTCCCAAACTGTGTTGAAACTCAAACATACTCGCCATACCAGTCTCGCTAGCACCATCAAACCAACAATCCAACCGCAGAACTCTCCTTCAGCTCTCCAGCCCCCCCTATGCCACTCCCAGCCAACGCGTTCCTTGACAGTGCACGCTGCGCTCTTCCAGCCAGCAACCCCACTCAAACACCTCTACTTGGCCCAACAAGCTCCCCTCACCTGCGAGCCGCGATCGAAGATCCAGATCCGCCCGCCCAGTCACCTGCGATACTTCTCGTCTTCGCCGCCGGTAGAATTGTGGAATATTTGTCCCACACCTACTACATATCCAGTGTTTGCACAGACTATTGCGACATCTCCCATCTTTTGAAAGATTCCATATAGTGCATTTATAGCAGCGCCAGCCCATTTTTGAGTAGCGAGGAGGTGGGGCAGGAAGAGCAACGGAAAGCTCAGAAGGTGGAGGTGGGTAGAAGCGCTTGTCCACGAAGCGAGGTCTGTGTGGTCATTGATTGTAGCAGAAAGCGATAAGCCCAGGGAATTAGTGACTGGTTGGTGTATTAAAATAGCTAGGGAATGAGGGAATAGCGAGGATATATGTACTTGAAATGAGAGATGGTGCTGACGCATCATAATGAATCGAGAACTGAGAGATCTAGAAGAAGAATGACTCCGCATGTCTCTGACAGTGCTCCGTGACTCTGCGTTCTCACTCAATCTGTTAGTCTTGAGCATAGTGACACTTTGATACTCGAGTCATGGTCCCGATTATACTGAATATATCTGAACTAAGAAACCTTAAGTATTATGACAAGGCTTGCTACACCAGAATATGGAGCCTTGGCTGACTATCAGTCTGACGTGCCAGTGTCTTGCCACATAGAACGTGATTGAAGGGTGGTTTCTCCGCTTGAAATGGGTTGTCTAGACTGGAGATACAGGATGCGATACCGCTGCTTTCGCCCCTTTGCAAGGCGCATGCTTGAATTTCACGTTAGAATCTGATTGTTGGATTGAAGATATCGGTCCGCCAATATTTAAGAGCAGTGCTGGGATAAAGCAGAGGGAGCTACTAGCGAAGCGTGTAGGGCTGAGCCGAGGTTCTACCGGCGCCGAGCTTCCATGGTTTAGCCGACCTATCTCGTCGCCCGACGCCCGTTATCATCACCCAAATCATTTCCTTTGATAACAAATCGATTCTCCGGTCGAGATGAGTAGTTCTGCGACAGGCTCGTATAGAACTTGCTTCTGGTTAGAAATATTGCTTGCGCATTGGAAGCCACAAATTACAGCGATGCGAGCTGGTACCAAACCACCCTCTTCCGAATAGACCTAGAAGAGTCATAAAGATGAGCCTGTGGAGTCATTGCTTTTGCTTTCTCACTGACAACGGCCACTATTCCCACCTCTGCCCAAATTCTCGTGGGGACACTTTTGCTCTGTTGATGACAGGCTTTCATGCCTTCCCGTTCTGACAGCACTGTCGAAAGCTCTGCTTCAACTATCCAGAATTTTGATAGTCCAGGTGCCCCACCGGATAGCCTCATCCTTCGGGAGGTTGTCGCGCAGGAAAGGAAGGTGTCTTATCTTGACGCAAGGGGTGCCAAAGGATGGGAGCTCACTATGCAGCCCTGCTAAGCGAGATGCAACTAGAATTGCTGCACTTCGGCAATTTTTAGGCTCCAGCCATTTGCTGATCATATCATCTGTCTCTCTCCCGCAACATCTCTATTCTTTTCTTCCTGTCGCGGTTCTAGCCTTTCTTCTGACCTTGTCCTGGATGCATAGCTACCTCGGCCCACTTTCCAATTTTCGATCTTCACGGATAGTGTTCGTTGATATTCACTGTTACTGCTGTATGGAACGCAGTCACCTGGACTGAGCTCTAACCTAATTCTGTCTAGCTAGAGTTCACGGTAAAGGCTCTCCTTTTTCTTCTTCGTGTATCGTCTTCTATCTGGAACGACACTCCTCAATCTTACAACTCGTGTCGATCAAGTTGTCTTCGACATGCGTACCCGGGGCTTCAAAGCCTGGCGCTTTCGCAAGCGTCATTATACTCTTTACAACAACAAGGACAGCTACCCAGATCATCTAGGCATGCAAATCGTCCAAAGAATCCCGAGTGATCGTGAAAAGTACCTTGCCTGGCTTCAAGCAGAACGCAAGAAAGTGGAAGAATGGGAGACCTTTTGGGACCGCAAGATGGCCGTGGAGCCGGGAACCAAGGCGTCATGGGAGGATCTTGATTTTGAGAACCCCCCAACATCGTTTGCCCCTCTCAATGACGTTCTGATTGAATGGGTCTACATCATCGACCTGGACCGTGAGCTCTTCAGCGTTAATAACGGTGCTCACTTCAGGCTCGATCAGATTTCGAAGCTCAATTGGCCAGAAGCCCTTGGTGAGGGTCGACGGGGGGACACAATAGCTCTGCCAGCACGTTTGCCGGACGGTGTTATGACCGGCTTGGTAGCCGCTACATGCGCAGCAGGTGCTACTGAGAACACTGGTTTCGAGCTCGAGGGAATCGGACAGGTAGGATCCGGTGTCTCAATACTTGAAGATCCAAGCGGCCGCTGACCTTTGACAAGCCCAGCGACTTGGCGCACCGTACAGTGACGCCCAAGGATATCGGAGATTTTCCTTGGCGCCGCCGCCATGGTCCCATTTTTCGCTCCATGTGCTTCTGGATTTGGTCCCGCAGAACAGGCAGTCTATTTAACTTAATGCAGGACGAGCTCGCGGCAACACTACTTCAATGGACTCCTGAGGATTTTCCCTTCCGCGAGATTGCCTTCGCAGTGCTATGCCTAGCTTTGGGAGGAAGGCGCGCCACTGTGCTGCCGAGCAACATCCTTAGCATGGAAGACGGAGTTTTCGGCAACATCAAGTCAGAAGATCATAGTGGAACCGGCACTGCATTCGTAAGTGGCTTGGCTACTGGAGCCCATGTGCAAGAACTTCGGCCTGGCTCATCGCCGAAAGAGGTGATATATTGGCTGGAAGGCGTCCTCGTCTCCCTTACGACGCAGTTGTTCCGGGCTCAAGATGTTTTGGATGAGGTGTCGCGTGTAGCCAAATACTGCGAACAACAATGCCCTGAGGATGTGGTCGATGCCGTCTTGATGTCTATCGAGCATGTCGTTCTGATCCACATTATCCCCAACAGGGAGGTTCAGCATACTGCACTGATGCCTCTCTTTGGTATTGAGAATCATCTCAGCTTAGATGCTAGAGACCGCTACGCGAGCACATATCTTGAAAAGCTTGCATGTATCGACGAGAAGACTTTTGAAAATAACAGACAGTTCAGACTAAGAAGGGGAAACCAACGATGGGAGGCGTTGCGAGAGATGCGCACAAATAAGATTCTAGAAATGCATTTCGAGGACACAGATGATAATCAAGAGGGGGAGGAAGAGGACGATCCGGCTCTGTATCTCTCGCAACGTGGCGTCAAAGGCAACCCAATCTCAACCCTTTACGCTCTCATGCACCTTTTCGATGCCGCTGCCCGCCGCCGGATGCCCTACAACAGAGCTCGCGAAGGACGGTTGCCAGTTGAGATATACAGCGAAATCTTCAAGCACATTAGCGATATGGCAACAAGAGAGAGCTGTATGAAGGCCTCAAGAAATTTCGCCAAATGTGCCAGGAAGATCTCCTCCCCGCGGAGGGGTCAAAGCCTGTGAAGTGGTCCAGTCATGCGTGGAGCTACACCAGGTCCCGGAGTGGTTTAATTCGCACGACCTCACATCTGATACACTACATAGAGTAGGAGTGAGGGCAGGCAGCAGCCTCTGGAATAGCCGGCTTGACTCGAAACCCGAGATGTCGTACATGATGGCCGTTGGGACCGGCCGCGATACGAAGAGCCTGCTCACGGGCTTCAAATTCACCATCATCAGAGTAGATCCATCACAAGCAGAATCTCTGCTCGACGAAAACCATCGGAAAATATCGGTGCGTCGAACTGCTCGAGTGTTAAGCCAATAGAAGCATATCTTTGGATCTTTCCCTTGGCAATATTTCGATAGTCATGAGCAACTAAGAAGCAGAGAAGTACCAGACTTATCTAAAAGACCTCGAAGTACGTCTCAACTTGCGGAACGTCGTTCCCAAAAGCATTATCACGGATAGCATATGTCTAAGTTTTCCTCGTCATGAAGCTTTCGATAGTCACTAGCAGTCTAGACGCAGAAGAGCCGATGAATCGCCCACCAACATGTTGCAGATCAACCTACGGGCAAATATGAGTCGACGGCAGATCTTGATGCTCGATGGCATCATATCCTCTGATTCTGCACCAAATTTAGCGCAAGGCCATATTTGTTCACCATATCGGTGTGAAGGGAAGATTCATGTTCTTTCTCCACTAGCATCCGCAACCAGTCGGAACATTTTCACGACCAAGAATCTTTCGAGGATTACCTCAATTGAAGACGTAGTGATTCACAGCATAGAATGGTGAGCCAGAATGCCGCTCCTATTTAATCTTCCCAGTCACGATAGGTTGACTGAGTCCTCCCTGGGGGGACTCAAGCACCTCGCCACTCGCTTCCCCATGTCGGAGAGTCAGCGACCCTTCAAAAAAATGTATAAATACCCAGCACTCTCCCTCTGCTCCAAGCCCTCCCTACACACCAACCCAACACCAACCACACACACTTCCAACAAAATCTAAAATTCCGACACAGGCACACCGACCACCCAACACATCACACTAGCAGCATCTCCCAAAACACCACCGCACAATGTCCACCACCCCCACCGACGGACCCCCCTTCTCCGACGCCGATGTCAACCGCGAGCGTACAATCTTCCCGCACGACCTCCGCGTCCTCTCCAACCTCCTCTCCTCACTCCCGCATCCCATCCCCCTCGCCCCCGAACCCGGTCCCCAGGCCCACGATATCCAGCGCGACCTCCCAGAAATGATAAGCGACATGTTCAGCATCATACTCTACGACTATGACGTCCGTAACGCCACCGACTACGCGGAAATGGTGGACACCGCAAGGTTGTCAGAAGAGCACTTCCAAGGCATCCGCAAGAAACTGTTTCCCGATCTGGCAGAATGGGAGCTTGACCCTACTGGGCCGAACTATCAGTTGCTGTTGCGGATGGATCAGATATGTGGCGATATGAGTGTGATTGAGGGGATGCGGGATCTGGGGATGGGGGCTCCGCGGTTTGGACTTAATGATGCGGTGGTGCGGAAGGATGGTGCAGACAGCCCGATCTCGGTGGCTTATAGTGATGAGATTGAGTTCTTTACGGGGGGTAGCGCTGCTGTGGGGGAAGGTAAGTCCGAAAAGCAGGCTAGTGCTGGGAGGGAGGAGAAATCAGACCATGTTTAGAAGTGGTAGACAGAGGTAGATTGTAGATATAAAGGCCTGCTGAAAGACGTGCTATAGCGTAGCTAAGCATACCGCTCCTCTTGCAGACCCTAAGCCCCGATGCTCGTTGTCTTTCCAAAAATGGTGGAAATCATTCTATGCACCCCCTTTTCGGTAATTGCACCCCCCTGCCCAGACGAACCAGGAAGAGGCAAGGATTGTGGCGAGTGTAGAGAAGGCCATTGTCGCTACAAAGGATGCTACAGTTGACATCGATACAACAGCGAATTCGAAAATTGTTCAAACATGTAGTAGCCAAGGAGGGAGTCGCCCCAAAATTCAGGCCCAAAACCGCAACTTTCGCAGGCCGATCTGCCTCCGAACTCGTTGTCATTAATTGCCGAAAGTCGCACAGAAGTTCAAGACAAATATATGTAGATTGGGAGAACGAAAAACCAGCATGCATTGGAGTCGGAAGATAGTGCTTTCGCAGATCAGGTTGCGATCAAGTGCTTCTCGATGTCAATTTGGACATTCAGTTCGATATTGATGTATTGAGACTATAGACTATCGAGATATACTCATCTTCAAAGTGTGCTTTTGAGAGGGGATAAATATTTGAAAAGAAGGGGGTCTGGGATGGTTTCCTGGGAAAAGCCCGACACGCTCTTATCACCACACCAACAACATACAACATACAACCAACATCAACCCCCATACCCTAGTAATCCTTTCCAATTCCCTGCATGACTCCCCTCACCCCTAGTCCCCTTCCACGCCCAACGCAATCTCCACCCCCAACCCATGATCTCCATCCAGTCTGCCTCTCCTTCACCCCTCCAAAAAGCAGCTGACTCTCCTCCTTCCAATCGTTACTTTTCTCGTAAGGTCACTTGCTCCAGCTACTACGTAGGAATCGCATTGCTGACGTCAAGCTCCGTCTCCCGGGTCCTTCATTTGCGGCATTCCTATCTATCTTAATGCATCTAACATCACAATCTTCGAAGGGTTAATGTGAGATGTATGCGGAGGCGTGTAGATCCGGAAGTGGTACAGTTGAGGCTCCTAAAGCCAGATGTGCGAACCAGGAATCAGAGCAGGGGTCCGAATTTCTGCATTCAGCTCGTTGCCATATAAAGCGACTTGTGATCTACCCTTGAACTTGATCTCATCACACCACCAAGCATCATGACTCTATTTGAATTAGTATCTAAGCTGTTTTTGCCTCTATTACACTTCACAAGGTTCCTTATTCAATCTGTTATATGTCTATCGTAAACATAAGCATCTCGAGAATTGAGAATTAGCGACGATAAGTTTGTTATTATAGTATCTTCTTGCAGTTTCGAAGAAATAGGACCACTGAGGGCATAAAATAGAACTTTAAAGCCAGACGTCGCGTCGGAGAATCGTCTGCTCTAGAAACGCTAGTTATAAAAGTAAGACAAGTGGGTCGCAATACATGTTGCCGAATAGTATCTGATTATGCAGGGCTCCATTGCCTGCCGCCTAACAGTTGCAACACTCTGAGCTCAACTTTCTGATTCGAAAGAAGACAGTTGAGAAACTCTCCAAACATGCTGATAAAGTTCTCTACTGGGTTGTTAAAAGAATTCGCACACCTTTGGTGGATTAAGTTAGAAGATTTCAACCAGCAGCGTCAGCTACAAACCTACCATTCGAGAGCTTTTCCCTCTGACGTCGCGAACAATGCATCTCTTTCGCACAATCTCATTGTTCGTCTCGGCGAACAACGTCTTTATTCCTATCGCCACCTCTCCTCAGTTCTCTTTGTCCCATATGCCAATCGCATTGTTCTCCCTCTTTGTCCTTCACTCAATCTACCCAATTACACTTACCCATACTCATGACAACCCCTGTCACCTAAAAATATCCTATATAGCAGTCCCTTGCCGCCCGAGTAATAAAGATGCGATCGCTGTTCTTCACATCTTCAATCCTGCATCTGTCACTTCCCGCTTCATTCCAAACTACTTTCCCTCTTGCATTCACTTTCACTCTTGCACATCGAGTCTTGGCTGACGATAGGGATACCCCTGTCTACCCTGTCGAGATCTGTACAAGATAAAGAAATGGCCGGTAGCTGGTCTACCACATCAGCATTCATCAAGGCCAAGATAGCAGAGATGGAAATGGAGATCGACGACGTAGAGGTTGCAGCACCGCTCGCGCAACAGGCAATAAAGGAGGACCAGCCACGAGGCCGCCCACGGCTGAGGCGCGAGAACGCGACTCTTGCTGAAAATAACTTCGTTAACAAGGAATTGCTGGAGGTTACCGATTCCGTGACCGATAGCTTTTCGGCAAGGAGGCTTGTTGGTGGTATACCAGAGGGTCAATGGATAGGATCATCGGTGTCTAGAAAGCCGACCAGAACCCGAGCCCCGCCTCAAGAGCAGCGACCCCGAGAACAGATCCAGAGAGGTTTGGTGAACGACTGGTGGGCCGAACGCTTGCGCGCTGACAGTGTGACTCCTCCGGATGCAGTTCCAGTGGAGAGTATGGGTCTGACAACATTGGAGGATCTTCTTGCTTTGCCAACAACATCAAAGCGTGAGCTGCCGGTCGTTGCAAAGAATCCCGAGATCTGGTCGACACTCCCTCCTGAGGAAAACGGCAAGGCGATCCAGGTTCTTCCAACAAGACGGGATCGTGATCCGCCGCTGCACGAAGACCAGAAGGCAGATGCCTGGCGAGATGGGTTCCTCGCGTCTTTGCCGTTTACAGGATCGTCAGTCGAGCGACCAGCAGGTCCCAAGCAAGCAACTGTTCAGGCCGATTCAAACGCAAAACCGAGCGAGCGTCCTTTCGGATCCTTCTATCTCGTCAAAGAGGAGGACCTTCAAGCATCCCTACCGCATGGTGTCATGGACCCAGATGCTCTAGAACCCACTAAACTCGAAGGAAGCGGCATCTGGTCGTCTCAGCTTTCAAAGGACCTGGACCTCATCGACACGGAGTATAACTGGGACTTTGCACCCCTGGAGCGCATCCCTACTCGTTCGTCAAAGCCACAAAAGGCGCGGAACCTGACTGATAACAAGCCATACTCAAATGCTGGCCTAGTCGAGCAACCATCAGAATTGGCTAAAGATCTAGACACCGAAAAGTCTGCAAAACCAGATGTCTCAAACAGAAGTCTACCAAAAGCGCGCGTACCGCTCAACTCCATTCAAGAATACGAAGAGACTGACCTGGAGATAGATCAGCTAGACCAAGATATCGAGAATTCTTCAGCTAATAGTTGGGAAGACTCTTCATCCGACTCATCAGATTCGTCAGAGTTCTCAGTATTCGACGCGGACGAGGATGACTACTTCGACCCTTCCCCAAGCTTTACATGGTATGCCGACATTCCGGAGCAACCAGGATCGCCAACCCCAGATTGCGAACCCATGGAGGACATCGCCCAAGTCCCAGCGGTGCAGCAATGGATGAGCGAGCGGTTGAACGGGCATCAACAAGCCCATACAACAGAAACCACAGATCAATCATCAGCTGGCGCTGTGGAAGACGAGCTCGTTCTTGCGGCTTTCCTACCTCTCTCGGTACTGGTGAGCGATCCGCGATACACGAATCAGGACAGTCTACCCACGCCATGGGCGGCACAGACCTTACTCATCGAGCGTGCCTTAGAGCCAGAGCGCAGATCCTCGCTGTATCCCCCAAGAGATAAGATCGTGATTCAGAAAGCCACAGGAAGGTCGCCTTACCCGACAAACACCTACATAGGCAATTTCTATCGGAAGATTATGGAGGATCATGCAGATGTCAAGATGGTGGATGTTCGCTGAATTTCTGGAGCCGGAACATGGTATGACGTTGGGAGGTGAAAAGAAGGTATCAATCTTGGGAAATTTCGAAGCATAGACTGATTGAGAAGATATAATGAGAATGCAAATCCTTGTATTCCATTGAGATGAAATGCGTGCAAATGATGTATTTTCAAGGATAGATCTACTTAGGCTTGATAACGGGTGCCAAGGCGGGCGCTAGAGTAGCCCGATCGCCGATCAGGCAGGTGTGGAGCTGCCCGATATCCTCCTGCTGTCAAGTCCACGTGGGAAATCATGCAAAGACTCCCCATAGTGGTCTAGACGCGCCACCCTCCTCGGCAACAGATCCTATGTAATCGCGGGTTAGTAACCGGAATTTCGTCCCTCAACGCCTCCGAGGTACAAGAGACGACATTCCGATTACTGACCCGCGATTACCGTCCACGTCTGTCAGGCTTGAACCGGACAACCTCCAGAATCCGAACGACCGAGAACCTTGTCTCACGCTCGCCGTAATATGCCTCCGAGCCAGGGTCCAGCGGCTGCAATAGCAGATCCTCGGACCCTGTCTCAACCCCAGAATGGGTTCAGCACAAGAAGCATTTAGATGGGAGCAGAACGACCAAAAAGACGTAAACGCGCGACATGGGGGGGGAGATGATGGTCATCTGCAGATGATACAGCCTTGTACGTCCGATTGAAGTCGCTCGCTGTGGTGTGATTCCCTCCGCAGCAGATCGTATTGTCAACCCACCTTGATGTCGGGGAGATGCAGTAAATGGTTCATGGATTGGCATCCGAGGGACGATCAGACCCGAGGCCGATGACGTTCAGATTGGTCGATGTTGACGTTCAGATTGGTCGATGCCTCGCAGCGGATCGGGACGCCCGTAGTAATCAACCGGCACGCGGGCGGAAATACGAAAACAATACTTATCTGCGGACCAGGGCTGTCGTCGACTTTTCATGCACGCCGCTCGCGAGTGACCTTCGGGGACAACACCCTCTCTTGGGATTTCCTGGAGCGACTACCGGTCCTGTTGCCCGGATGCACGCTCCAGACGTTGTATCCAAGTCCATCAGCTCACGCTCGTTGAACACCGGACGCGAGACACGGGTCATAAGATCACTGTTGCACTGTATGCTATGTCATCTTTTCCCGAGTGCGGCTTTTACGACGTAACACAACGAGTCGATATTCCTGCATCTTGCACATATAAGATCTACTGTGTTGCTGCCTTCTTCCACTGCATACTCGAGACAGAAGGCAAAGGCAGTGCCCCCGCACCCATTGAGACCATCCTACGAAGTACCACCGTTCGGTTGGACCTACATCAAGGCCAGCATGGATCGCCTTATATTCAATGAGCAAAATAGGTCGAGCAGACGCTTGATCACCTCTGTAATCGATCAGATAGCCGAAGAAGAACCTGAGGCGGCATGGATTGTAGCCCCGGCGAGCGATGTGTCCCACAATCTCAATTATAGACAATTCGCGAACGCTATCAATGGTGTTTCCTGGTGGCTGGAGCGGGAAATAGGGCGTGGGAACGGCTTTACCTCCCTGGTCTTCTTTGGAACCGGTGGTGGCGATGTTCGTTATCCAATACTGCTGCTAGGCGCCGTCAAGGCAGGTTACTATGTGAGCTCCCTGACGTTCTTCATATCCTCAGAGGTTGATCAATTCGTATTCCAGACACTCTTCAACTCTCCGCGTAACAGCATCGACGCCCACATCAACCTCTTCAATCTACAAAATTCCAAAATCATGGTCCTTCCTGACCCTCACCCTCCATACGTTGCTCCCTTGTTAGAAGCTTATCCGATGCAAATACTTCAATTCCCTGATCTTGAGCATCTTTTGAACACTGAGACAACACCCTATCCGTATACCAAAACATTCGAAGAAGCGTACAATGATCCTCTATTGTCGCTCCACACGTCAGGAACCACAGGTAAGGACACATGGAGCAAGGTTTTTCCATATACAGGTTCGATTGATCATTTCTAAGGGTTACCGAAACCAAGGACGTACACGATGGCCACTGTTACTCATATGGCGAACAACTACTATAGACCTTCTCCTATCGATGGAATTAAAACGATTTCGGGGTTGTTTCAACAGGATCTCGTGTTGAGTGCAGTCCCTTTCTTCCACGTAAGTCTCTCTTGGCATTTCTGGAAGCGTACTCGGTTCCCGTTAGTGAAGATTTCTCGAGCATTGGTCATTTTACGCTGCCTTGATGATCCAGACTATCAATGTTTGAACCCCAGTCGGCCATGTATTGATATTAGGTCTGAAAGGGCAGGGGCTTAAATCCCTTCTTTGATTAGGGGTGGCCTTTGCAGAAGCAAATTCGACTGACTGTAATGAATTAGGCAGCGGGCATAATTTACAATCTTGCGTGTGCTATATTCGGCCGGCAAAAGATCGCTCTGCTTCCCCCTGGACCTCCTTTGGATGCGGAAGCTGCTGTTGCATTTGATGAAGTCGGTGGGGGCAACAGCTGCTTTCCTGGCGCCATCTACACTGGACGACATCGGAAAGCAATCACATCTTCTGGACGCTCTGAGTGACGTTAATTGTGTGATGGCTGGTGGTGGGGCCATCTCCAAAGCCTCGGGCGACGCCATTATCACCAGGACTAATCTTCTGAACATCCTAGGCACGACGGAGATTGGGACGCTCGCTCAGCTCGAAGTTGCTCCAGAGGACTGGGCTTACGTCAGACCAAGCCCTCTTGCTGGAGCAGAATTTCGAGATTCTTCCGATGGAGACTACGAGCTGTTGATAGTTCGGGCTGAGAAGCTCAAAGAGTATCAGCCAACCTTTGACATCTTCCCCGACTTACAAGAATATTCAACCCATGATCTATTTCGCAAACATCCTACCAAACCAGATCATTGGCTCTACACAGGGAGGTCCGATGACGTGATTGTGTTCCTCAACGGCGAAAAGACAAACCCCACTACGATGGAATCCCTGGTGCAAAGTCATCCGGAGGTTCGCGCCACTTTAGTAGTAGGCCAAGGTCGTTTTGAAGCAGCTCTTCTGGTCGAGACAATCAGCCCTCCGTCGTTGACGACGAAAGAGAAAGCAACTTTGATTGAGACCTTGTGGCCTACCATTCAAGAAGCCAACCACCAAAGTCCCGCTCACGCAAGGATTTCCAAGTCTCATATCCTCTTCACAAGCCCTGGAAAGCCAATATTGCGAACGGCCAAAGGCACTGTGCAACGTAAGATAACTCTACAAAGTTATTCCAAGGAGTTGGATGCTCTTTACGCTGACGCCGATTCGATGAGCGACCTTGAAGTCCCTGTCGTAATTGATACTAACGATATGGAGGACTCTATTCTATGGATGCTGAGAACAACAACCGGTATCTCAGACCTAGCTACAGAAGACGACTTCTTCTCCAGAGGTATGGATTCGTTGCAGGTTATACAGACAGCTCGCTCTCTCAAAGCTGGACTGGCGAAGGCTGGCGTGGATGCAAAGGCCCTAGCGCCTAGCACCATTTATACGAATCCAACGGTTCTGAAATTAGCAGCCGCAGTCAAGTCGTACATGGAGGAAGGGCCACGAGACGCGGAAGCGCTAGATCAAGCTAGGGTGCAAAAAATGAAACAAATGCTTGAGGAATACTCCGCAGGCTTACCGGACCGACCTTCGCGCGTTAAAGAAGACCTCAGATATCATGATAGCCGTCAGGGCGTTGTGCTTACAGGCTCAACTGGAGCTCTCGGATCATATCTACTCGACGCTTTGATAGAAAATGAATCAGTATCAACAATCTACTGCCTCAATCGCTCTGCCGACGCGGAGCAGAGGCAGGTCAAGTCGAATGCCTCACGGGGTCTGATAACGGAGTGGGACAGCCACCAGGTCAAGTTTCTGACCAGCGATTATTCCCTCCCCGATCTAGGCTTGGGGCAGGAAATGTATTCGGATATCGCTGCGAACGCAAGCCTCATTCTACACAACGCTTGGCAGGTTGACTTCAACATCTCGCTGGACTCCTATGAATCCCACGTCCGTGGGGTATGCCACCTGCTCGATTTGTGCCTGAACTCGGCGCACCAGGCCAAGATCTTCTTCCTTTCGAGTATTGCGAGCGTGATGAACTGGTCAGCGAACCATAGCGGACCCATTCCAGAGGAAGTCTTCTCCGACTACACAGTCGCTCAGCGCATGGGCTATGGCGAATCCAAACATATATCGGAAAGACTTCTCGCCCTCGCTAGCGAGAAGTCGCAAATCCGAGCGTCATTTTGTCGCATGGGCCAAATCGCCGGTCCCATTCACGGCATCAAAGGGATGTGGAACAAGCAAGAGTGGCTCCCCAGTCTCGTTCTGAGTTCCCAGCATCTTGGTCTGGTACCCGACTCCTTGGGCACGATAGACAAGATCGACTGGATCCCCATTGACGTCCTGGCCGCCATTGTCCTGGAGCTAGCACTCGAACGCAACGCAAACCGTAGAGTCTACCACACCGTGAACCCGAAATTCACGACTTGGGAAGCTCTCCTGCCTAGTGTCCAGGCCGAACTCGGCCCTGATGTGAAGACCGTAACACTGGCAGCTTGGGTCAAGGCCTTGACTGCTAGCTCGAGCGCATCGACGACGCAGAAGGAGCTTGCGGCGAACCCGGCTGTCAAATTACTAGAGTTCTACGGGAGTTTGCTTGGTACCAAGAATACAGCACCGAGGCTTGAGACACGGGAGACGGAGCAGGCGAGCCCCACGCTGAGGGGGCTAGGTCCGGTGGAGGGCGAGTGGATGGTCAAGTGGATGAAACAGTGGCGGCAGAATTGAGAAAAGAAAAGCGGAGTAGATCTGATAAGGATGAGGTCAGCATACATTTGTGGGTGAATCGAGTGCAGACAGAGATTACGACAATTGGAAGGTCCGAGCTCTTATTACGACGGTTCCGCGCATTGTCGTTGAAGGATCTTGCTAATCAAAAGCCCATTATTCCAGACCTGGATCACTGGCAACATGTCTCTATCTACCGCAACGCTTTTTGGCTTTCAATCTTCATCACTCCGTCGACAATCAAACCATCCTATCTTCGATATTAATCCGCAAGAATCTCTTCTACACATCTTTATCCTATTTCAAGTTAGTATAATTACATCTCCACAACGCCTTCCTTCTCCTTCATCCCAATCTCCCTCCCACTTTCATTAAAGCCACTCCACCACGTTCGATCTCGACCTTTCAACTGTTTCATTAATTGCATTTATGCAGCCAAGGCCACTAGTCCCCAATCGAGTTGGTGCGTGCATTGGAAGTGCGCGTGACCTGAAGTAACAGTTCAGTCTGATTCTGGACCTAAGGTACTCGAATCGTTCTTGACCTGCATTGTTCGTACTCTATATCTACATTGAAGATGGCATCAGTGGAGATTCATGGCCTGAAATCTAACTGGATCGCTGGAACTCAACAGGGTTCCGCAGAAGCAAAAAGTGAGAACCAACCTCCAGTACCGACAGACACGAGATCGATACCCCAACCAGGGCCCGAATCCCATTCAGGCGAACCGGCCCTCGCTCAGGTTAGCAAATAATATGGCGCTACGACTCCAGGGGACAACAATGGAGCTTCCGCCGCCGAAAACACAACCAAAGAAACCGCTAACGTCTTGGAACAAGTTCTCCCTTGCGGATCGTCGGATATTCAGTTACAACAGCAAAAAGCCATCCTAGAATATACCAAGTCCGCATCCACCCGAGCCTGCAAATGGAGCGGCTTCTTCCGGCCAAACATGCTCCCAATCAGGGTATCTATTTCCCGAATTTCACTCTCAGATGGGCAGGGTTGGGCTCAACGCTCTCGATACAGAAGTGTCGAGGCTCGTGGATGGGCTTGCGCGGATTATTGTCGCCATCACTGGGGGTGTCTTTCTGCTGGTGTCGATGATCATCATGACATTCGCGACCGATGCGCATATGAGGCTGATTATTGCCTCGGTCGCTGTGCTCTGGTGTGCCGTTTCAATCGCGTTGGGCAGTAAGGTGACGAATCAGGAGCTGATTGCTGCGACGGCGGCGTATTCGGCGGTTTTGGTTGTGTATGTGGGTACGACGAGCGGGGCGTCGGGGCATTGAGAGGGTATGTCGAGGTTGGCGGATGTGAGATGATATGAAATAACGGACTAGATGAACGATATCTGGAATGGATACCCAAATCTCTCTTATGTGCACTCTTTGAGCTTCTTCCAGCGTGTATCTCTATATCTAGAGATTTCAAAGCTTCCATCTGGAAACGTGCCTCCACCCTGGCAGTCTCATGTTTACCCTCAGGGAAATTGATCCCCTTTTTCGATACGGGTTTCAAGCATCAATGATTGAGTTTGTGTACGCAGTTCCCGCCTATACTCAGCGCGACAACCAAGTTCGTCAAGACTTCAAAGCTCCACATTGCACAATGTCCTTCCTTATAACTATAACTGACTCCACATTTGTCTGCATAACATCTCTTTATCTCGTCCAACAAAATATCTCTCAACTCTTATAGCTGCTTCCGGGATGCACTTCCCAAATCCGGTAAGTTTCTCCAGACTCTTCAGATCAACCAGCGCTCCAACTATCACTCTGCTATACAATTCGATTTAGGATCTAGAAGCTGAAGTGAATCCTTGAATATCGGTTAGCAGCTGAGCTAGTCCAGCAGATCCATCTTCCTGCCAGCGATCGATAACAGCGATTCGTACACACACGTTTAAGATGCTCTAGCTTCAAGAAACTTGACGTACAACTGGTAATCTTGAAAGGGCCTCTTCCATCTTTACTGCTGTATCTGGGTATGTCTGTGGTGTGTTGTTGGTAACACCGTGCAATTACGGTGGAGAATCGATAACTACAAAAGCGCAGAAGTGGTTATAAAATCTTGAATTCGGGTCGTCCAATTGCTATCTAGAGTATCAAGAGCGTAAGAGTTGCTAGAGGTAATATAATGGAAACAAACCTCTCCGTAGAAATCATGGCGAGAACGCAACCTGGGTTGATAGAAGTGTATATTTGCGCCAGTCACTGTCACTTGTACTCGCTCAAATTAGAAATGTGCGGTCGAGATCGCCCCGATAGACGCATCGAGCCTTGACTATGATGGATCCGTAAGCTCTACATTCGGACTGCTTACATAGCTTCTTGAGTCTTGAAGGCCTTCACCGAGGTGGTATCGCAATGTAGGGTAGACTGCCGTCAGCGAAAGCGATTATTATTGATTGTGTACCGCGGCTCAAGACTCCACGGGCCAAGGTGGGCTCGGGATATCGCGTATCGCATAGATTGTGGGATGTCGACGACCTTAGGACCTTCTCTGGTTCTGGTGTCTCAAATGTTTTCTCTGTAACTCCGAAGCAATTGTCAAGGACATTTTCCAGACTCGCTTGATACAGATCAGCAGGTTCAGCCTATCATGCGTGTCTCACTTCAGTCTTCCCTGTGCCTCCTCTCAACAATCTCGTCCTGCGCCACCCTCTCCATCCCAACCTCAACCCCCAGCGTCACGAACACCTTTGCCCAACCACCAACCAACCTCTCCACGCTCCCCAACCTACCCGACGACAACTTCCACGTGATCGCATCGTGGTACCACCCCGCCCTCTCAGAAACAGCATGTACAATGGTCTGCATCACCGCCATGCGCGGACTAGCGCTGCTGTACTTCGAAGACGACGACATCCCTCAGAAGGCCTGGACCCATCCACAATTTCCGGGGATGGAGCTGACTGTGGGCCCGGCTTCACAGAGTGAGAAGCTGACGGTGCGCTTTGCGATGTGGATGATCGCGGCTGTGACGCGGTTCATGATGGCCGAGGATCGCTTCCAGAGCGCGCATTTCACGGGGTTTTATTGCGGTGAGCGCGTTGGGGTGGTGACGTTCTTCGGCGCAGCGTCCGACGCTGGAGGGCAGAACAGCTCTGTCTCTCAAGAACCGCAAGCCTCTGCGATTGTTGCGGGTGGAAGTATTCTTAACGGAGTTGGTTTCAACTTTGACGGTATGATCTCTGGCGCAGCTCGCAATGCGAACGACCAACTGCGAGCGGAGGTGCAGTACCTTGGCACAAGCATCAACCGGAGGGATATGCTCATGATGATAATCTGGCTGCTCTTGTGGCTGGCCCCTCGCAACCGCGAGCCGCTTGGCGTATGGCGGATGGCGCAGCCGCTACTGACCTGCGAAGTTATAACTCTGTGGAACCGAGTGAAGCAAGATCAATATCTGATGACCGGTGGAGATCTGATTTCTTGCCTTGCCTATCTGCCCGAACAACTACTGCGAGACAATCGATTTGAGGTTATGGATATATTGATTAAGGAGGGCGAGGTGGTGGTAGCTCGCGGTTCGTTTCGAGTGAAGCCGTTGACTGGACTGTTGGGCTTGCCACCTGCTACGAATGTAACCTTTTCTTAAGCTTGCTTCTTTCTCGATAGACCGCATGAGCTCATTGAGGCTCATATCCGTGCAGCTATGTCTCTAGCTCAGATCGGGGCTGAGATAGTTCATTCTGCTACGCGTTGCTAGATCCAAGATGTTAGGGAACGGGGCTCCCTTCAGAACAGTAAGACATTTATTGGCACAGCTTTTAGTAGAGGAACGTGACTCTTGGCGCAGCAACGCGTCCCTCGAAACCTTGGGAGACACACGAGCGTGCCGTGTACAAGGTGTTAGATGACATGAAAATAAGATGCGGACCTGAACCGTTGTATGAGCTCGAACTGATTTGACGGATGTCTTACGCAAAAACGACTATAAATTCTGTTTGCATCAATTGAAAGGCAAGGAGGCGAGATAGCGTAAATTCCCCCAGTATCTCACTATGCAAACGTGTGTGCTCTTGCAGGGCCTGAAGTAGCATTGGGCCATGTCATTTATGGTTCGATAGTGTCCAGCCCCAGACATGCGATATATTGGAGGACGTTCCACACTGCGCTTTGTCCTTCCATTCTGACTCGCTGAGAGATCGGTACCGGCCCTCCACCGCTGCCAAAAATTCCATATAACATGGAAAAATATCTTCCGGTAAGTCGAGGAAGACAATCCAGGCATATCGTACGAAGACCCACCTCGCAGCACCGCTAAAGATTGACTTCCTATACGTCAAGGGCGCTTTGGAGATTCTAGGAACGTGGCAGCGGGGGCGTAGATGGTATCAGCAGTGGAGTCACCGGACTGTTCTTTTGCATGGTTATGGCCGCCCTCGTGTACCCGTCAATGCGTCCGCCAACGGATGGTATCGCCGGAGCACTCGGAAGAGGTACGCAGGCGATATCCCGATACCCCGTTCCAACAACCTTGCCTTCCTGCAAGAAGTCTTTGAGGCCAATTTCGGAGATGCATAGCTTTTCCAACGGAAAATACGTGGTCCAAGGAAAATCTTCGTATTTAAGGTGCAGATCTGAGGCGTCAAAATTTGGCTGAAGGCGGCGTTCCTTGCCTCTGACCGCAGGATCACTCCGCCATACATTCGTTCGCAGATATCTAATGTCCATCAGTGTACATGCAACTATGCTAGATGGTTTTATTGGCGCAACTGGTACAAATTCAGCCTTCTCGAACTCGAGGCAAACTAGAGATCGAAAATGTGCCAAGAACGGTCCATATTCCTTCACGTAGCAGCGTAGCTCTCTCGTCGCATGTGGGTAATGTACCGTTCGTTGTGGGTCTTGTAGGCCTTGCAAAGCGACAGCAGGAGCTTGCCCTGAGGCCAAAGTTTCTTGATCTCTGATAGTGGTATCTTCATAGCGGGCTGCATAGAACGATTCTTTTGGTCTGCAATCTGGTTCATATCTAAACCTTGCAGTAGCTGGGCTGCTGCGTTGACGCGGTCCGGCTTTTTCAAGCTGAGTGCAGTGATAGTGAAATGCACTTGGCTTGGGTTATTCCAAGCTATTTGGGGCAGAGCTGCGGCAATAGGATCCAGTGCAATTTCTAGAATTGACTTTTGCAACAGAGGAGTTGATATTGACGTTGCGAAGGGTACACGTAAGAAATGAGTCAGCCCATGCTTCGCTTTTCTAGGTGGGACGCCTTTCGGCAATTTGATGATCTTCATAGAAAAAGTGTATGTAGGTCTAGCGACTCAGATCCACTGTTTCCAGGATAGCGGAGAAAGAGAGCAATATCGTGGGGACTTGTGACCGTTACACAGGAGGCGGGCGCGAGCTGCATTCGCGACTATCAATACGATCTAGTCTGGCTCAGTCTTACCACTGGCGGCTTCCAGTGAACGGCTTCCTTGAAGTACTTACTCTTGCCAAAGTCCACACTTATAGCAACATTCAAGTCGAGTTATTTTCGAGCCACTACAGTCCGCCAGCGAGTCTTAGACCAGCTCTAGGGCAGTGTAAGCGGTCTTAGTCTTGCGAGCTCCGGTCGTTCGAGATGGACGCGGATTTGTGTTATGGTATAGAGCAAGCTCCACGAGCGTTGAGAAGGAAAAGCTCATCCCTACAGCACTCTTAGCGAGCACTTGTATCTATATATCATCCATGCTTCCCATAGGGAGTACCACAACAGACCTTAAATGCCCTCATCCACAGTTTTGAGCATCTCGTACGATTGATTGAGAATTCACCGAATCGGAGATGTGCCGAGAGAAGGACGAACCCAAAAGATCGATGAAGCTAGACCCGTTGCCGACGTCCGCGCATTTAGATGTGGGTGCTGATGGATTGACCAGAGTCTTTGGTAGCAAATTGTACCCTGCTGGCGTAATCGGAGAAGCTGAGATGCTGGTTACACAAAAGGAGGGGCTTGCAGAGGACTAATGCCGGAACGCGACACCCCTTACGCCATCAGACGGACACTCTGTAGGCGTTCACGTATACTAAGATGTTAGCCACGAGAATCTTAGGGAATAACCCTACATATCCACCTGTATTTCACATGCACTGGTCGACCTCGAATGATGTCTAGTCATGTGAGTGCTATTACAAGCGCTGGGTAACTCGAGAGCGCGATACTCAAACGTGCTAGGATAAGCCAGGATAGCTTAATAGTGATATACCTGCAGATAGAAAACCCAGAGAATGTCCCTGGCCCAAGCGAGCCCTGATTTTCATATAGCAGGATTGTTCAGGACCCACAAGCCCGCGGATAATCGCAAGTAGCTAGATAGTCTCACCGCCGAAGCGGGTGTCACTGCCGGGTTTCCGATGCTCAGATCTGACTGTCCTGAAAAGATGAGATTGTGGTTCGGAGGGCTGGCCAGGCACTTGATCCGCGAGATATGGTGGCGGCCTCCTCTCATTCTCACCAACGGGTAAGAAGTGGCATCCTTGGCCATTGACTGGAGCTTCACAAAACCCAGGCAGAGGAATACTGGCAGCCTCTCGATAAGCTTGGTTGACAAGAACCCCGTCATCTCGGATTATGTGCTTCAAGCCCATCTCGCATATAGTGAACCGCTCCAGCGAAAATTGACTTGCAAAAGTGAAGTGCTCGTATCGACGTTGTATCTCAGTGACATCGATTTTCTTGTCCAGAAATGCTGGCCGACCCAAGCGGGCGAAGACCGGGTCGCTCTTAAGCTTATCGCTTAGACATTTTTTGGTATCGGCAATGGTGCTGAGAGGAAATCCCTCGACAAGCCCTGAATGGTTTCCCGAACCTTGCCAAAGGCTGTGCTCAAGAAGGTCATAATTAATGTCTTTACATAGCTTGAGCAGCTGGCCTGTGGGCTCAGTGATAGAAGCAAACAAAGATTTTGTGGCCTTGGTGCGGTAGCCAGGCGAAGTAAATGGTCGGAGCCCGCTGATGCTGACCTTGAGAGGATCTCTTGGTACCTGTTGGCTTTTATTACCGTGCGAGAAGGTGTAGTGGCGTAAAAGCGCTTTCCGGACGAGGTGGACTGCTGCGTCAACAGCAGCTGGAGTGTGAAGACTCAAAGCCCCCACCGGAATATAAATGCCTTCCAACGATCTAAAGGCTTCTTTTGGAAAATTAGCCGCGCATGGGTCGCTCGCCAGGGTTCTCATTGATGACGCCAGCTGCGGACGTGAGACTCTTGTAGCCAAAGGTATACAGAGGAAGTGGGTTGCTCCCGTGACATACTTGAAGTCTTTTATGACACGATGGATGTGATACCCAGGAGCTGGCATATCGAACGCTGGGAAAATAGAGTCCGGTTCGTCAGTGCTAGACGGAGAGTAGAGTGATTATCATGGAGTGAGGATGGGGAACCCCTTGCATGAACATGAGCCTGCCGAGGTCCAGGTCAATCTCAACCCTGTTGCCGACTGGATGGTCGTCTCAGTCTGCACTAGACACACCCGTCGCTTCTGTGTCCTGCTCATTTCGTCAACTCATGAATTGACAACGTTGGGTGAAAACATCGTGAGACTTGAGCTTCTGACAATGAGAGCAACGGGAGTTTTGCGACACAGGCGTCGCGTCAGAGAGATTCGATGTTTTGATTAAGAGATCTCTAGGTTTAGCTATCTTCAATCGCTTCATTCTAGCTCGACGACTTCGAGCAGGCTGTGTGGGCGACATGCTGACCAGTCCCTGCCCACAGCTGGCTGGGAGAAATACGAGTACCTGGCGATACCTAATTCTGGGTATCAGCCCTCTAATTGAGATATATGTATATATAAATTAAAGCGATATGCCCCTAAGGGCGAGTGACCCCCACGCGGCTTCTCTAACGACGGTAGATGTGTTATGTATCCGTACCAGATGGATGTCGCTTCACAATTTGAATCTTCTCAACCTACTCCAGCATCGCGAACTGCTTAATCCGTTCATCAGTTGCCTTCGCTCTCTCCACTCCAGCACCACGTGTCTTTCTTTCCTAAACACTAGTCTCCCGAATAGCCTCTTTCTTTATACAGCTAATATCCGACTTCGTCGCGCCTTTTTCCCAATCCCCATCCAGCATCCACTGAGAAAGCAGATCAACGTCCGTATAAGTCTTCCAATTTATTTTCCAACAGTGTGTCATTATACCACAGAAGCGGATCCCAGTCATCGACATGCGCCATCGGGACGCTTCATACCTTACTCTGATCCTCGTTCAGATCACCAATCATGCTTCCGTAGTGACTCTCCAAGGAATACTCCGCGCTCACGAACTCCAAGCCGAACCACCAGCTTCTTATGTCTCCGTAGCCTATTTCATACGTCCAGTCATCCCGGACCTCCTTGGTGTTCTGCCAGTATGCGTGAACAATCTCGAGGAGGATCGATAATCGACTCTTGTCCAGGGCCATCAAATCCGAGTTGTATTCTTCTTGCATAGCCCTCGTTGTACACGCCTTACCTCGACAGCGCTTGGCTCGGGGTGCGATGTTCCGAATGATTCTCCCACCATTCGAGGTGCTTTTTGAAAGCGCTCTGCCACAATAAACGGTCGTGGACCAGCAAGGTCCCTGTCGTCTTGTAGCCACTATGGTGATTGAAGATAGCCTCTAGTTCCTGCAGGCAGACGGCATCAGCGTCCAGAACCACGATCTGCTCGTACTCAGAGCCTAGCGCGGTGAAGGTCTTGATGGCTCATCCACTATGTTTGAAGTCTAGCGTCGCTTCGTCGAACATCTGAGGAAGATCTATAGCCTCGATATCAGAACCGAGACTCTTGGGCAAGTCTCGGTATTTCGATGGTAAATCTGAGTTACCTGCGAACACAACCTCAATAGGATTGTATGGCTCAAGGCGCCGCGAAGATTCTCGATCAGGTGGCAGGCAGATCTGGAAGTCTTCTGGCCCCTGGCAATCGACCCAGATCTTGCATATCTGAGGAGGCAGGAGTCGTGAAGAATTGGCTATGCCTAGAGACTATGCTCTTGGGTATCGTAAGGCTGTCTCGAATTCGACCCAGAGTACAGCAACTTATCTCCTCCTACCAGCTTTTGATATCCCACCAATAATCGAACCCCAATCTAAAGCTCCAGTTCTCTCCTTCGCTGCATCGCCAGGAAAGCGAGACTCCACAGCTGCACCGCATTGCTCTCCGTCTGCCCGCTCCGCCCATCCGGCGTCGGCAAGCAGCCCAATGGTGTATAGACGAAGCCTTCCTCTCCGCCCTCGCCCCCCTTTCCCCACCGCCAACTCCACACTTCACTGCTCAGACGCTTCTTATTCCCCTCGATGGTATCCCACAGCTTCGTATACGCCTGCTTCATCTTCTTCCTCACCCTACGATACGACTCCGGATCCGCGGATCCTGTCGAGAGAGGATCGATGCCCTTTTCCTCTGCGGCCATGGCGGCGCTGAGTTGGGCTTCAAGCCCACGGGCCAGCATGGCGAGGGAGTTCCAGGCCCAGACGACGGTGCCGTGGTAGGCTCCGCTTGTGAAGGTGCGGGCATGCGTCGGGTCGGTGCTAAAGGCGGGGTTGGCGATGAGGATGCCGACGGGGGTAGAGAGGCCGGCGGGGAAAGTTCGGAGGATGGAGGCGGTGAGACAGTCGAGGGTGAGGAGATGTTGGGCGAGGGAGGTGGGGTTGGGAGAATGAATTAGGTGGGGGAGGAGGAAAAGGCGGAAGCCTGAAGAAAGGGAGACGGGTGTTAATAAGTCTGATTTGTTGGTTGATCGGAAAGAAAGGCTTACAAGCGTCTGTATTCATGATAACGACAGGAGTGCCATCGCCCTTGAGCGCAATTGCCTGCAGGCACATATCTTCACCAATTTGGTCCGCTCCAGACGGGCCCGGATGTTCTATGTCCTCTTTGTACTTCTCAACTCGCCGTTGCGCCTCGTCTCTCGCAATATGTTGCTGTTAGCGGTCAGTATCTGCTGGATTGTCATCGATCAAGAGATCTGCGCAGCTTTACATTGAAGAACTCCAGGCTCGATGTTTCCCACACTTCTGCAAGCTCATCAGCGATCTCGCACCCATACAAACCGTCGAGTGCGCCGGCGCCGGCGAGTTCGGCGATTGCACGCAGCGCTGCAGGCATCAACGCTGTATTGACATCGTATGGATAACGCCCTCCTCCAAGGCCGTCATCACTGTCGCGCCATTGACCGACTGGGCAGCCATCCTCTAGAGCTATGAGATTCCTGTAATCGGTGTTCCCACCAGCCTCCGCAAAAGGTTTGGCCATCTCCAGTATTCTTCTGCATGTGCGGCCCGCAAGCTCGCCATAACTTTTGCCCTTATTTGCCGGAATGAGCGTTGCTCGAATGCTAACAGATCAGTCAATGTAGGTAATAGTTCACAGGGGCTGATATCAGTACTTTAAGAAAAGTGCCAGCCGGCTCTGACCTATGCGGCTCTCAATGAAATACTGCTTCATTACGATTGGGAGGAAGAAGTCGGTATCAATCTGATTAATTCAGCCTTGTGTTAGAAAGTAAGAAGATGTCTTTGCTACCATCTTATAGTCGTACTGTGCATCAGGATTACCATGGCCACTCAAAGCTGCCTGCGCAGTTGGATAGTCCCCAATGATCTCTTCATGGCACACCTTTCCAGTCTCATGATCGATCCTTTCTAGCATTGCGCTCAAACCTGCTTCGATTGTCCCATTTTGGCCTTCGCTCAAGATGGGGTTCAGGAGCAATAGGCTTATCATTGAATCTCTTCCAAAGTAGGTAAGAAATCTCCATGCGCCCGCGAGTATCTTGTCGGAAGAGCATAAAAAGGCCAAAGATTTGACTGCATCATCGTGTTCAAGTATGGATCCATAAACAGAAGGCTTCAACACCTGAGCCGGATTGATGTATGGAAGTTGAGGATAGTCCAGATGTGCTTGGAAAGAGTAGAGACCAGCAGCAAACCTGATCGTACGCTCGCTAATTTCATTCTCAATGGCAATAGGTCGCGACCCTCTTGATCCGCCGTTAAACAAAGCAAATGTCAAGTGCATCGTCGTCTTTCCGTCGAACCAAGTCCTGCTAATATCCAAGCCATCTGTGCGACCATCTAGGTTCCCAAAACGGATGCTCTCCTGTACTTTGGGATTGAGGATTCCGTGACCTTCCGTGTAATCTCGAAGAGTCCTTACGCTACCGAGGATAGCTAAGTCCAACGTAGCTTTATCTGAAAATTCCACAAGACCTGAGACTCCAACGCTTGGATATCCCGAACGAGAGGAACCATCTGGCTCATACTTGACTAAATCGAGTATTCGCCCATCGGCGCCCGGAATGAACCTGATGCGAAGATTGTCTTGCTTGGTAACAGATTTGAAGAAAACTGCTGCCCCACTGTTGCCGGCTGGCCAGGCAAAGAGAAGCCGGTGAGTGGAAAGGGAACCAGGAACGAAGTTGGGTGTTGGACTCGACAGCACCGCTTGGCAGGAAACGTTAGGGTCTGCAAAGAAATAATTCTCGTACGGAGGATCACTAATATGGTGGTGGAGCGGAAGCTCGGACTGGGCGGCAAGATCCATCATATATAGAAGCCTTGAAGTTTGGAGGTACCCAATGATTCTTCCACTGCGTGATATTGTGGGGCTAGATCAAGAAGGCATCAGACTTCTAGTATGAAATATACGCAGTGCGTGATGAAGGCTTTCTTCTAGTAGAAGTAAGCTGCGAAAGCCACGATTGCGGCGACGCTGGAGAGCAGGATCAACTTTCCTCTGAGCATCCTGCACTCAGAGCTAATATTATAAACAGCTATGTTATCTGCAGCAGCTTTGATCTTACAGCTGAGGCAGTTTTCTTTGCAACAACGCGCACTTTCTGATTGTGCTAACACGATATCGAACAACGTCGCACACCAGCATACCAAATGGTGATTATCTATCTTAGCGCACGTGTCCTAGAAAAAAGAGGCCCGTCCATAACATAAGCCCACGTAGGAGTTGGATACGTCTGGAGGATCAAGCACGTTTCCCGGAACGAGGTATTAATATATGTTAATACTACCACTGCAGGGGTTTGACGAGAGTGCTAACGCCACGCTGTGCATAGATCGAGTATAGAGGACTCGAGCTGGAAAGAATTTGATCAGAGAGAAATCTTGGGAATACCACGCGTAGTCCCACTCCATGCAGACTCGAGAACAATTTCCGAGCAACACAAGTACTACTGACATATCCTCACTAAATTTTTTGGTGGATGTACATCAAGATAATTCGCACGACTCACAATTAATATTCAAGAAGAATGACAAGAGGATGTTAAATTACCTGGCCATGGTCCTTTATACGCGGTCCCTCGGTATGTGAATAGCTGCTCAGCCGTGGAGGCAAAAACAACACCGACCTGCAGAACTCCTACCACTCTAGCCTACATGAGCACGTAGTCTTCTTCCACGTGTGAGCTTCGGCCAGGCGATCCACGGCAGACGAAGTTGGTGGATCAGATAGGTTAATTGACAGCTCTTACGCTTCCAGCCAATCATATGTGGCACGAAGCATGCACTTGAGACGAAAGTCCATACCGTTTGCGGCCCTAAGACCAGCACGAGCGCCTTCAGCGTATGCGGCGACGGCTCCTCCCTGCAAACATGTATTGAGTGGCACTGAGATTATTGATTGAAGACTTTACCTGCAAATTTCGTCTTCTGAACGATACCTTGACCCCTTGATCGATGGCGCTTCCGAATACGAGATAGTATCTCTGGTGATCACATGCCGTCGTGGTCATCGCAATCAAGGGGATGGTCTTCTGTTGGGATCATATCGTTCAGCATCAGCCGTCCCGCTTCGCCCGTTCCTTCAAAGGACGACCCTGGGAGATATAGTTGTAACACGGAAGGGTCTCCGAGCGCATTCTGGAGCTCTGGCTCTCCGCGAACTGCCTTGCGCTAAGCGGTCCCATCGAACCGAAGAAAAGGGGACACCATAACCGAAATTGCCCTTCCTCGCTGAAATCTTGCTCGCTTATGAGGCCCCTGTGGCCGAATTGGCCCCAGAATGCGCTAGGCCACCCGACCGAAGTGGTCAAGAAATGCCTGTTCATTGGAAACGTTCAATGTTTTCTCTCTTTCTCGCTCCCATGAGGCCCCTGTGGTCGAATTGGCCCCAGAACGCGCTAGACCACTTGACCGAAGTGGTCAAGAACTGCCTCTCATCAGGATTATTCGGTGATTTCTCTCGCTCCCATGAGGCCCCTGTGGCCGAAATGACCCCAGAATGCGCTAGGCCACCCGACCGAAGTGGTCAAGAAATGCCTCTCATCAGGAGAATGTAGGACCTTTCTAAGTTTTCGAAGAATAGTCATAACAGGGCGAACCGGCTGGAAAGATTACTCACAGCGTTATCGAGAAGTCATGTGTTTCCCCTTTGATCATTGGGATCGTCGCATCCCGCCCAGCCCTTTGTGCGTTATCTATGAATCGTGAGAAGATAGCGGCGGACTGCGGCGTTCTCAGCCTCCGTCCCTATCGTTGCTCCGGCGCAAGGATTGATAAAGTCGTATAAGTCGCTGAAATGCCTCTCCGGGACACCGGAAACAAGAGGTCTTCACGATCCCAAAAGCCTTCCAAAGCCACAAACCGAGCAACACACTATGCACAGCTGCGTACAGCGCAAACCCCACCAACATCTTCCTCGTCCCCTCCGTGAGCCCGCTTTTCTTCATCCACACTCCCATAGCTAGGGCAGCGAGCATGAGTTGCACAGGTGCGCTGGCGTACAACCATACGTTGGTTTCCACCGGCGCGAAGGACGAGAGCAGATACAGGAGTCCGAATGCTGTCATTATGAGCCCAGGCAGTGTATGATCACACTGAGTTGGTCCATCATTCCCTACCAATCGCACCTCTTCGGGCTCGTGGCATTGGCCCTTGTCAGCTGGTCCTTCGTCGATATCTTTCTCAGTCGAGGGTACAGATGCGTATATCAATTGCAGCTCATCCGGCAAACGTATTGCCAGATAGATTCCCGCCGTCAAAAGTGCAATAGTGTGGACCAAGACCGGCCAAGGCAGGTTTCGAAATGGTTGAGGTCGCAAAAACCGCAGTGTACCTTCTGCCAGACCCGCCACATCCTCTCTATTTTGATAGGGGTCTGGCCCCCCCTTCACAAACGCGAGACCGATCTGCAGCGCTAGTATAAGCGCTAAGATTGGCAGGTTGAGCGGAGCCGTCCGTCGCTTACGAGGTCGGAGGATGAGGATGATTGTTCCGAGCGCTGTGACTAAAACACGGCTGATTGCTGCAAGAAACAGGAACCATGTTAGGTAGGGCGTGGTGCACAGGAAGGAGAGGCCCCAGCCAATGATGAGGAGTCCGGAGAAGCCATGGTCAGAGGGAGGGTATTGGACAAGAGGGGGCACCCAGGAGTGGGTCGGATGGTTGCGGAAAATATTGTACAGCTCGGGCCTTGAGGGTTTCTCGCAAACATACGGTGGTATTGGAGTGGAGACGAGGTAAGTGAAGCCAAGGCCGATATAAAAGAAACCCTCCCAAAAGAAAGCGAGAATTTTGAGAGTCGACATAACAGTGTAGCTCGTGGATTACAGATCATGCAATTTTGATATCGATGCAGGTTAGGATCTTTAGGCTGCGAGATGGTAGATACCTTCTGGCCGAAAATTCTCTCGGGCACACTTCGTGTCAACCCTGAGCTGGTACAATATCCGACAGTGTGCTGTAAAGCAGAGGGTGCAAACAACCTAATCGTATTAGCGCTGTCACAACGGTTGCTTGTGCTTGGCTTTATTTTTAGATTCTTACCCTCAACTTTTGTCAAAATTACTTCTGGTCGATTTTATCGACTTTCGCATTTCTTGGTTTGATTTACACAAAGCCTTACATATAGAACTAGACACTTGACGCTTTGTAAAGTTACTTTGCTAGTAAAATTTAAATAGAGTTGAAGTTGTTATAGCTTTAGCGCTTTTACAACAATTGTTGCTTCTCGACTTTTCTTTTCAATCTTATATTTCAACTTTAAGCAACGTGTTTTTGATTAAGTCTTGCGTTTCTTGGATTATCAATATCAAAATTTCAAGATCAAGAGATTAGATTTTGCGCTTTCCATTAATATAACTTTGATAGAATTTGATTTAATATTAAGAAACTTATTTAATTGCAAGAATTTTGTGTTCTAGAACGCATCTTAAGATTAAAAATTAATTTTAACTTCTTAAATGCAAACATACTTTGCAGTTCTAATAACTTTAATATCTTCTAATTAAAACTTATAAACAAAGCAATTTTAGAAAGCGCAAAGTATCTAGAATTATGTTTGAAGATTTTATATATTTAAACAACTAGTTGCAAAAGTTTATAAAAGTTGTTTTGTTAAAAGTTAAGATATAGAATTTAAAGAAAAAGTTAAGAAGCGACTAATTGTTGTAAGTTTAATAGAACTAAAGAGTTTTATAAAATAGAAAGACTAATATTAAGAACACAAAGATTAAGAAAGTTGTGTTTAATTATTTGTTATACTAATTAGTATAATAATTGTTTATTGTACTTCTTTTCTTTTCTTTTTATTATATTTGTTTCTTTAAAACTTGCTATTATTAATTAAATCTTTCGATTTAATTGTATTGTTTTCGTATTATTTTATTGTTTTTTGCAAACAATTTGATTTTTGCAAAATTTCTTTTTTATATTATTGTTGCTATAGTATTTTGAAACAATAAATTTGTTATTAAAACAATTTTTAAGAGTTTCTCTAAAATTATTACTATTAACAATTATATTTGTTGTATTTTTTATATTTAAAAAACAATTTTAAAACTTAATAATATATAAAGTTAAAAACTTTATTGCAATAATTTTTTAGAAATATCTTTTATTATTGTTGTTTATTGCAATTTTATTTTTTACTATTTTGCAATACTTTATTATTGTCGAAAAATTATAAAAAAAAAAAAGAATTTAAACAATATTTTGTATCAATAACAAAGTTGTTACTTTTTGTTTTAGAGCAAAAATAATAATAAAAAAATTTGATATACAAAAATAAAAAATTGCAACAAAAAATATTTTTGCTATTTAAAAATTGCAATTGCAAAACTTAACAATAAATAATAAATATATATTTGTTTTTTCGACTTTTATTGTTAATATATATATATTTTTAGACGTAACAATATTAGTAGAGAATTGAAATTTCTTTATAGATATCTTGTTTAGTTTTAATTAAACTATTCGCGAGAAATCGAAAATATCACGTAAGAGCGTCAAGATTTAGTTCCTCGATTTTTTTTTGGAATCGAATTGCTTAAAATAGTAACTTTTCGACTAAGCTAAACTTATTATAGTAACAAGCTAGCTTCTTTAAGCGATTCGATTCTATTCGATTTCTTGACAATTTAATTCGATTTCAAAGTTGAAATCAAATATCGAATTGACGATCAATCTAGTTTTAATATTATTGCTATTATATTTCTTAGTTTTTTTATTGTTATTTTAAAAATATCTTCTATAGTAAACTAGATATTAAAAACATTAAAAAATTTATTGTTAACTTTTTTACTATAATTGTGTTTAAAAAGATTAATATTTTTAATATAAAAAGTTCTAATAATTTAGTTTGCAATTTCGATATATATTTATATTATTATTAGTTTTATTTTTTAAACTTCGATAAAATTTAAATTTCTTTAAATAATTACTTATTTAACTATATTAATTGTATTTTTATCTAATTTTTATATATATTTGTTACTAGATTTTGTGTCAAAATATAATAATAAATAGAGACATATTTACAATTTATTCTTTTTTAAAAATATTTTTGTTAATAACAATATTTTTTGCAATCGAGAGACTCTAAAATATATTGCAATATATAATACTATAGTAATTTTAATTATACAAAAACATAAAGCAATACTTCTTAAACAGAATTTTGTTAATATTTTTAAATATATTTCAATAGCAATATTTGATTAATAGCTATTAGATTTTCAATAGAACAATTTCTTTTATATAGAGAATTTTTTTTTAAAACTACAAATTGTTTTGTTTCTTTTTAATCTATTTGCAAAAACTTTATATTAAATACTAATATATATTTTTTAATAATATATTCTTCTTTATTATTTAAATAAATTTTTTGTTATTTTTTTTCCTTAAACTAATTTTGCTTTTTATTAGAAATAATAAAACTAAATTTGCAATTTTCTAAAACTATAAAACAATAAAAAGAAAAAACAAACAAATATTGCAATTAAATTTCTTAATTGTAATACTATAGCATTACTAATGTGCTAACGTCTTCGAATATAGCAAAGTACGTAATTTTAATTGTCTATAGAAGTTCTAGATAGCATAACTTCTTTTTTTGATTAGAAAGCAAGAAGTAGACTTGTATATTATAGCGAGTATTAGATAGAGAGAAAGTTTGTTTCTTGTTGTTCTTTAACAATTAGTTTTACTACTATTAATTCTATATAGTTAAAGTATAGTATTAAAAGTTTATTATATCTTATATCTTTTATATTTTGGTGCGTTAATAAACAACAAATATATTTCTATTTTACAATTTTAATTATTCTATTTTTGGAAGAAAAAGACTCGAAATATAATAATACTATATTTAATTAAAACAATTTAAGTTATAAAAGTTATTTTATTACTATATTAGAGTTTAAGAGATTTAATATCTTTTAAGACAACAATTGTTTACAAAATGTTAACAAAAATAAATATTATTAATATAATATTAATAAAGATAATAGTTTACAAGAATAACAAAAGTATATATAGATTGAAAAAAGTTCGATATACAAATAAGTATATAGATTTTTGTTTCAATAAGTACGTTTAATACTTCCAAAAAGATTTATTGTAATCGACAAGACTAACAATCTTAATAATAACATAAATAATTTTGTCGAATATTGTTGATCTCTCTTAATAATTAAGTTGTGTCTTCGATTTATCTTTAAGAAGTTTTTTGTACAATTTTATTAACAACGCAAAAATACAAGTATAATTTAATCTAGTAAGATTGATAACAATTAAGATAAATGTTAACTAAGCGTTTCTAATTAATAGTTTTAATTTTCTTTAATAGACTTTAAATTATTCTCTTGTAATTAAGAATAACAACAAAACAATTAATAAAATCAATGCTTTTACAAGAATTACAAACGTTAAGTCTAAGATTAATATTATATATCTCTTAAACTTCTATTCGAGAAAATGATCTAAAACGCACAATTGCTTAAATTCTTATAATATTATCGAACTTATTATTTTATTTCTTAATTGCTTAATTACTTTTAATATTGCTCTATTTTAGAATTAAGATAAGCAAATTGCGCGCAAAAACAATTATAAAGAAGCAATAACTATTAATTTCTCGAACATTATTGTTGTTACTATATTATTTCTTAAGCAAGAAAATCAACAAGATCTAGCACAAAATAAAGGTAAAAACTAAAAGATTGTAAAGATTGTTAACAAGATATTACAATATTCTCTCTAAGATAAATAGACTAGTCTGTATCGAATTAGAGTCTTGATAGATATACATATTCTATCTTCGATTATATAGATTGCTTCTCAATTTAACTATTACTATTATAATTGTTGCTTACAACTTGTTTCCTTACATTTTAATAACTTTAACTATCGATTAGTTCTTCGTATATTTATTAGTGCTTGCAAGCAATTAAGCAAGTCTCTAAACAACTCGCTTTTACAAACGTTTCTTCGTTAAAGCTCTAGATATCTAAAAGAGTCTATTGTAATTCTTTTAATAAACGTTTGTTTTATTCTTATATATCTATTAGTATTTGCAATTAATTAGGCAAATTACTATTTTAAATAATCTCTTCTCGCGATATTAAGAAAGCAAAAGAAAAACAATTGTCGATAGAGCTCTTTGAACTCTTCTTCGAAGAAAATATAGAAGAAGAGCAACAACTTGTCTATATTGCTTTCGACATTGTTATAAATCTAGTTATCTTCTCTTTTAGATCGATTATACTAGGCGTTTCGCAATCTTAAATAGCTAATATCTACGACTACATTAACAATCAAATATTTATAGAACTAGAGCGTTAATTGGCGAAGCTAGACGAGCGTATCGATTAACGCCTAGATTAGAAGCTCAAGACAAACAATCAAGAGCTTGTTGCTCTACTAGCACAACAATTCAAACGCAATAAATCTTTCTCTATTATTGCTTTAGACGAAGAACAAACAACGTTTTTACTATCTACTCTATCTTCTTTATTAACAAACAAATTGCGTGTCAAAAAAATTAAATTCTTCGATTCTAAGTATTAATTAAAGCGTAGAGCAATCTTTATTATTGTTGTAATAAATGTTGTCGTAATAAATGCGAGCAAGCATATCTTCTATTGCGACGTCTATATCTTTATCGATAGACTTAAGAATCTAGCTATATAGTATAACAACGACGCAATTAAGAATATTATTGTCGCTTGTTTGCGTAACTTTGTCTTGTTATAATACTCTATAAAGTTGTTCGAACTTATACGAATAAATCTACGTCTAGTTGTCTCTATTAACAATTAATATAATCTCTTAATTAATAGATTCAAGATATATGTATTAACAACGCTTGTATAGTTAATGTCGTTCTTCTATATTTTTGTTATTATTTAGCATATATTTTCTCGAGTATAGATACTACAAATGCTATATTTAACAAAGATTGTCAATATTATCTCGACGCATAATTAACTTATCTTAATCTAAAATCATTTTTATATGCAATTGCGTTGCAATATATCGAAATCTTTACTCTATACAAAGCTTAAAGACTTTCTTAAATAAATAGATAGTTGTACATTTATTTAATAGAAAATAACAAACTACTATTATGTTGCATTGTTGTTGCAACAAAATCTGTAATTATTCTACAATTAACAAAATTTGTCGCAATTCTATAATTGTTCTTCGCAATATCAATTGTTCTACAATCGATATATATTAATCTTGCAACAAAATCTAAAGATAAACAATCTCTCTTAACAATTCTCAATTAACAACGATAAGTCTTAGGTTTATCTAATCGACGTTAAGTCTAAAGACTATAGACTTTATATCGAAGAAGAGTTAAACCAAGAAGATTAAGACAAGAAATATATTAAGAAAGAAAATTAGACATTTGAGATGTTTAACGAGATTAGATTCTAAATCTCCAAAAAGATATATTCTAAATTTACTCCTAAATTTGATTTCTAGGAATTTTGCGAAGATAAGACGCACCTAAACATTAAAAAGAATGCGTTTTCTCTAGTTTTCTATTATTTTTATGTTTTTGTTATAGAGATATAACTTTTTTTCGAAAATAATAGTAAATTGTTACGATATTCTCTCTAAGATAGATAGACTAGTCTGCATCGAATTAGAGTCTTAGTAGATATATATATTTTGTCTTTAATTACATAGATTGTTTCTCAATTTTACTATTATTATTAGAATTACTACTTACAACTTATTCTCTTATACAAGAGATAAAAGAGAAGAACATACGAATATATAATGCGCTAAAAGAATATATAAAGATCTAATAACGAATTGCAAAATACAATATAACTAGTACAAGAATTTAATGCACAAGTTAGAGAACAATATAAAGATAAAAGAAGTAGATTAACTTATATAAAAAAGAATAAGCAATCAATAATTGTTTTAAAAGTGCAACTAATATTATATAATATTATTACTACAAATTTTATAATAGTCTTCGCGAAGAATTGCAAGAATTTAGAATACTTTTAAGTTTGCGTAATATCTTTGTAGCAATATATTGTTAAAGATATATAATACTTCTTTATATAGTACTAAGTTTTAAATATTTCGATAAGAATATTTTGTAAAATTCGATATTATCGATAAAGTAAGTAAAAGCTTTGTTATATTATATAAAGATATTATTGTTAACTTAAGAGTCGAGAATATAGTAAGAAGAATAAATTATTAAAGAATTGTTGTTATACTTATTTATTCTTTTTCTAGCGAAATAAGCTTAGAAAGTCTAGAATCAATACTATTGAATATTAAAATTCTTCAAATTTCTATATATTACAAGATACTTAAATTTATACAAAGTTAAATAGAATTTGTTTGTTTATAGTTTTATGTTAAATGTGTCTAAACAATATATTGTTGCTAAAGTTCTTCTCTTCTATTGTTAACTTAGATAGAAAAGAAGTATGCTAGAAGTATTAAAGAAGAGAATAGAAGAATATAATTTTGTAAAGCGCGCTTGTGTTATTAAAATACTCTTTATTTTAATTATCGATTTTTTTAAAAAGAAATATTAAAGAAGCAACGCAATTATTAGTGTCTTAATAGCTTTATATTAATTAGAGAAAAGCTAAGACTTTTAACGTAAAAAGAACTCTTTTATAATTAAGTTTAAACAAAAAGAGATTACGCAAGTTATTGTTTAACAATTAAGTCTCTCGACGTTTTTTTCAATTAAATATATATCGACTCAATATATCTTTTATCTAAGCAATAAAGAGTTGTTGACGTCGAGACGTTTATAATCTATTTTCAATTATAACAATTTAAAATTGCACTTCTATCGAAAGCATTTTTGCTATTATCTAGATAAGTAGTTTATTGTATACTTCTATTTGCGATGCAATATTAATTTTAAGAATAAGATATAACTTCAAAATTACGTAGAAGTAATTTACAAAACTCTTACGTAATCGAGCGAGCTCTCTTTTATTAATTGCTATTCTATAAGATTTATTAAGAGACAAAACTAACTTAGATATTAATAAGAGAGAATTCTTCGAAGTTGCGCAATCTATTATTGGGTCTTTGTAAAATATTATTGCTTTTTTATTTTTATAGAGCTTGTCTTTTAAAAACAATATTTTTACTCTTAAATTATATTATATTCTAGAAATTGCCTTTCTTCTATATATTATATATATAGTACTTCGACTAAATTAATGATATATTTCTAAACTAGTCTTTGCTAGTTAGAATTACTACATAGCGATTCGGAGAATCAACTTGACTAATTCTCTAGTTAGATCGATTTATGCATATTTCGTAATAATGCTTCCAATTATATAAATAATAAACATAGCTATTATAAGTGTATTATATACAAGAAGAGAAATATATAGAAGATCTATTAAGTTATAGACGTATATTTAAATGTCTAGCATACTTCTATTTATAGCAAGTGCAAAGTTTTTTGTAACAATAAAGAGTTATTTCCTAATCTTATTAATAAGATAATAAGATATGTAAGTTAAATGTAATATTACTTGCAAAATTAAGATTTTAATTTAATATTATAGAAACTTCTACAATTATTCTTTTATTCATCAAATGTTGCTATTTTGTTTCTATCTTAATATTAATATTTGTCTTGTTATAGAGCGTCTTTGTATTGCTATCGATACTAGATTGGTCGCGCTAACCCGGAAATGTCACGTGCAAATGCCAAGACCTAGGTTAAAAAAAATTCGAGGAATCGAATCGCTTAAAGTAGTTTAGTCGATTACTATAAGTAGTTTAGCGCGAAGCGCGCTAAACTAATTTGAGTGATTCGATTTCAAAAAATCGTCGCGATCCAATCTTGGCGCCAGGTTGAACTAGAGAGGTAATATCATAATTCAACTCGACGATTAGTCTAATCGATACGTCTTAGAGCAATAAATTAAATAAAAAAAATAGTTGTCTAATAATAGATAAATATACTAAACGCGAATTATATTATATATTATTTAAAGTTTAACGTTAACAATACAAAATATATAAACAATTTTAATTTTGTTGATTGTAAAATCAATAATATAGACTTTTAATAATACTTATGTTATTATATTTGCGAATAAAGTTTTTGCTTACTATAATTGTCTATAGAATATAAGAATAAATTACTCGAGTATTTTTCTTAATAGCTAGAACGTAAGCGATAGTAACTATATTCTTAATCTAGTAGAAAGTTAATTAATAAAAAAAGTCTTTAGAAATATTATATAGCAAATCTATTTATTGATTATTAAATTTTGTAATAATTAAGCGTTCTATTTCTTTGCAAATTATTATTGCTTCTTCTTTAGATATATAAGTTCTCTAAAGTATATATACTTAGGTTTGACTTCGCATATTAGCATCTAATTTGTAATATTTTAATATAAAATAAATTCTACTAAGAATTGCGTTGTCGAAGTTAACAACTTAGTTTATAATAAGAAATATAATATTATTGTAGTATTTTAATTTGCGAAGAAATATTAGCTTTTTGCGAACGATATTTGTTATCAAATATTATTTCGAAAATACGTTTGCTTCGTTTAAAAGAATAAGAGTATTTTAGTAATTAACAATCTAAGAAACGCACAAAAGCTAAACTTTTATTATTGCTAAATTAAGACTTAATTCTTTAGCAAAGATATAAAGAGTTAGATAAGATCAAGAAAGATTTAAAACAAATATATCTATTAAACAAAGCAATCTTTGAAGATACTTAAATATTGTCTTTATTGTTAAGATTTTTTTAACGTTTGATATTTTACTAAGTAATATATCAATTGTTTTCTAAAGAAGTATTAAGCTATAATAGAATAAAATTTAAATCAATTGCGTCAAAAGCATTTGCGAGATATTCGCGTGTTACAAACACTCGCAAGAAGTAATATATATAGAAAGATTACAATTATCTTCTCTTTCATAAATCTTGTCTCGAGATTCGAGGTTATTTTAGGGTCCACCCAGGATTACGTCAAGATTATCGAAAAATTCTTGATGTATTGCGCACTTAGAGATTACTTTGAAGATATAGTGCTTAACACGTACTATTTCTCTTGTCGCGTTCGACTAGTACTTATCTATTATATTTAGAGATTGCGCATAATATGTTACTTACGTTAAATAAACACATTTACGTTTTACTTTATGCGACAACGTAGTATGCGACTTGAGTTATTAAGTCTCTTGCGCAAGATATACGACGTCAAACTTTTGCGCTTACAATTGCCTAACTTATAATTACAAAAAAAAAAAATTTAAGACTTAAATGTAGTGCGTTTCATTAGGTCGAAGTATAAACGCAAATACTATTGTAACAAAACAAAATTTAAATTAATTACGTCAAAAGTACTTGCGAGATATTTGCGCATTACAAACACTTGTAAGAGATAATATATATAGAAAGATTACATAAGCATCTTATTGCAAAAGTATATTAAGATCTTGTTTCTTATTTGTTACAAAGTTATCAAATAAGACGCTAAGTACTAGACTTAAACAAGTTTCTATTAAAGATATAGTAATTTTTTTTTGTTTATCGAAAATTATTAAACAATCGAAAGATATTAAAGATTATTTAATATTTTCGATATTAATAACAACAAACTCAACTATATATTAATAGATTAATTTAACTATTATTGTATTATAAAAGAGAAACTATTATATATTACGTTTTGTCTTTAAGATCGAAATCTATTATAGTTAAATAGCAAATAAGTAAGTTATTCTTCTTACGTTTAATTAATTTTGTCTTATTGTTTATAATTTAATTAAAAGCTTATTTGCTAAAAGATTTCGAAAAAGTATCGAAGTATCTATTATTATTTATTTTCTTTTTAATTAATTCATAAGATTGCAATCTAATATAGTTAGAATTTTATCTTTTTAAAAAAAGCAATATTAAGTAGATTAATCGTTGATTCGATATTCGATCTCAACTTTGAAACCAAATCGAATTGTCAAGAAATCGAATAGAATCGAATCGCTTAAAGAAGCTAGCTTATTACTATAATAAGTTTAGCTTAGTCGAAAAGTTACTATTTTAAGCAATTCGATTCTAAAAAAAAATCGAGGAACCAAATCTTGACGCTCTTATGTAGTATTTTCGGTTCCTCGCGATCAATCTAATATTAAGTATAACTTAATTGTTAACAAAAAACTTAATAAAATCTTTGTTCTTTATATAGAATATTGTATTTCGACAATAATAATAATAAACTTTAATTATAGAAACAAATTTTCGATTGCATTAAATAAATTACGCTTTTATTTTTTGTTTGTTTAAATAATATTAAATAGAGAATACATTTAATATATTAATGCATCTTTTTTTACAAAATTTTACAATAATAAGATTAATTAATATTTTCTTAAATATTTAATTGTTATAATTCAAATTTCGATACTTTATTTAATAGTATTTTAATTTAGTGCTTGTCTTTTGCTTTTTGATAGTATTATATATAATATATTGTAATTTGTCGATATTAAAGCAAGTTGTATAGATTATTAAGTTTAACATAAAAAGTATTTAAAGCAAATTGTAAATAATTTTATTATTTTTTAAAAGCAAGAGAAGACGCTAAGCTATAAAATAATAGATTGTTTTAATAAAGTTAATTAAGAGATTTAAGTACTTAAGACAAATAACGTTGTATATAGTATTAGTCTTTGTATTAGACTAATTGCGTTAATTTGAAAAATCAAGTTCGATTTAAGAAATCGAATCGAATCTTAACAATTTAATTTCTAAAGTTGAAATCGACAATTCGATTTGATTTTAAACTTGAAATCGAAAATCAACTCGAAAAATTAAATCGAGTTGTTAAGACTACTATTTTTAGTAAATTTTATTAATTTTAGTAATAATTTAATTATTTTTAGTAACAGTTAATTAATAATTTAATCGAAATAGTTAATCTATTTAAATTATTTAATAAATGTATTAGAAATTTCTTTTTATAAATGTATTACTACTAAGCATTATCTAGTAATTAATATTCAAACTTGATTTATAGTATTTTTAGTATTCTTGACATTCTTGGCGATTCGATTCAATTCCTAATATTAGAATCGAAAATCGAGTGAATTTGATTTAATTCGATTTTCGAATCGATTTCTAAAGTTAAATTGTCGATTTAAGTCGATTCTAGAAGTCGAAATCGAAAATCGAACTTACAATTAGTCTACTTTGTATTGCTTCAATACAATTTTAACTTATAAAAGTAGTTGTATAATAAAATTTATTTTATTTAAATTTTAATTAATAAAAGACTTGAGCTATTAAATCGAAGAAGAACTTTATAGTAGACTTGTCTGTTACGAGCCTAACTCGGAAACAGCGTGATATATTAACTACGACGCAACATGTAGCACGAAGCACGATTGTCTACATGCTCGACGACTTAACAAACGAGCAATGTTCGACATGTTCGACGACGAGTTAAGCGAGCAATGTTCGACGTGTTCGACATGCTCGACAGCGAGCTAAGCGAGCAATGCTTGATATGCTCGATAGCGAGCTAAGCGAACAAGAAGAATCTTCTTTAGTATATAGATTTTCTAAACACGATTTCCTTATAAATCGTGTTTAATTTATCTTAAGTCTTGACTTATTGTTACGACTACTAAGCTGCAATCTCTTGTTATCAAGTGATTGCTTACATTGCCTAAAGACGTCTACAAATCTCTTCAATAGCATAACTCTCTCTAATATTTTTCGTCGAAAGTACTAGCGTAACACTTTGAACATTCTAAGCATGTTTATATTAGGTCAACGCGCTTCTATCCCAAGCACTAGCTCATTAGCATCACGCCAATTGTTAGACATGGGAGACGACAAGATTAGAATCAACAAGTCTAACATCTATCATGAAGATCGTATTGACTTGAAGAATTAACTTATGCAAGTAAATATCTACTTCATCTTTTATTTTGTTCTAGCGAACAAGAAGACAATTTTCGCATTCACATTTCTCAAAGAAAGAGCTTAGCATTAACTCAAGTTAAACTTACGCAAGTATCTAAAAAATTATGACGAAAATCCTCGTGCAATGTTCACAAACTTCGACAACTTCAAGAGAGAGCTTCGAAGAATCTTTGAAACATTTAACGAGAAACAAATCGCAAAAAGAGTAATTTAACATCTAACTTAACGAATCTTTGCAATAGAGTACGCAACAAGATTTTAAAAGTATGTTAATCTTATCAAGTGAGACGATGTCGCACTTATGACAATGTTTCGACAAGATCTCAAGAACAATCTTAAGAACGAAATTATGTGCGATGGCAAATTTATCAACGATATGTTCGATCTCATCGAAATAGTTATCGATCTCGACGACAAGTTGTATAAAAGAGCTATGAAAAAAAGATACGATCAATCTCGAGAAAGAGCAAAAATCTTCTTTGAATCAACGATCAAATATTAGTAGAAAGAATCTCGTTCTAATTAGAAATACAGTAATCTAGATTATCGTGAGTCTGCATCTATGAAACTGAACTCTATCTAACAACGTAAAGAAAAGAATTTTAGAGAAAAGAAAGATAACAAATCCTAGAAAACGTGCTATTCATGTGGCAAATTGAGCTACTTCGTAAGAAATTGTCGATCGCGAAACTTGATGAATCGCTAGCAAATCAATGCTATGTTGAGAGAAATACTCGATAGTTAGAACGACATTAGAAAGCAAGTCGACACAAAAGCGAACACCCTTAAGACTGGATCGAACGACGATTATTGTTTGATAAAGAATCTAAATTAGTTATAGAAAGTCCTAGATGAAACATCATTAGACAAGGCACTCGCATTTACGCAGGAAGTCAATAGTGTCATCAAAAGAATATGACAAAAGAAACATTTAAAAACGTTATATTCTCACAACTCAATCATAGACTCGAATATAGAAGACGATTGAAAGAACTTTTAAGAAATGCTAGAAGAAATCACGAAACGACTCGACGCTTTAGATAGCTCATTAAAAGAACGATAGAATAATTAAATCGTAAATAAATGCGAGGAAGCGCTAGGAAGCGACGCCACTAAAGAAAGAGATATTCTCGATGAAATCAAACGACAACCAAACAATGTTAGTCTATCCAAACAAAAGATAGAGGAAGCAAAAAAATATAAGACACTTAGTTGAATCGCTTGCTACGACGACTCATGCTAAACTTATCTAGAAGAAAAGAAAGAAATCAATTGATTTTCTAGGAAGTCAAAGTTAGCAATCTAGCAACAAAAGAACGCTTAACGTAAATAGGCGTTTGAAGCACAAGTCGCAGCATAGAAGCAAGAAAAAGTTCAAATTTCTTAGTAAAGAACATACTAGCGAAATGCAATATGTTAGCCCAATAGTAGCAACTAAACTCAACAGCACACGTACAATGTTTTATCACATCAATTAAGATCAATGATCGTCGACTCATCGCAATGGTCAATTTTGATGCGATAGATAATTTTATGATTAAAGCTCTTGTAAAGAGGAAAGAGTATTTCACTCGAAAGAAGTCTAACGCTTACAATCTAATAATTGTAGATGGAAACCTATTATCCAACGAGAATGAAAGAGTGAATAGAGAAACGAAATTACTATCGATAGCTATTTAGCAACATCACGAGAAACTAATCTTTGATATAGTGGGAATAATTACTCACGATATCGTTTTAAAAATGTCTTGATTAAAACAACACAATCTAGAAGTCGATTAAAATACACGAGTATTTAGATTCGAGCGATGTGATTACGCAATTCACATCTAATCTACGCATCGACAACGTTGAATAATAGATAAAAGATAGAGTCGAAACTTGATCGCAAGATGCGAATTTATATTTTTGAAAAAGAACGATTTAATCAAGTTCGACTCGATAAACATTAACAAAGATTAGTTAAATTACAAAGTTAAAATAAGTGAAGAGAACTACGAATCTTCTAAGAGTCTTAAATTATTTAGTATAGCGAAGAAATCGCTAAAGTACGTATTACGAATATACAACAATTGGAAGCATCTATTTTAAGAAAAGGAAACGACAAAGGTTCTCTCTAAACATTAGTCGTAAGATCATGAAATTAGACTTGAATCAAGCAAGCAACTTACGTTTAAATTCATATATGCTCTATTCGAAAAGAAGCTCGAAGTACTTCGCGAATATCTAGTAGAAAATGAAAAGAAAGAATTTATTAAAAAATTCCAATCACAAGTAGAATACTTGATTCTCTTTGTATCTAAGAAGAACGAAATTCTTCGTCTATGTGTCGATTATTAGAAGCTAAATCATATCACGATTAAGAATTGATATTTACTACTTAATATTAGCGAGCTTTAGAATCGACTATTTGGGGTCAAGTACTTTACTAAACTGAATCTACGAGAAGCGTACAACTAGATTAAAATGAAGACAAGAGAAGAGTAAAAGATAGCTTTTCGCACACGATATAAACTATACGAATACATAATAATGTCGTTCGAACTCACGAACGCCTCAACAACGTGTCAAGAAATGATTAATGATGCATTACGACAACATTTGAATCGATTTGTCATAGCATACTTGAACGACATCATGATTTACTTAAAAATCTTGAAAGAACATATTAGTCATGTTTCCAAAGTATTGAAATGTCTAAATAGAAGAAACTTATATCTTAAATTAAAGAAGTGCGAATTTCATCAAGAAGAAGTTGACTTTCTTGAATTTGTTATAAGACGACACGAAGTACGCATGAATCTCGAAAAGCTACAAGCAATTAAAGAATGAAAATTATCTATTAATGTTAAGAAAATACAATTCTTTCTAGATTTTATAAACTACAACAAAAAGTTCATTAAGAACTACTTCGTTAATGCAATATTATTGACGAATCTTACGAAAAAGAATACGTCATAAATATGAGAACTTGTAAAAGAGAAATCATTTTAGAATCTTAAGCTAAAATGCTTGAAGAAACTAGTATTAAAAATGTACGATTCATGATTATTAAGTAGAATTGAAATCGACGCATTCGATCTAGTTATTGATGCATGCTTTAGTCAAGAGCATGAAGACATATAACATCTAATGACATATCTCTCGAGAAAACTCTTGTCGATCAAACAAAATTACGATGTTCACGACAAGAAACTACTCGCTATTGTAGTCTTCTTAAAGTCATGAAGAATATACATCGAAGAATTATCAAAACTTACGATTCTTACGAATCATAAAAATCTTGTGCATTTTACTACTATTAAACAACTTAATAGAAGGCAAATACGATGATTAAAACGACTCGAACAATACAAGTTCAAAATACAATATATCTTAGACAAAGATAATGACAAAGTAGACGCACTTAGCAAAAGAAGTAATTATATAGAAACGAAGAAATCGTTTAATCACAGCATACTTAAGATCAACAAAGACGAATCATTATTAGCTAACAAATATGAGTTGAATGCTATCTTACGAATACTTAGAGACAATAAGGAAGAGTTTCCAATAAAGAAAGAAAAACTTCAAATATCTATCGACAAGATCGACGAATGTATAAGAGAACATCATGATGAATCATTGCAAGAGCACTTAGGAGTGATCAAAACTCTTTAGCTTTTACGCTAGCATTATTAGTTCCCATAGATGAGACAAGTTGTCGAGGCATACGTCAAACGATGTCTTAGTTGTTAGCAAAACAAACATGATACACATGCGAGCTATGGCGAAATTCAATATTAAGAATTACTTGAATCGTCATGAGATGAAGTCACGATAAACTTTATTATCAAGTTGCTCAAGTCGACGAATCTAGCAATTGGAGATAAATATGATTCGATACTAGTAATAATTAACAAACTTATCAAGTACTTACATATCATCGCATGCAAAGAGAAGTTCATAGCAGAACAACTAAGATACATTGTGTTGAATCGACTCATACGATATCACGATATATTCAAAGAATTAACTAGTGACAGAGACAAGCTCTTCACGTCTAACTATTGAAAGACATTGATATCAATGTTAGAAACGAGACTTAGGATGTTCACTGCCTATTATTTGGTCACAAATGATTAAATAGAGCGAACGAACTAGAGTCTGAAGCAGTATCTGCGACACTACGTCAACAATACTTATAGCAATTAGGTATTACTTTTATCTATGACACAATTGACACTAAATGCAAAAGTTTTAGATATCACTAAGATAACTTTATTCTTCGCCAACTATGACAAGAAATTTAATCTCTTTGAAGAAGAGCGAAAGCATTTGTTAACTCAATTAGCTATCAAAAGGATAGCGACATTAAAAAAGGTATGCGACAACATCTCGAAGATGCAAGAAAAGTCGACCACGTATTAAAACAAGAAGCGAAAAACGACATCTTAGCTAAAGAAGAGAAATAAAATATATCTTCTTACAAAAAATCTTAAGACAAGAAAATCAAGCAAGAAATTGAATCATGTTAAAGTTGAATCGTTTCTCGTTAAGAAGATTAAGAAATCAATCAATTACGAACTCGACTTATTTAAGAACGCCAAAGTATTTTTAGTATTTCATATCTCATTATTGGAATCAGTCGACCTTAGTACGTCTATATAGAAAACATTTCATTACAAAGTCTAGAAAAAAAGTTAGTACAAACTGAAAAAGATTCTAAAGTAGCAAGATTAAAACTATCTAATCAAGTGGAAAAGATATTCTACTTCAAAGAACACGTAGAAACTCAAAGAGAATCTTGATGATTGCTATGACCTTATTTAGAGATTTCATTAACATTCGAAAAATCATTTAGCATAGCGAGAGATAACTAGAAGATAAAAGATGACTTAACAAGAGCATTCGCAATAAAACAATTGAAGAACTTAGAAGCATTCAACTTCTTCATTCTTAACAAGAGACATTGTGTCTTTCGTTTCGCCTTCGCATTAATTTTCTTCAAAATCTTCTTATTTCGTAGCAATCGAGTTATGACGATTGTTAGCAAAGCTTCATCTTTAACAATCTTGACAAAAAGATCTTCTCTATTGTGATCAAGAAAAGATTAGAACATGTTTACGTACGATTTGCTCGCACAAACACATTTCGAACACTTCAAATAAAACGAAGAGTCTTTCATGACGATACAGAAACAACTAGAAAGAGAGCAGCGTTCATAGACAATATTTATTAGTGTATCGTAGCGTTCGATCTCGAATGCAATACGAAGACGACTTTGTTGTTGACAAGACATAATGAGAAACGTTTGACTTTTAAGACGAAAATCTTTGAGAAGAGAGATAGTGTTACGAGTCTAGCTCGAAAACAACGTGATATATTAACTACGACGCAATATGTAACACGAAGTACGATTGCTTGCATGTTCGACGACTTAACAAGCGAACAATGCTCGACATGCTCGACGACGAGCTAAGCGAGCAATGTTCGACGTGCTCGACATGCTTGACAGCGAGTTGAACGAGTAGTGCTCGATATGCTCGACAACGAGTTAAGCGAACAAGAAGAATCTTCTTTAGTATATAGATCTTCTAAACACGATTTTTTTATAAATCGTGTTCAATTTATCTTAAGTCTTGACTTATTGTTACGACTACTAAGTTGCAATCTCTTGTTATTAAGTGATTGCTTGCATTGCCTAAAGACGTTTACAAATCTCTTCAATAGCATAACTCTCTCTAATATCTTTTGTCGAAAGTACTAGCGTAACATTGTCTTTGTTCAAATTGATTGTGCAAATATTTTATAGAATTGTTTTTAAGATATTTTGCAACTCTTGTAATTTAATATTAATATAATATATTAAGTCTAGTATCTCATTGTCTTAATTGTTCTTGCTAGTAGAAGAAGTATTTAAATATTAATATACTTATTAATTTGCTAACAAATAACAAATATATATTAATTTAAATCGATTATTGTATTAGATCATTTAATTATTTTTTTAATTTTATACTTGTATATCTTTGCACTTTAGTTGCAAGTATATAGATATTAACATATTTTGTTAATTAAGTCAAAATCTTATTATACTTATATTTCACTAACAATTTTAAACTCTAACTTCGAGATTTTAATTGCAACTTTTTTGCTTTTTTTTTAATATTTCTTCGATCTTAACAAATTAAAGAGCTTCTTTTAAAGATTGTAGATTCTAAACAATCTTTAGTAGTTTCAAAAATTGTTAAACGTGCTTTAAGAAAAATATTTATTTCGATAGCAATAATTCAAAGTTGTTAAGAGATATCTTCGACAACTATAAAGAAATAGATAATCTTTAAACAATAACATTTGTTAATATTATTGTTTTAATAAAAAAGTCACTTCGAAGAACAAATATCTATAAGTATTTTTATAAAGAAAAGTTGTATATAGATTTTTAATCTAAATTGCAACGCAAACAAATAAATAAAGAACAAAATTTAAATAGAGTTAAGAAGTTATTATATATCTTTTTAAAAAAGCTTAATTAACTTTATCTTTGTTTATATATTGCAAACATATTTTTTATAGAGTCTTTTTTCTTTTTAATATTAAATAGTAAGAATAGCATTTTATATACAAATACGAGAACTAAGACGAATTGTCTAAATCTATTAATTTTGTATATATGTTAAATATATTTAGACGTACTTATCTTTGCTATTGCTATTGTAGAATTAGCGAAGCTTGTCAACTTTATATTATGCATTAATATATATAAGAATATAAAATTTTCTTTAGAGCAAGATTATAAGAAAGATAAAGAGACCAATTAAAGCAATTTAAGAGTATATATTGTTGCGTAAAGATCTTTAATTGCAATTTAAAATAGAAATTAGACTTCGAAAAAAAATCTCTTAATCGAATTACTATTTATTACAATATATTGCAATTTATTGTAGATTAATCTTAAAATAGTAATACAATATATTGTCTTGTACTTTATTGCAATTAATATATTATATTGTGTTATAATATTATAGTGCTTGCTTATCTAGTAATGCTTATCTTAAGAGACGTCTTTCTAATAAATGCTTATTTCGCAAGAAGAAAAGCGCAATAGCTTTAGATAGTAGATATTTAGGTAGACTTCTTTTTATAGAAATCTAATCATCTTATATTTATTCCATTAATTTGATAACTTCAATCATAGGTTTGCAATAAGACTCTATCTACTTATTTACTAGAAATTGTTCTTTGTTAATCAATTAATTGATATTATTTATCGACAACAATATTGTCGCGATTTTTTGTGCTAGCTTTACTGTTACTTGATAACTTATCTTATCTAGAAATTCTATCAATCCTCGTTAGCCTAATCGTCGGGTCGGGTTTCGATGGCAAATTTCTTATGTAAGCGGGCTCGGGAACTAAATTTAAATAAAAACTTTAAATTTAAAACCCACATAACTTCCTTGTATTTTACTAGTATTTTTTCAAAATTACCTTATTCTGTAGAGGATTTAGCGCAATTTCAAACAAAAAAAGAATTACTTGATATAGACTAGTCTACGTAGCGCAATTAATTAAATAAATTTTGGGTTAAGTTAAAAATTCTGTCCGAATCCTCGGGTGGGACAAAAAATTCGTGCCAAGATCCGACCTAACGATCACACTAATATAAACTATCTTAAGATGTTAATTGCTTACATAACAGAATTAATTAAATCTTTACTTAATAATATAATATTTATTATATTGCTTAAAGTCTTTTTTAATATTAATTAAAGAATTAATCAAGTTGTTATTTAAATTATAAAATTTTGTTTCTTATTTAATCTTGCAATTTTAACATTTTGTGCAAATTCCAGTATTCGACAATTATATATCTATATTATATATTAATATGTTTGAATATTTAAGAATCTTAAAGAAAAAAAAGCTTCTAATATAATATACTATTAATGTGAATCGAACAATATTATATAGGTTTGCTAATTTAATCAAACGCTTAAGTTTTAAATTGTTAAAAATTATTGCTCTAAAAAAATATACTTACGCAAAAGATATACAAAATTTGTTAGAAAATTTTAAATCTTTACTTGCTACAAATGATATTAAAATAAAGAATAAACAAAAATGCAAGCTATTAAGCGTAAAGAAATATCTAGAAGATAGTAAGTCTCTCTTTATTAATTACTTATATAATATAAATAAGAAGCAAAACAAGAATATTACGTTTTTTTTATATACAAGTCTATGCATTTTGAATTTTTTAAGAAGTTATTATCTTTGTTTTTAAAAAAATTGTATTTGAGAAATAATGCAATAGAAGAAAAACAGATATTGAAGAGATAAAAGCTAGAAAGACAAAAGCAACAGAGACAAAATTAAGAAAGACGAAAAAAGAAATAACAAGAGCAAGAAAGACAAGAGTTAAAAAGACAAGAGTAAAAGAGATAAGAGCTAAAAAAGCAAGAGCAAAACAAACGAGAGCAAAAAAGACAAGAGCTAAAAAGACAAGAGCTAAAAAGACAAGAGCTAAAAAGACAAGAGCTAAAAAGACAAGAGCTAAAAAGACAAGAGCTAAAAAGACAAGAGCTAAAAAGACAAGAGCTAAAAAGACAAGAGCTAAAAAGACAACAATTGAAAAGACAAAAACAAGAGAGACAAGAGCTAAAAAGACAACAATTGAAAAGACAAAAACAAGAGAGACAAGAGCTAGAAAAGCGAGAGCAAGAAATGCAAGAGCAAAAAAGACAAGAGTTCAAAAGACAAGATCTAAGAAGGCGAGAGCTAGAAAAACAAGAGCAGAAAAGACTAGATCTAAAGAGGCAACAGTTGAAGAGACAAAAACAAGAGAGATAGAAGCAAGAGAGACAAGAACTAGAAAGATAGAAGCTCGAGAAGTAGAGACAAGAGAGACAAGATTAGAAAGAAAAAGTTAAATAACAACAATATTTGTATTTTGGCAAGTAGATAGAACTAAATGTATCAAGATATTTTTCAAATTCTTTAGATTTTGTAGATTTGTAAACCTAGATTTAAATAATTATCGAAACTATACAATCGAGTACAATAGATACTAGAACTATTTATTAGAAATAAATAGAAAACTATATTGTTTTTTGCGAATTTATATTATAATTTAGATATAATATTAAATTCAACAATTGTTATTATTATTTTAGCGAACACTATTTTGTTTGTTAATTTGATTACTTAACAAGTTCAATTAATTGTTCAATTAATTGTTTAATTAATTGTTTAATTAATATTGTATTATCTATTTAGATATTTAATTCTTATATAGTTTATATTCGAAGTCTTGAACAATAGTATTGCTTTATTTGTTCTAATTAGTATTGCAAAGCGCAATCGAAGCAACAATATACAATCTATTGCAATCAAATTTATATATATTGTTTAGCTTATTAAATATTTAATGCTTTTGGACTTATTAATTATTAAACAAATGTATTACTTTGATTTGCATTCTCTTTAGCTATTAATTTATTTTATCTTGCAATCTTTGTTGCTATACTTTTGACAATTCTTTAAATCTCTTTGTTTTGCTTTGCAATTCTTATTATTACAACTCTTATTATTTTAATAATATCTTGTTTTTGTTTTGCAATCTTTATTATTATATCTTTTGTTAACTTGTTAACTTGTTAACTTGTTCAATATTAAGATTTTTTTAGTTGTTGTTGTATAACAAATTGTATATTTTTTAACTATAGAAATTATTAATATAGAAACTCTTGTCTATTTTGTTTGTTAAAACAATATAAGTATTATATATAATAATTAACAATATTTAAAATTAACGCAAGTTCAAATTTTGTTAATTCGATTAATATTCTTAATTAAAACAATTTGCTTTATAAATATTATAAGAAAAATTATTATTATGTTATTGTAGAGCATCTATTAGAGTTTCTTAATAATATATTGCTTTGTCTTTACAATTATATTGCTTATTGTTAGAATCTTAAATTATTATTATACTTAGTAATTGTTTTATTAATATTTGTTTAATATAGTTTAAGATCTTTTGTTTTATTTTTTTATTATTTATTTATTTCTTTGCGCTAAGTATATAGTTCTAAGTTTATATTTTAATCTTATCGAATTAAGTTGTCTTTATTGTCTTAAATATAAAAGTAACAAACTATTTCGCAAGTTTATTTATCAATATTTGTTATTTTAACAATATATTTTTAGCAAATAATAAAACAATTTTAATTTCTATAAATGTAAAGCTTTTATAATCTTAATTTTCTTGTTTGTGTTAATTTAATTAATTATAATATTATTTTAATTTTCTTGTTTGTGTTAATTTAATTAATTGTAATATTATTTTAATTAAATATCGTATTAATTTAATTAAGCGCTCTCGAATTATTATATAGTAGTAAATTATTTATTGTTTATATCTTAATTTCTTAAGTATTATAATACAAAATTTATTTTTAATAGTTTAAGTATTTATTAATTTAACTATATTGCAATTTAACTTCTTTGTATATTACTTTCTTTGTTAAATTATTATATTTAATCGAAGTTTAATAATTCTTTATATACGAGACTTAATAACTTAATGTATAATATCTAAAAAAGTTAAAATAATCTATTAAATCTCTTTTTTCTTTTCGAAATTTACAAAAAATCTTCTTTAGTTTATTAATATAATACAAGATATAATTTATATAACGCAATATTTTATTGTTGTAAATTCGATAGTATATTAGTATAATAAAGTCTAGAAAGGTTCGACTATATAATATTGTATACAATAAAATTAAAGTAAGCAACAAAACTATAACAAAAATTAGTTAACGCAAAATCGACTTCTACTTATTGCTTATTTATTGCTTAACTTTACTAAAATAGTTAAACTATTTAAGTTTTATATATGTTGTTACAAATTAAAAACGTTACTTAAACTAATTTGTTATATTTTCTCTTAAAAATATAAAGTTATTCTAATTTCTCTTAAATTGTAAAATATAATAATGGATAAATTTATAAATTTACTTAAGCAAATAATTTACAATATTGTTGCTATAAAGTTAATGCAAAATGTTTAAGAGAAAAAATAGATTATAAAATAATATTAAAACGCAATTAAATATAAGTTAAAATATTATATCCTTATTCTTGCGAATTATTTTTCTGTTATAATTGCACGTTTACGCAAAAATCTAATTGTATTAATAGAGAACAAAGAAGTAGTTAACAATAATACTCTAGACTTCTATTGCTTTATTTATTTTAACTTCTTTTTCGAAAACAAATTTAACAATATACTTAGTATATTTAATATTAATTGTAGTTTTAATAAACAAAAAGTAAGAAATCTAAGAAAATAAATAAAATAAAATAGAAAAATATAATAGAAAAAAAAATTTAAAAGATTGTAATTTCGACAAAGTCTTTGAAAGAAAAAAGAGATTAATAAATTGTATTCGAATATTGTTAGACTATATTAAAATGTTATATTCTTATTCTCTCGAGTTTTGTTTAAATCTTGCTATAATTGCGCATTTATATAAAGCTTTAATCTTAACAGTAAATAAGAATATTTAAGAGATTGTAAATTAGTAAAGTCTTTAGAGAGTTTAATTATTCTAACTTATATCTATTTATTAATAGAAAAAGATTATCGAATTATATTAAATTTTCTTCTTCTTTTTATTTTGCTCTCTTTTTTTTAAACTAATATATTAATTTCTATATCTATACGTAAGAAAAAGAAAATTTAATATATTGTCTTTGATTATATATTTTTTCTTTCTAGTCTTCTTATATAGCTTTCTTTAAGCAACTTTTTTAATATAATAATCTATATAAAAGTTGTACTTACTTAATAAATTTTTCTTTATTAGCAAATCTTCAATCGAAGCTAATTATTTTGATCTTTTTAATTTCTTTTCTTATTATACTATTAATAAAAGTTAAAAAACAAATTGTAATAAAAAATTAAAAAACAATATTTACAACAAAATACTTCTTGTATTTTTTTTGTTATATATTAGATAAGTTATAATTTTGTTAATATTTTTGAAGAATATATTGTTATTTTTCTTAATTTAATGCTTGATTTTCTTATAATCGCGTTTCGAATTAAAGTTGTTAATGACAAAAATAATTAAACGCAATATAAAATATCTTATCATATAATATATAAATAAAAGAATAGAAATAGAGAAAAGAATAAGAAATAATTTTTTTTAAAGTATTAACAAATTTAAATGTAATTATATACAATTTAATTTAAGTTTAGTAAAAGTTATTAAGATAAAAACTATATATATACAAAGATAAATTATATAATATTATATTAACAATATTTGCTATTTAATAATAATATTAAGTAGAATTAATATTTTTAAATTTTTAAAGACTTATTAGAACTAATTTTTTTTTAATAAATTTTGATATTTTTTAAAAATAATAGTATAAAAATAAGAAATTAAGTATTTAACAATTAAGTTTTTTAAAAATTTATTAAGTTAGAAAAAGTTAATAACAAAGTAATTTAATTACTCTTAAAATAGAAATATAATAGAAAGGTCGTTTTCTTTGTTTCGATTAATATATTAATAATAAAAGCTCTTAATTATAAGAATTAAAATAATTTTTATAAAGTTAATATTATTGTAAAAATTACAAATTAGATTGTTTGTATTAGAAATTAAGTCTACTAATAAGAAAATCTTATAAAAGTATTATAGTAAAATATTAATTGTTGCAAAGTTTGTAAGATAAAAGTATCTCAATATTAAATAAAAATTAAATTAAGTATATTCAATATAGAATTTTTAAGCAATATTATAAAGATTATCGATATTATAAAGTAATATCGAATAAAGACTAAACAAAAATTTAAGTATATAAGTATTTTTGTTTTAATACTTAAATTAAGAGTTTATTTACTAATAGAATATACGTCTTGGAGACTAATTAAGTTGTTACTCTTCTATATTGTTTTCTTTAACATTGTTTATTAAAGCGCTTTAACTTAAGAAATACTTTTGTCTTGCGCTATATATTATTGTTAATTAATTAGTTTCCTGATTTTGTTAAGCTATTTTTACAAAGAGTTAAAGACAAATATATTAGTTTTTGTTAATTTACTTAGTCGATTCTTTTAATTTGTATTTTAATAAACTTATCAAAATTTTATTTATAAGACTATTTAATAACAATTAATTTGTTGTTTTTCTCTTTTTATTCTATTTTTTAATATAGTTAAATTATAAATATAAATTTTGTATTAAAGACTTATTAAGTAAAAGCAATAATAACAAAGATAATAGTAATAAGATTGCTATATTCTTGCTTAAATACAATTAATACTGTATCTAACCAATTGTTGTAAAGTATTTCAAGTTATTTTCGCTTAATATTAAATGTTTTATTAGCAATTAATAGAGTTTCTTCTTGTATTGTTCTTCGAAATCTAATAGAGCAATTAAAACGCTAATAAAGTTAAGCTTTAAATAATAGAATATTAGATTAACTTTAATTATTAGTTTGCTTAGCAAATTGTTTGTCGAGAGCAACTACTATAACAAGATTAATTTAGATCTTTAAAAGTTCTAGATTCTCGAATATTTCGATTAAAAGTTAAATCGACAATTGCGTTAACTAATTGTTAATATATAGTAAGAAAAATTTAATTAACTTGCGAATACAATAAAGAACAAGAAAGAGAATTAGACAATTATATTGCTTGCTTAGTTAATTCAAATTGAATTAATATTTAATATTTAAGAAATTATTGATAAACAATAAGAGCACAATCTTAAGTAAAGTCTTTGTGCAATATATATAACAAACTTTGCAAAATATTGCAATTTTAGTAGTAATTATTAAATTGCAAAGTTACTTTCTTTATTTATAAATTAAATGCAAGAGATTTAAGATCTTTGTTAACTTCTATTTATCTTTGCGCATTAATAGCTCTTCTTATATCTTTTATCTTTGCAACTATTCTTTAGCATTTGCTTCTTCTTAACAAACAATTTCTTTTTCTTTTTCTTAAGTTGCTTGCGCGTCTTCTTTGTTAATATTATTTTATTATTATTTAACTCGATTGTAGTTTTGCGTCTCTTTATCTTTTTTGCGCTCTTAAACTTCTTCTTGTTCTTATTAGATCTACAATATATAAATTCTTTATTAATAACTACTATTATCTTTTGCTAATAAATTGTCAAACGCAATCTAACTTTAGAAGCTATCGATAGATCTTTATTATTATTAAAAATAACTATTAGAAATTTGCTTTATTATATATTTGAAAGAATATTTCTACTTTTAATTGAGTTATATTTTGTTATTAGTATTAACAACAATTATTGATAATATTTAATGCAAGAAATTTATATATAGAAAGAGTTAAAACTTGCTTTAACTACAATAAATATTAGTAAAAATTTAAAATTAACAAAATAAGAAATACTTCTTTATTATAGCAATCGACGCAACTAATGTATTACTAAAATATATTATCGAATAATTATCTTTTTTTGCACAATAAATATATTGTATATATTAACACTCGAAACAATGCAATTGTTTGCAACAAATATAAGTAGAATTTTCTTCTTCTTAATATTTTTTTTTAAATCTATTTTGACAAAATTAAAGCTATTTTGTTGTAGACAAAATTAACAAGCTTTAATCTCTAAATTTAGCATAACTAAAAAATATAGATTATCTTAAAGATAATAATTATAATATATAGATTTATTTAAATATCTTAGCTTCTTTATAGTCTTTGTTCAAAAAAAATTCATCTAAATAGTATTTTTGTTAAATTAAGTTAATCTATCTATAATGTTCTAATAAAGTTAGAAGAAGTTAATTTAATACAATATTCTTATTAGAGTAATCTAAATCTCAAATATATAATATTTATATATTTAATTATTGCGCTCTTATTTTAGTTGCAAAGAATTTCTAACTTTAACTTTGCAACATTTTGTATCTTATTCAAGCTTATATATATTAAGATTTCTTAGATTGTTTTTTTTATTTGAGTCTCTAATTATTATATAGAGTCTTATATTTATTTAACGTTTTCTTAGATATTTATTTTATTAATTTATTATAAGAGTAATTCGCAACTTTTGTTACAATTATTAATATTGTCTTAAATTTAATATTTTATATTAATTAATAATTGCTGTATTACTTTTGCGAAAAATTTTAATTCTACAAATTCGCAATTATTAAGCATTCGAATATTATATATCGAACTTCTACAATATAACTAAAGAAAAAAATTCTTCTCGAACGTCTTTCTATTTAAAAGAGTATTAACAAAGCTTATTACTATAACTTAACAATTTCGAGCAACTTAATTAGAATATCTTCTTTTTTTTAATTTGTTATCGCATTAATTTTTAAATAATATAAAGATAATAATATAGAATTGTAGATATTAAAACAAACAAAAAATAAAGAAAAAGAAATTGTTGACAATTGTAAAAAGTTAAAGTCAATCTTAAAGCTTTGTAATAATTTAGTTACTCTCTTAAGAAAACAATATTGCAAAGACAATTCTCGAGATTAATTCGATCGTAAATAATATTAATATAATTTGCTTCTTTGCAATAAATATATCTTAATTTAAATACTATTGTTATACTTAATTATATTAATAAGAAGAGATTGCAAAATAATTAAAATATATTAACATATCTTTATATTAAGTCGAAGAACGTCAAACCTTATTAACAAATTTTGTTAAAAAAATAAAAATTAAGTATTCTAACAATATATTGTAAATTGAAAGTAAATAAACATAAGATAACTTACATAAAACTTTTCTTTTACTATTATAAGTTCGAGAATATATATTCTTTTTTTGTAAATCGATTAATATTAAAGTATATTAACTTGACTTAAACAAATCGAAATAATAATAGATTAAATACTTCTCGAGCAATAAACAAATATTGCTTTTAATTAATAACATATTAAGATAAACAATTTTGCAAGTTATTTATATTTGTTTGCAAAAACGCAAGTATATAATCTAGCAATTTATTGTTCTTCTAAAATAAAATGAATATTACTTGTCTTTATATAAAGAAAGTCTTAGTAAAAATATACAAAAATTAGTATAAAATCTTGCTTATTAATATTACTTAATAATTATAAAGATACTAACAAATAAAAATTAAGAAATAAAGTAACTTAATATTTAAAGATATATTCGATCTCGACAAATTACTTTATTATAAAAATAATTAAAAAAACAAACTATTAAATCGAGTATTGCTATCTAATTTTATAATATTTAATAACGCTTAATCTTGTTTAAAACTTAAGTAAAGCTCAATTATTAATAAGATTGTTTAAATAATAAAAGAGTTATTTTCAATTAAATAAAGCTTAATAAAATAGATAAAAAAACTTTAAATTATAAGCAAATAACTTAAATACTATTATAAGCTTTATCAATTCTTTAGATAAAAAGTTTTAAAAAGTTTATAGTTTATATTTTTCGAAAAACTAATTTTTTATTTTGCGTTGTTCGAAGTTAGATAGAATATATATATTTATTTACTCTTAATTTCTACAATAACAATTATAGCAAATCTCAATAAATAATACAATACTCTTTGCAAAAATTATATTAAAACAATAACAAAAAAGATTTAAGTACTTATTTAAAAAACGTTTGCAATTATTAATTTATATTTGTTTTAAATATTTAATATAAGTTGTTTTCGAAACAAAAGATTAAAGATAATATTGTTGTTAAATAAGTTTGTTTTGCAAGTAACAATATCTAAAATATATAAAACAAATATTAAGATATTTCGAGTTGCAATTTTAAATAAATTTCGAATACAATACTTTAATATCGAAACAATTAAATTAGCAAAAAATATCTATATTTTTGCGCTATATTATTTATATTTGTATTATATTTTTCTAATATTAATAAAAATTAATCTAGTTAATAATTTGCAATTAATCGAAGAGAAATTGTAAATTAAAAATTAACTAAATATTAAAACAAAGAACAAAATATATAGATATATATTTGTTATTATTGTAATTACAAGAAATAAAATCTAGAATTATAACAAAAATACTTTATAAAAAATAAAAATAAAGCTATTATATTTCTAATTTATACTTTTTTTTTAAACTCGAAAAATTTAGATTATTTTTGAAAAAGTGCATTAATCAACTTAATCAAGTTGATTAATTTAATTAATTTGTTTATAATATTATATAGTAATGCATTTAGATAATGCATTTGTAGATTATTTGTGCGTTATTATTTTTAAACTATTTTTAGTAATTTAAATAATGCGAATTTTTTTAAAAATAGAAAATCTTGGCATTTTGACGTCATTTTCGATTGCTTGGCGAGTCGATTGAGTCGAATTAAAAAATCGTTGACTCGAGATCGATTTCGAGTTGAGTCAAGAGATTGGTATCGAGTATTTGGATCGAGCTAGAATGTTGGTACTAAAACCTGACTCGACGATTAGTCTAGCAATAATTAAGAAATAAACTATATATACAAATTAATTTGCTCGAATCAAATATATTTACAAGAAAGAGAAAATTGCTAATTGTATATTTTTAAATTATTTGGCTTCGAAGTTAAAATTCATTTTTAATTAAATATTTTTTTTGTACTTGAAGAAACAAAGTGTTATTAACAAAGAATAGAAATTAAACTAATATAACAAACTATATATTATAGAATAAATTCAAAGTTTATTTTTTAAATTACAAATTATTAAAGTAAAGTTATAATTTCGAGTCTAAATATTGTTACAATATTCGATAATTCGAGATTTTTTTTATTAAATAAAAAGAATAACTTAGAATGCAATATTATAGTTTTAAGAGAATTCTTTATAAATTTGATTTTAAATTTTTAACAAAAAAGAATATTTTTTAATAACTAATTAAGAATTATAATATACTAAATTTGAGCTTAACATAATTTCAAAAGACGCTCAATTATATAATATAGAATATGTGTTATTATAGCAAGCAACAAGTAAAGAAAAAGAAGTTGTTAACAATTACTAAAAGTTGTAAAGAATCTTAAAGTACTATAACAATTTAGTTTTTTTCTTAAAAGAGCAATATGGCAAATACAATCTTTAAGATTTATTTTATAATAAACAATATTAATATAGTTTACTTCTTTGTTATAAATATTTTTAAAAAGCAATATTAAGAAGTTGTTCTTAACAAATTAAAATCTATTTATTTTGATTTTAATCTTTTTTAAAGCTTTGTTAAGCAAAATATATTAGCAATTCGAGTTCTTTAATTGTAAAACAAACTTACTTATATAAAGAGCAAAAGATACTAATATATGCAAATAAGATTGTAGTAAAAACAACAAATTATTTGTTTTTAAATAGATAAAGAAATAAAGAGTAAGTAACTCTTAATATTAACGCAAATTAATAGATATATTAACAAATAATATAGTTATAAAGAAAATATAGTTGCTTGCGCAAGAAGCTTAAAATCTAATAGAAATCTTAAGTAATAAAGAGAGAAATTCGAACAAATTTAAGTACAAATTTACTTTTATATTGTTGCGCTTTTATATATTTTTTTATAGATCTATTTTCTTATTGTTGTAATCTTTTACTTTATTTTATAGTTTTGTTATTATATTGTTGTGCTTTAATATTTTATCTCTTAAATTTACGCTTATTTAATTGCGTTTTTATATTTTATTTCTTAAATTTATACTTATGCAATCTTAACTCTTTTTATTATTAATATTATTAAACTTATCTTAAAATACTATAAATTAAATCGAAAATAAAATTATTTATTTATTAAAAAACACAATATAAGAGATTGCAAACAATATATATATTAATATATTTAAAAATAGTATTAATATTAAATCGAGTTTATAACTTAAAGTTGTATTTAATACAATATAAAATATCGAGAATTTTAAGAAAAAATTAGATTTATTTATAATAAATGCAATAATATTGTAAGTCGATCTTTATATCTTAAAGTTAAGATATAAGTTTATTTAATTGTTAGACTTAAACAACTAAAGCAAACAACAATATTCGATTATATAAATAAGATTAAATAACTTGAATACTACAATTTTATTAAATATTTTTAACTTTTTTACAAAAAGATACAAGAGAAATCTTATCAAATTAAGCTTAAAGATATAACAATAGTTTTCGATAATTTTTAATTATATATTGTATATTAAATCTAAAATCTAAATAAAAATATTACGACGATTTTTTCTATAACAATATAAGATTAAATAATATATAATATTTTCTTGTATATAAATTGATATCAAAATATATTAGACTAATATCTTCAAATTGCAATAATAATTAATCTAATTATTTTTGCAAAATAAATAAATATTCTTTTAAACTAATAAGAAATAAATAAAAACAATTTTACAAAGCATTTGCAATCTTTAACAAAGAAAAAATTACAAAATTTAAACAATATTTATTCTACCTAGAAGAAGATTAAGATAACTTATTTATATATTAAGAAAAGTTTATTGCGTTAATTTAAAGTTAAATACAACTTAATACTAATTATAGCTTCGAAAAATATTCAATTGCATTAACTTAATAAGTTTGATAAATAAATTAATTCTATTTTTGTAAATATCTTAAATCTTAATAAGTAGAATTAATATAAGAATTTTTATAGCAATTATAAATTAAACCAAACAATATTAACAAGAATACTAATCTTAAAAAATAATATTTTGCAACAAGAAATTAATCGATACTTTATAATTACAACAAGCAATTTATATTATTTATAAATCGCAAATTAATTTGTTATAAAGAAGTTTTTGCATTTTGAAAAAAATATTAAATTACTTTTTGTAAAGATTATATTTTGCAATATTATATAAGCAAAAATAATTAAAAACAAGTTTTATCTCGAAAAATATCTTAATTTGTTTACTTTTAAAATTGTTAGAAAATTAAATAGCTAACACGAGTATTTCGACAATAAAAAAATAGTTGCTACTTAAGCAAAAATTAACAAACTCGATAAAAAGACTTTAAATTATAAGATAACAAAGCAATTACTACTAACAAAAGAAATAACTATATTAATTACTTATCAATTTAGCAAGTAAAATATCTTAAAAATATTATAATTAATATTATTTAATTAGTTTTAATTTTATCTTGCGTTATTCGAGATCTCTAAATAAAAGAAGAGTATTTATTTGTTTTAAGAATTTATATCTAAGATTATATCGAATCTCAATAAATATTTTAAGATTTTTTGAAAGAAAGATTTCAAAATTACAATTAAAGAGATTTAAAAGCTTGCGAAGACAATTTTAATAACTATTAATTTGTATATATTGCATAAATCGAATATTAATTGCTTTAAAGATAGAAAACTTAAGAAAATATCTTTACTAAACAAATTAAATTAAAAATTAACAATATCGAATATATTTAAAATAGATATCAATACTTTGCAAATTGCAATACTAAATAGATTTCGAATATATTATAAGAATGCAAGAATTGTAAGAGTAGCAAACAGTATATATAGATTGACGCTATATTGTTTTTATGTATATTTTATATTTTCGATATTAATAAAGATAGTTCTAAACAATAGTTTAAAACTAATTAAAGAGAAGTTTCGAAATAATAAGTAATTAAGTTTAAGTACAAAGAATAATTTGTATTAACTAAATTTTGATACAATTGTAAACTTAAGTTCTAAACTAAGACTTATAAAAAAGAATATTAGAAAAAGAATAAAACTTACAACAAAGTTTCTTGTCTTTATAGATTTCTTAATTATTGTCTATTTCGTAAATAAAATATGCTTGCTATACTAAAAATAAAGAATAAAGATCTTAATTTAAGATTAATCTTTTTGTAGTAATTAAATATAAAGTTGCGTATTCAATTTAAAATGTTCGAGTTCAATTTATTTACAAAAAAGAGAGTAATTCTAATTAATACTTTTTAAGAAATAAGAAATTTTAGAAATTAAATATCAATTAAAAAGAACAATTCGCGCGTGCTAGTAAAAATATATATTCTAACAAAAGAATAGAATTTAAAAAAAGACAATTAACTCTATATTATAGAGTTAAACTATTAAGCAAATTAAAAGTTGCAAGTCGAACAAAGAAAATAACAATTTATACAAAAGATCAAGTATTTTAACGCAAGATTTATTAATTTCGATCTTTTAAAAAAAACAATTATAAATTAGACAATAATAGATTCGAGCGTAATCAATTATTTTTATTAAAAATAACAATAAAATTGTATTTGTTAAGAGTAAAACAACTTTATTAAGTAACGAGACAATTGTACAACTAAATAATAAAGACAAAAAAACTTAAAAAAAAATCTAAAACTAGATAATATTCGAATATAAGATTGCAAAAAATATAAGTAGTATCTCTTGCAAGCTTTTTGTCTATTGTTGCATTAATTTAATGCAATATAACTATAATAATTAAAATAAAAGCTTGTATAATATAGATTAATCGAACTTAGTCTAATATCTAATTGTTAAATTAATATAAAGATTGTTAGACTAATCTATATATTTATAAAATCGAAAAGTTCTTTAGTTGTGCAATTAATAATAATTTCTTAAACAATTAAAGTATTAAGATTATTTAAGTTTGATCGATTGTTAGTATCTATAAGATACTAATTAATACAATAATTGATGTGCTCTTAATTAATAGAAAAATAATATTAATTGCTTTGTGTAATAATTGTACTAAAAGATTAAATATTACTTGATTCTATAAAATTTACAAAATTTACAAAATTTTGAATAGAGTATTCGAATCTTAATTTTACTTAGTTCTAAAATTCGAGTAATACAAAACTACGACTTTTGTTATATTAGATCTATATATTCAAGTAACTAGAATCTTATAAAATCAAACGCAAATATTACTTTAATTTCAATTTTTTGTTATCTAAATATAATATTGTTTGTACAAATATTCGATCTAACAATCAATAGAAAAAACTAGCTTTAAATACTTATCTTGCAAATATTTCTTCAATTGTTGCGCTAATATTCTCGAAAATTCTTTTACAATATTGAGAAATTGTTAATTAGTAACAATTAGAATATAATTGTGCTTATTAAGTTGTTAATTATTTTTTTAAAAATTTGTTTTTAATTGTTCGATATTCTTGTTATCGAGTTTTTCCAATTAATTTTATTAAAAATATAGTTACTTAAGTTTGATTCAATCGATTTTCTTGTATTTAATACGTTTTTTTATCTTAATTTTCGACCTTTTTTCTTAAGTTTGACTTCTTTATATCTCGACATACTTTGCTTAATAAAGAATTAAAAAAAAAGTATATAATATTTTAAAATATAAAGAGCTCGTAAGATGTAAAATATATATAAAAAGTTAGTTTTAATAACTTTTTTCAAAAGTATAGAATTGCTCTTTAAACTTATTGTTATTTTTCTTCTTCTTATTTTAAATTTAATATTGTTTAATTTGTGCTCTAAATAGCAACTTAATTATTGCAAGACTTATATTCTCTTTTTGTATTTTATTATTTATCTAAACTATACTTTTTGCTTGTTAATTATATTTAACGTATCTTTTTATTTATTACAAAGTCGATAATAACTTTTTAAAATCTTAATTGCAATATTTAATTTAGACTAAAAGAGCTAATAGAATTAAAGTATTTTATTTTGTTTCTAGAGTTTGCAAATTACATTACAAAAGAGCAATAAAGATTGCAAAATCATTAGATCTTAAAGAAAAATGCATCTAAAAGAAAGAGATTGCTCTCTTTGTTAAAAATAATTGAAAATATACTAGGAATTTATATCGAATATAGAAAAATAAAAGACAAATTATTTTAAAATAATTATTTGAAGATTTTTTATTTTAAATATAATAACTTTGTATATATTGTTACTTAAAAAAGAAGTTTTTAAAAATATATTTTTTTAAAAAGCTTTGCAACAATTTCGAATTCTCAAATAGAATTTAACATAATTTACAATATTTAACACAAATATATTGCTAGCATTTTGAAAATCTTTTGTTTCGAGAACTTATTTTATATTGTTTTCGAATATATAATTATTTCTCTTTGATCTTTCGAAGCACAAGCTATACGAACTTTTAATGAAGTGAAGAACGACAATAAATAAAGTGTCACGCGAACTTGAATCGAACGACTTCGAAGACTAGCTTTGAAAGAGGAAGAAGTTAAAACACTTAAAACAATTGACGAATTTTCGAAGTCACGCGACCTTTCTTAAGTTCATTGATCTCTTAAACGAGAACGTTGATCTAAATTTCTATAAGAGTAGTAACATTGTTATTTATCGATCGCGACGTCATTGATGCTTCTTAGACGAGATTGTAACTTTTATCACGCTTCTTCGTCTATAGATAAAGATCAAGAATGTTGACGACAAAATTTTTTTTGCTATACTTCTATATCGATGGTCAAGGCAATAAATTGGTATCTGCAAAGATTTAAAGAAATTATACGATCGCAATTCTTTACGTACAACGTTACGCATTTATGTTTTGTGAGCCCAATATTCGTCATAAGAATCCTAGATAATTAAGGTATTACAAAAATTGCCAATCTATACAATTAAGTTTGATGTACGTTCGCTAATCGAACGCGACGTCACGCAAATCTTTTTATTGTTACTACATAAATTGCTAGCGTTAAACAATTAAGTTCAATAGTTTTTAATAAAGCTTAATAATATTAAAATGTGTTACGAATGCAATAGAAAGATAGTCTCTCTTAAACGATGCGACAAGTGCTCGTCTTTCTAGTATTGTAACAGGATAGAATCGTCATTGAAAATCTTCCTCGTATTATGATAACTTAAATGCTAACATGAATGCGATGAAGTTAATTAGGAAGCTAACTAGATCAAGAAAGGCTATAAGGCTAATTGCAAGCTTCTTAAGAATCTCGATTTGCAAGAATTGTTTGTTCTTAAATGAAACAAATTTGATAATTATATTCGATTTCCTTTTCACGTTGCAAAGAACTTCGAGATTTGAATATTATCTACTATGTCTTAACTAGGTTATTTGTGCACGAAAAGAACATATGCATCAAGACGAGTACAAACTTGAAGTATGCTCTTCTTTGCTAATCTTCTTGATTCTAGAGTTTATAGCTTGATTTGTTTGTCACAACTAGCGACATCGTCGCTACTATTATTTAGGTTAATTAACACTATAAGATGTAAAAGCGTCTAAAGAGTTTATATATGTAGTGGAAGACTCATTTTTGGTTCAAAAGAATAGGGTCGAGACATTAAGTAAGAATTGTTAAAAAGAATCTCAAATACAAAAAGTCGAGAAATTATTAATCTAATCCAAAAGGTTTAGTCTTCCAATCACGTCTAAAATTAGATCAAGAAATATAACTTGTAACTATGTAAATTCTCGAATATTCTTCACGAGATCCAAATGTCAAAACGCTAGCAAATAGCTCTTCAATTACATATATCTCGCTATTTTGAGTCGTAGACTATTTTCTTAAAGAACTTGTAATTATTGCAATAACGAAGCATTTCGTTCTTAGATATTATGTTACTTCTTAGACTTTTTGTTGTTTGATTAGCAATTTCTCCTAGTCGTCAAATAAATACCTGGCAAATTATTTCTTAAATTGATTTTATTACTAACAAAATTAGCAACTATAAGAATTAACGTTACATTCGATATAATCTTACATTTGTTCAAGAGAGCAATAAACAAATAGAGTTAACAATTGTTTATTAAGATTATAAAGAAACATTATCAAAACAATAATCTAGTAAAGATCAAACTTAACTATCTTAAATTTATAGCGAGCGAATATTTCTTGCTTTCTTTCGAGAATTATAAGTTCTTGCGCTTTAGCTCAAAGATTTCAAGAAGTTATGCTAAGAGAGTAGAGAAATACATTGATACAATTACTCGAATTGCACAAGTTAGCTTTAACTCTCAAGTCCAATACTAAAACAAAACTATCAATAAATAAGACTTTTACAATTAACAAAAGATTTATATTTTGATCGAATTCTATAAGCATGTTTGTTGTAATATACTTAATATAATTGTTGAGAAATTCTAAATTCAAATTAGTTCGATAAATCGAAAATTTCAACTATTATAGCTCAATTCGTGTTTAGGACTAATTTTATATATAAGTTAAATTTGTCGCTCTTTGAGATTCAAACAATATTAAACAAGGAAAAAGATCTTGTAACTCGCTTCAATATCATCAAAGAAATATATATACTTTACAAGAATTCTCTTTTTATTACTTTATACTTGTCGTTAATTAATTAAATAAAAAGTAATATTGCAACAAAGTTAAAGTTGCTATTAAAGATTTAGCAACAATAATTCTTTTTGCTTTATAACAATTTTTATAGCAAATATTTGTTTAGCGATATTTTTAAAATCAACGCTCTATTATGCAATTACAACTCTATAATTGGTAATATCTATTCTATTATTTGTCTTATATATTATAGTTGTCTTTCAAATGCTTACAATAGCTAGAACAACAATATAAAGTATAAAATTATTTACGCAATTTGTTATATTAATGCAAGGGAAAAAATTACTATCTTTTACGACAAAGACAATCTTTTTAATTTCCAATATATCTATCTAAAAGATGCATTCGACTTCGACTACAATTGCAATATCTACTCTTTCTTACTTCTTAAGCTTCAAATTAGATTAATTGCGTCAAGTTGAATTATCAAGTTTGAATCAAGTATTCAATTTGAATCTTGACAATTTGTATTAACTCGATCTAAAAGTCTTGACAATTCGATTCCTAAGTTGAAATCGACAATTTGAATTAATTTCTATACTTGAAATCGAAATTCGATTTCAAAAATCGACTTGAATCGTCAAGACTTAGTATTAGTATAAAAAAAATCTAAAATAAATAGTAGAAGAACAAAAAAATAATGCAAAAGAGTAATGCAAGCAACAACTAGTCTAAGCAAGTTGTTTTAAGATAATACAAGCAAGCGTAACTTTTGTCTCGAAGTATACTACTTAACACTTTAACAAAAAATTCAAAATTATAATAACGTATATTTAAGAATAGAAAATCTTGACATAATAATATTATTTTCGATTTCTTGACAATTCGATTCGATTTCTAATATTGGAATCGAAAATTGAATTGAATCGAATTAGATCGATTTTATAATAATAGGAATCGAATTAAATTTTAGATTAATTTCTAATATTGAAATTAACAAGTTAAGTCAATTTCTAAAGTTGAAACCGAAATCTAATCTAACAATTAATCTACTCCAAATTAACAACGTTTATTGTCTCCAAATTTAACATCTAAACAACGTAATCGATAATCCAAATTGCGTAATAAATAGATCAAATAATCGTCTAACAAATTGTTACTTCTTATTTCAAGTTCTTAAGAAGAAGTATTATTGTAATGTTAATGTCTCGATTGCTAGACTTTACTATAACGTTTTTCAAATTAACATTACTTATAATAATTAGGCTCGAACGAGTATTTTTGCAAAGAGAGAAGACAAATCGAGAGTAATTTGCGAGGAGAAGAATAGCTTGAATACGCAAAAAGTCAAGAATTTGATAAAGAATCTAGTAGGTTACAGGAATTCCAAGGCTTCTACGAGGTAGAAAATTGCTAAAGAACTAATATTGAGGAAGTTGAATGCTAGTGATTTTGAGATATGATTGTAGAGACAAGGGAGATAGAATGTTACATATGGTCGAAGTGTTATCGCAACAAGTACTTATTGACATCTTACTCTCGCATTTGCTTTAATTCTTAACATTTTATTTAGTTCTAATATCTTGCTTCGTTTTTAACGCCTAGTATTCGAGTTTTCCTAAACGACGTTTAGTAGAAGAATTGGCGCAGAGTTGATGCCTTGTTGTTAAAGTATTTGGACTCTCTTGAGTTACGTTGTCTAGAAGTATTAAGATAGCTTAAGAGCAAAAAGATTCGTAGTGTCTTGCCACTAATTATTTGGGCTCTTCTAGGTAAAATTTCCTGGGAGAATTCTTTTGAGGAAAGAGCGCTAGACTTTGAAGCATAATAATTCTATAGATGTTCTCTTCTAAGTTTTAATCTCTATGTCGAAGATTTGGAATTTTCAAGCTTAGACTACGTTAGACTTTCGTCTCTATAGTAGAATAAGTAGCCTATGCTTTAGAGATCGAAGATGGTTGTTTAATCTTGATAAACTCGTATATTGTGTCTCTCGATAAATCTAGGAGTTACGTGTGTTGTTTGCGAAAAGAAGTTGTAAGAATAAAAGCAACGATAACAACAATAGAGCGCAGTAATACAACACATGTTAGATTAAGTGTTATTTTGTTAATATTCTATCTGTTTCTAGAGCATCTAAACACTCTTTCTCGATAAATATGGGAAATACTATTCTTGTACATTTATAAGAGAACAATTAACGAAGACAATAGTATTTTTGTATATTACACAATTTACTAAAGTAACAAACAATAAATTTTAGTATATGTTAGACATAAAGATTTTATAAACTTTCGCTGCGTAATTCTTAAAGTATATAAGACTTTCGAGTGTAAATTGCACACATTTATCGTTCGAGAATAGACAATTTTGATTAAGCTAAAATCGATAATATTAATTAAAGTAGCGTTGCAACAAATACTTACTATTAAAGATATATTGTTGTTCGAGCTTAAATAGCATAATATTGTTAATGCAATACAAATATTAGAAAGATTAATATTGAAATAAAACTTAATATCTAAGCGATGCGTTAAAATTCGAGCATTTCAATTTAATTTCTACGTTACTAGTATTATTCAACGAGCTTGTTATAGTATTATTCTCTTACAATTGACAACGTTTTCGAGTATATTGTTCTCGACAAATGTATAGCAAGATTAAGTTGTCAACAATAATAATTTGTTAATTTAGATTTCTATCGCATTTAACGAATAAAGATAAATCGAAAAAAGTCTAAGCAATACGCGCGCGTTTCTTGAAGACATATTCGATTAAAGTCGAAAAAGACTAAATAGAAGAGAGAAGAGTATGATTGATTGCTAGTTGCGCGAGCATATTTTGTATCGAAGCTATTGCATTGTAGTCAACTTGTAATTGTACTTTTAGTACTTGCTCTTTCTCTTTAAGTAGCAATCGATAATTAATCTTTAGCTCGATAGATATAATAGAATTGATTGCGAATTTAATTGTAGAGATTTTGTTAATACTCGCGCAACTCTTGAATGCTTGCATCTATTACACTAGTACTTTCGTAAAAGATATTAGAGAGAATTATGTTATCGAAGAGATTTGTAGACGTCTTTAGACAATGCAAGCAATTATTAAATAACAAGGAAGTACAACTTAGTAGTTGTAATAGTAAGTCGAGACTTAAGATAAATTAAACACAATTTATAAGAAAGTTGTATTCGAGATCTATATACTAATAAGATTTCTCTATACTTAGTATGCTTAGTATATTTAGTATCTAAGCTTACTAAGCTTTTTGAACATTTACTTAGTATATTTAGTTATCAAGATTATTAAGTATGTTAAATCTATATATACTTATATCTTGTACTACAAAGTCTTAAAACCTTCTTATATTAATCTAGTTCTAAATAGAGTTGTAATACTATTTTTTTTCTTAAGTGCTTTTGTTTTGAAAGCAAACTTTCTCTTCTATTATGTCTAAAATATTTGCAAGCTCTACTTGTTAACTCAATGCCATTGCAAAAAGAAAACAAATGAGTTGTTACATTAAGATACGTCCTTGTAATTCTTGTTTTAATCGAAATATTAAATGTTTGATTATTAAGAAGTTTTTTTGTTGCATCGAATATAAGCGCTTTAATCGAAAATATAATTTGATTTCTTCGAATAAAAAGATAAATAAGGCAATAAATGTTGTTAAGAAGCTAAATAATAAAATTTTCGAATCTTAAATAAAAGTTTGTTGTTTAAAAAAGCAATATAAATATTAATTGCAAAAGTTAAAAGCAATAGATAATATAAAAGCGCAAAACATTTTGAAGCTAAAGACGAACAAACAAGAAAAGAAGAAAGAACAAGTTGACTCGTATATTACTTTTGCTTTTAACGATAAATTCTTTAATCTTGATTTTGCTTTGTTTAAGATATTTTCTCGAATTATAAAAGAGCTTTTGTAGCACTTTCTTTTTAAGCTAGTCTTTGCTAGAACTTCTAAATAAGATTATAGTAGTCGTTAAGATTTTTCTTCGATTTCTATATATTTTTTAAGATAGAGCATTCTTTTTACTTAATAAAATAGTTTTAACCTTGCTTCTTTAAGATTTGCTATACTTTATATTTGCTTTCTTTCTATGCTTTATAATAAAAAAAATTCTATATAGATGTATTGAAGTTAACTAATCCCAACAATAAAATATAAAACACTAAAAATACTTTGACGTCTTTAGATAAGTCGAGTTCGTAATTAATTAATTTCTTTGTTCTCTTAACAAAAAATGATTTAATTTTAATTTAATTTAATTTTTTGCTTAATCTTCTTGTCTTAAGATTTTTTGTAAAAAGATATATTTTATCTTTCTTCTTTAATTAAAATATTATTTTTTGTTTTTTGTTCTAGTACTTGATCAACTTTTCTTATATTTTTAAAATATTATTGTGTATCTTTTTTAATACTACTATTCTTTTGATAGCTAATTGAGTTAATAGATGTTTTTGCTCTTTCTTGAAGAGATTAAATTCTTTGTTATAATTGACGAAGAATAAAGTTATTTTAGTAATACTCGAAATCTTTGTATTTAGTGTTAGTTAAACTATACATAATAAATACTCAATTGCTATAAGTATTGTTGACGTAGTATCTTAGATATTGCTTTAGATTCTAATTTGTTTGCTCTATTTAATTATTTATAATTAAGTAATAGATAATAAACATTCTAAGTCTCGTTTCTAACATCAATAGAAGTGTCTTTCAATAGTTAGACGTAAAAAGCTTGTCTTTGTTATTAGTTAATACTTTAAATATATTGTAATATTATATAAGTTAATTTAATACAATGTACTCTAGTTGTTTTGTTATAAATTTCTCTTTACATACAATAATATAAAAATACTTAATGAGCTTGTCAATTATTACTAGTATCGAATTATATTTGTCTCTAGTTGCTAGATCTATCAACTTAAGCAACTTAATAATAAAGTTTATCGTAACTTTATTTTATAACAATTTTGTAATGTTATAGCGTCATCGACGCGCTAGCGTCTTAGAATATAGCAGGACATGTAATTTCGATTGCCTATAGAAGTCTCGAATAGCACAATATCTCTTTCTAGTTAGAAAGCGAGAAATAGACTCGCACGTTATGACAAGTATTAGATAAAAAGAAAGTTTGTTTTTTGTTGTTCTTCAACGATTAGTTTTACTACTATTTACTCTATATAGTTGAAACATAGTAATAAAAGTCTATTATATCTTACGTCTTTTACATTTTAGTGCGTCGACAAATAGCAAACGCATTCGCATTTTATAATTCTAATTGTTCTATTTTTCGAAAAGAAAGACTTAAGACGTAATAGCATTGTGTTAAATTAAAATAACTTAAGTTATAACAATTATTCGATTATTAAATTAAAGTTCAAGAAATTTAAGTCTTTTCGAAACAACAATCGCTTACAAAACGTCGACGAAAATAATTATTGTTAATGTAATGTTAACGAAGATAATAGCTCAAATACGATTAAAGCTTCGACTTTATATTAGTAGATTGAAACATTAATAGTAAAGATTTAAGATTTGCGAAACGCTTAACAAACTTAAGTTATAGCGATTAAAGAAACAAACTTCTAAGTTTCTTAAATCGCTATTGTATTGCTATCGATTATATTTAAGTTCTTAAAATTTAAAAAGCTAAAACTATACAAGAATTTAAGCGTAAATAAATATATTACTTAATTTGACGAAATCAACATTAACATAATGCGATTCTTGACGTATTTTATTATAGATAAGAATAAAATTCTCTATTGCATGTTATTCTTAGAAAATAACGTTACTACGTAATAATATTTAAGAACAAGCAATAGCGCTAAGTTGAAGAGCGAGATCTTTGAAGAATTTGAAAAGTTTTTATTGAATTTGATAATTAATTTTGCTAATTGTTGTCTTCTAGTTTATAAAAGATAGAAGAACACTAAACAAAAGTCAAATCAAAAAATAATTGTCTTTAAGAAATATCTAGATAAGTTAAAGACTTATCTATTGTTGTTTTTAGAGAAGTATAGAATCTATATATTTTTGATCAAGCTTAAGTCGAACTTGAATATAAAGATTTTAGATATTAATAACGTGTCAAACATTTGCAATAAACTTTTAATTATAGTTATTATATAAGAACAAACGTTAATCGCATTCGCGAAGCAAACGTAAATAACTTTAAAGATTAGCGAATTACAAAAGATTCTAATGTCTCTTTAGATAAATCTTACTAGAATTGTCGCTTAAACAAGATCGACAAGTCTATTAAGAACAAGAAGTTCTATATTTCTAAAAATTTATCAACGTCGCATAAACGAGTTTACAAGATTAGTAACGCAAATTATTTAAGTTGCGTCGAATGCTTTAGATACTATAAAAATAAATATTACAAAAATAAATATCTCAATAAATATAGATGAGACAAGTCTATTATTGTTGATGTTACTACAATTGATGCAAAAAAAAATTAAAATTTGTTAACGTCTCGCAAGCAAAATAAAAAAGACAAATAGAAATAATAAACTTAATTTTAGTAAAAGATTAAACTTAATTTCTTAATAACGAACGTCAAGTTATAAATTTGGTCAACTTGAGAGCTTAGTTAAATCTTATTAATTATGTCTACGTAATGCAATAAGAATTGCAATTTACATTTGCTATCTTATTAATATCAAGTTTTCTTAATAGCGATAGTCGCTACTACTATAACGTCTATAAGTTGATCTATTATCTAATTAACTTGTGAAATTAATATCGAGAATGCACTATTTTATTCTACTTAATTAGATATATAAGTTCTAATTTTACATTAAATATATCAATGCTAATTAAGCAAGACATATTGATTAATTCGAAGATGCAAAGTTAGCAATTCAAGATCACAAATAACAAATTGAAGATAATTAATTTTAAACAATTTATCTTAGATCTCGTTAAATATAACACAATTTATGTTATTGTTTGCGCTAGCGTTACGAAGACGTCAAGCAAAAAGTTAACAAAGTTTAAAATTACTAAGAAGTTAAGAGATCTAAAAGATGTCTATAATAATACATTGATTAAAATTCTATCAAAATTAAGAAGAGAAAATTATGTTATTGAGCTTTAGAACGACAAAGAGCTATCTTTTATATCTCTTAATTATTCGTCAACGTTGCATCAATTACGTTTATTTAATTCTAACGATTAAGATAAATTATAGACGTTATTACTAATAAGATCTTCTCTCTTGTCTCTTCTTGTATAATAAAATAGTATAAAGTTCTTTTAAGTATTGTCTTTTAATTAAAGATATTTAAGTCGAAAAGATTTGTATTAAAATTAAGAAATTGTTTTATTATTAGCAAAAAATATAAACTTTAAATTAAAAGAATTTCGTTAAATATAATAAATTACTTTATATTTTGAGAAATGCAATTGTTAAAAAGAAATTAATTCGCAAAAATTATAACAATTTTTTAACAAGACATTTTAAAATCGAGAAAACTTTAAATTTATTTTAGAAAAAGTATTTCTAACTCGTTTGCGCAAAGTAGATATAAGTATATATTAAAATATATAATATTTGTTAACGTATTAAAGTTTTTTATTATAAGTTGTATAATAAGTTTCGATTCTTATTTGTTACAAAGAAGTTATAAAAGAAAATTATTATAAATTTTGTAACAAGCTTGTTGTCAAACAAACGTTATAAAGTTGTGTATAACTTAATCTTCGTAATAGTCGATTATTATACAAAAATAATCAAATATATATTTATAATTACTAGAATCGATATTGTAAAGCTAGCGAAAATATTTTTTGATAAAATTGTTTTATGTTTCGAAACGTTAATTAATATAATAAGCAATAAAGAATTTGTCTTTACTAATGTCTTCTAGTTTGCTATATACTTTTATGTACAAATTAGAAGAAAACTAAGTATTGTCTTTTATTCTTCGATAAATAGTTTAATTGAGCAATAAAATTAACTTCTTAAATACTATTTTCGCATATATATTAATACTAAATAGGCAAGATAAGCAAATCTATTATTAATAGTAGATTTTGTCTATAACAATAGCTATTATATTTTAGTTAAAATTTTGTTGTTCTATCTAATATAGAATTACTACTCGAAGCTCTACTATAAAGTTAAGAACAATATTATCGAAAAAAAGATACTATTAATACAAAAACGCGTAAAACAACTTTATAAGTTAAGAAAAATTCTAGCAAAATATCTTAAAAATGCTATTGCGCAATAAAAAAAATACTACAATAAAAGATACAAGTTAAAGAGCTTTGCTATAGAAAAATTAATTATACTTTCGATCAAAAATTTAAAGCAAAAGATATTTAGTAAAAAGATATTGCACAAATATATTAAATTATTTAGAATCGAAAATAAGATTAAAATCCAAATTTATTATTTTATCTTGTTTAATATCTATTAAATTTACAATACTTTTTATATTTTACTTTTGAAATAATATTTGTATTGCGTTAATAATAAATAGACGAAACAAGTATTGCAAGCTTCGAAACTTATTAATAACAAAATTTAATAAAAGATTAAAAAAATTCTTAATAGAATTAAGTTAAAAAGACAAGTATAATATAAGATTAAATAAGTAAATTAAAACAAGAAGTATAATTAATAACTAAGAAAATAGTTTCTTAATAATATTAATAAGATGCAAAAGAAATTTAAGAAGCGAATACGCAACAAACAAAGATACAAGAACTAGCGCAATAAATATTGCAACAACAAGAACTATGTTAATAATAATTTATCTAATACAATATTGCGTAATTGTTGTTGTATTGCTTTTGTATTTAATTAGATTTATAATAAAAGATCTCTTTATTTTGTTATTCAAGATACTAGAAATAATAAGATTGTTTTTCTTAATTAGAAATTCGTGCTCTAAGAGAGAAAATTATTGTAATCTTATAGTCTTATTAATGCGCTAACGTCTTAGAGTATAACAAAGTATATAATTTCGACTATTTACGAAAATTTTAAATAGTACAACTTCTTTGTCTAGTTAGAAAGCAAGAAGTAGACTTGCACGTTATAGCAAATATTAGATAAAAAAAAAGGATTGTTTTTTATTATTTTTTAACAATTAGTCTTACTATTATCGACTCTATATAGTTAAGATATAATATTAAAAGTCTATTATATTTTATATCTTTTATATCTTAATGCGTTAACAAGTAGTAAACGTACTTATATTCTATATAAATATTAAACTTAACAACAAAATAATAGAAGTATATTTATTTTTTGCAAAGTTTTAGCAAATTTATAATTTTGATTATTGCAACAATAATAAAAAATCAATTTCAATAAAATTTAAAATCTTTAGTAGACTTTTTATTCTTTTCTATTAAAATAATGTTTTTAGATTATATATTTTTTAGTATTTTATATATCTTTTTAACTAAGAATATGCATTATTATTGTATTATTATTTTTTATAATAAAAGATTTAATTTAATAGTATTACTTCTTGTTGCAATAAAACAATATTAAGATTCTACAAAACTTAATCTAGCAATTAATCTCTTATATATAAATAGATATCTTCGATCTATAAAATATAAACAATTACTAAATATTTTGTAAAAACGATTTGTTAATTAATATTTTAATTAATACTATTTAACTTATATTAAACAAAAAGTTCCTTATATAAATATATATAAAATAAGAGTTGTTTTATATATTTTTTTTTTTTTTTTTTTTATCTATATAATAACAAAGTAATTATTTATAGCAACAATATTATTGTTATTACTAATTTTAATAGGAATTTTATTTGCAACAATTCTATAATATTATTAAGAAATATTGCAATATTTTTTGCTTTTAATTATACATTAATAGAAACAATCTAAATAGACTTTAAGTTTAATAATTTTATTAATTTATTTTTATATAATAAATATAAAACTATTGCTAACAAATAATCATAATTAGTATATTTTAACAAATAGATTTTTGCAACTTTTTAGAGTTTTAATATTTTCAAGTATTTTTAGATTAAAGTACAACTTTTTTTCTTTAACAAAAACTTGTTACAATTATAAGAAACATTTATTTTATAATTTTTAATAACTATATAAAGTATTATTATCTATATTTTAATTACAATTCTTTGTTTACTATTGTTTAAAATATTGTTAGCTAATTTATTTACTTAGATTTTAATTATATTAAAATAAAGATAATTAAAAAATATATTTGCTATTTTTGTTTTATCTATATTATTAAAGACTACTTTAATTTTGCTATTTTCGATAGTTTTTTTTTGCTTTGCGTTATACACAAAATCAAATATTATTAAAACAACAATATTTCTTGTAAGTGCAAAACAATTACTTGCAATATTTTATCAAATATTTTTTCTATATTTAATATCTTTAAACAATTAAATACTATATTATATATTGTTTTCGATTTTGTTTTTGCAAAATTTTTGCAAGTTAATAAATTTATATAGAAGTTGCGCAATTTAAATAATGCGAAATTATTAAACTACTAATAAATAAACTTAAACTTAATATATTTTATATTAGAAACAAATCTTTTTTGCAAAGATATTATTTTTAAAAAATTTATTTAACAATATTAATTGTACAATTTATTTTTTCAAAAAAATACTTATTATAATTTCTAATTATTTTAACAAATCTTTATTTAATATTAACAAAAATATTTATAGTTAAAAAAAAATTATTAATATTTTTTTTGTTAGATTTTAGTTCTTAGAATACAATAAATAGTATAATTGATAAGTTAAATCAAATACTTTTTTTTTAATTTAATTTATTCTCTTAAGTTTTGTAGAACTAAGCTAAAGTTAAGATGTAAACTTAATTCTAGAATTAAGTTTCGTTAAGTTAATACTAAGAATTTAAGCTAATTTTGTCGCGTTAGTATTTGCTTATCTTATCTTATCTTATTTATATACTAACTCAATTAAGCTAATGTAAGATTTACGCTAACTATACATAATTTGCGCATTACGTAATATTATATAATTGAGCAAGTTAAATTGAGCGTTCGATGCGTTCTATATGTTCGATCTACTTAATTAAACTAGAACTTTTGCTCGTTTCTAGAATTAGAATTGAGCAAGTTAATTTGTTTAAATTAAAACTTAATTTGTCGATTAAACTAACAATAAATACTATATTAATTATTTTTTTTATTGTAAAGAAATTACAAAAGTATATAATTCTAATATATTTAAAACTATAATAATACTTTTAGATTAATAGAAATCTAATATTTATTTTTACTATATTAAAAATTAATTTTAATCTAGTTTTGCAAACTTTATATTATTATTAAAGTTACTAATTTTTATTACTTTTTTTCTAGCAACAATATTTTAAAACTTAAAAAAAATTAGTTAACTTTAAAGCAATTCTAATAATTTGTTTAATAATATTATATTATTAATACTTTTTTTTGTATATCTAATAAACAACAATAAAATACTACAAAATAATTAATAATTAAAAATCTTTTTTATATATAAAAAAAAATTTATTTAAATCTTGTTTGTTTATTTTTAAGTCTCTAAAGCAATAGCAAAGTTTTATATAACAAAAAAACTAATATTAGAAGCAAAATAATTAAGAAATTTATACTTAATTATCTATTATACTATTTAGTATAATAATTGTTTATTGTATTTTCTATTTGCTCTTCTTATTATATTTGTCTTTTTAATTTGTTTTTTTATTTTTTTTGCTTCTATTGTCTAGATAGAAGAAAATTAGTCGACTTCGAAGTAGTTCTAATAATTCTTTCGATAATATTATATTATTAACAATCTCTTTTGTATATCTAATAGATAATAATAAGATATTACAAGATAATTGATAACTAAATATCTCTTATATATTTTAACAATTATCTTTTTAAATCTTATTTGTTTGTTTCTAAGTCTCTAAAGTAGTAGCAACAAGTTTAAGCAACTATTCTTTTACAAATACAATTTGGAACGTCAAGTCTATATATTGTAATAACTTAGTTAAAATACTCTAAAATTGTACAAAACTATATTAACTTAAAGTACAAAACTTATTCTATCTATCTTTAAATTTCAATGTTCGAATATTTAGAAATGCAAAAGTTAATAAAATTAATTAGGAGTAATTTTGACAAAAGTTAAGAGATAGAATCTAAAAATAAAGTTAAGCACAAGCAATTATTGTAATAGCACAAAAAGACGCGACACCCAAAGCAGAATAGAAAGGCTACCAAGTCTACAGCCCTACAATAGCCCTAGAGATCTATCTCGAAGATTATGTCGTAACAATTGCTATCTGCAACGACATTGTAAAGCGTTGATCGCGACTGTAATCGAGTCAAGCCAAGAGCATCTCGCGCTCTGATCCATAGTATCGCAGTAAAGGAGCGCAGCAAAAGACACTAAGAGAGGATTCTACATACAAGAACCCACAATCTACAACCAATATCTCGAATCTGAGGCATTCCGTTCAAGGATGGAAAAGATGAAGCGAAAGTAGATTGATTATGCATAACTGAAAGAATATAGGAAAGACACAAGGCACAAACTTGCGTCTATCTATCTTGATATAAGACAAACTCAACCATGGACTAGCATTGTCCCACCACTTCCGAAAACCCTTAAACAGGAGGCAGAACATCACGTTGGGTGTGTCACCTAGACGGCTGGAAAGTACTACTCCACCTAGCCATGGGAGAGAAATATTGAACAAAGAAAGGACAAGAAGAAAGAGTAGTAGAGCAACATGATCAGAAGGAAAAGTGGCCGCCATAGTAGAAGATAAGGTATGGTATGGTACACGGTCGACATAGCGCACTAAGCTCTCTCCTCATACAATTCATATTCATCAGGCAAGCCCCTGTGAGAGCTTTCTCGCTACCTTGAATGCCCTGCCTATCAACTGAGCGCCCTCCAGCCATACTCAATGCCTTTAGCCGGTCAGGCCGTCTTGTTTTTCAATCCCCCAGATTATGTCCGCGATATTGACGCGATTTCAATCAGCTTACAATCCACACGCTCACCTAATGCCCGTACTTCCAATTCACGTCGTCTTGAAATGCGGCCTTCCGCTCCAAATCCGCAACCTCTTACCCCAGACCTGCAAGATAATAATGAAGACAAACGCCCCCGCGCAAATGGCCGCCTGGATAGCAAAGCTCTTCGTCGCGCCCATCTTCTGCGCCCATTCGACCTGGAAATAGCTGATGATGAAGCCTCCCGCGACCCTTGCCCAGTTCAGCCACGCGGCTACCTCGCCGGAAGCGTCGGGGTAGGAGTCGAGGAGGTAGGCGGAGATGGCGGTGGTGGTGATCATGATGCCGAAGACGTAGAGACCCCAGCCGAGGGCGGCGATCATGTAGTGGTATTTGTTTTGGAGGGAGAAGCCGAGGAGGATGAGGCCGGCGATGAGGAAGGGGGTGGAGATCCAGAGGGCCCAGAGGCGCGCTTCGGGCTCGAGACGGGAGCCGTGGCGGCGCTGGTAGAGGGCGCCAATTGCGTCGTGGAGATAGTGGCCGGTGGCTTCGCCGAGGATGGCGGCGACGATGGGGGTGAAGTAGAAGTAGCCTGGAGAATGGAATTGATGATGAGAATGATTGATTGGGGGAAAAGGGGAGAGGAGGAGAGGAAAAGGGGGATTACCTATCTGTTTAGGACCGAAGTGATAGAGCGGAGTGAGGAAGATGGCCAGGGTGGTGTTGATGCCGACGACCCAGGCGAAGGAAAGGATATAATAGATAAGTGCCAGAAGGACTGGTACTTTGATGAATAGCCGGAAAGGGCGCGAGACCGCTTCGAGGAACGAGCTCCGCTGCCCACGCGTCCTCCACTGTTCAGTGCCAATAAGCCGTGCCCAATGTGACCGCCGGGCAGGTTGCTGATTCGGCGGTATCCTTCGGTCGTAATACGTCTCGTCTACAAAAAATATGATGGCTACGAGACAGAAAGCGGTCATGAAGGTGTAGAGGGCAAAAGCCCACTGCCATTTTTGGGTGCTGATAATAAAGGCCGTGAACAGCGGGCCGAAGTAAGGCGAAAGAATGATGAAAGAGGCCCAGATATTGATCTTTCGAGGATGTTCGTGGAAGAAGAACATGTCCTTGATCCACATGAGCCCACCCTGTCGCTCGATCAATATTTCGTTCTTCAAGCCAATGAATCACGTGGATGCGACTTACAGCTTCTGCGGCTATGGAGAAAAAGCCATTGAGGATACGAGCGGCCATGAAAGACTCGAAGGTTACAGCGGCAGTACACCATATCGCTGTGGCTAAGCCCACGACGGTGAACCAGAACAGCACGGGGTAGCGACCGAAATAAGCGCTGAAGATAACGACGAAGATGCCTCCAGGACCGAGCATGAAGACGTTTCCGACCTGCGAATGGTTGACCATGTTCTCTGACATCTTCCATTCGCTGCACATGGCCCCAGTCAGCATTGACAAACACTCCATGTTCCACAAGAGGATCACAGGAGATGGACCTTACGCAGCTTGAGGCAGCAATGCGACGGCACCGGTCGCGCTGCCATAATCTGGAACCAGGGCCATGGCCGAGATGACGACCAAGACGACATTCTTCTTGAACTGACTCCAATTCAAAGGATCGTTCACATCGTCGCTCGGCTGTGGGATGAGGATGGTACGGCCATCGGCGGTGGTCTTAAGGCCCCCTTGGGCATGCGATGAATCGAGGACGTAGCCTTCTTTCTGACCAAGCTCATCCAAGTCGACGACAGTCCCTGTCGCATCGGCTTTTGATAGCGACTCCTCGTCCCTGGAGGATGGTGATGCCATATCTGCGCCGTTGTCCGGTAGCAGCTGAGCCGATGAGTCGACTTGACGTGCTGGCGTCGTGGCAGTCCAGAGGTGCGGGAGCGAGCCGCAAGAGGACGGGAAAAAGGGAAGGAGGACAGTAATTGAAGTGAAAGAAGTGATCACCAGGTAATACTAGTAGGAGAGAGCGTGATTGTCGAGTACCACTTCTACGAGAATCACCAAGTCGTGACCGGGACTCGCACGATTGGCAGAAGGAGGAGGAACGTGGACGAGCGTCTAGCTCCGGTTCCCCACCAAGTTGGTGCCCGTGGTGCAAGCCATTTCGAATTACGCATTCTCCAGGATCATGTTAAGGGCTTAAGGCACGAAGTCATGGATAGTGCCGCGCTAAGCACCGCTCTAGCTTGTCCACAGAATATCCTGGACTGAGCTACATGGCCAGCCCTAACCCCGGGTGTCGACCTCGGACGACCATTATATCGCCCCCTATATCGGGGACGACCTCAACGGCTCTAGCATCTGACAGGGGAGCCATGCTACTCCGTCGCTAACAAAAAGCAACGTGCAAGCTCTGAAACCATGCGCGAATCGCGATGCATGGAGCGGAACTAGTCCGCAGAGGGCGCTGATGATGTTGGACGTTCGATTGGATAGGCGCGCATGCGGGGTTTGCATACTTCAGGCATAGAATCCTTCCAGAAGTACATGTACCTTACCTCCAAGCGACAGCCACGCGACAAGGATGACCACCTCGCCTGCCCAGTCGAGTTAGTCCCTCCGTCCCGCCTCCCACCGTCCCACAGTCCACAACCCCACGGGCACCCGCTCCACTGGATTATCATCCAGTCCGATTGCGTACCTGGCTTGCTTCCATCAACCAGCGGGCCCAGGTTCGCATTGGGGGAATGCCATGTGCGCAACACGGTACGACTGGGAATCTAGAGCGCACACACGGCACGGCACTGATGCAGACTGCTCCGCTCTGACGCAGTGACGCGCCCGCCGCGGCACACTCTGATCTCCTGGCTGACCCTGATCCTGACACCCACGCTTCGACAGCGGGCAGTAAGCTGTATAAGCAGTAGCGCTTATACGGAATGTACGTACTTCGTATCCACGGGGTTAATTGTCAATTCGACAACTAGCGGGCACTAATCAGGGGTCCTAGCGTCACCAGAGAATATAACGCCTCTCCGTCACATTTGCCACATTCTGGCATTTTCTCAGCCCGCCCCACACGTTTTATATAGCGAAATCAGGAGATATAATCAGGCAAGTGAGATATCTCTCGTCGCCATAGATTTACAACATATTCTCAATCCTTAGATTGATCGCGTCGGGTCGAGTCACCAAGTTTGAGTCGAGTACTCGACTCGAATCTTGACGATTTATATTAACTCAACTCGAAAGTCTTGACAATTCGATTCCTAAAATTAAATCGACAATTCGAGTTGATTTCTATACTTGAAATCGAAACTTAACTCGAAAAAATCGACTCAAATCGTCAAGACTACTATTTTTAGTAAATTTTATTATTTTTTAGTAACAATTAATTAATAATTTAATAGAAATAGTTAATCTATTTGAATTAATTAATAAGTATATTAGGATTTTCATTTTATAAATGTATTACTACTAAGTATTATCTAGTAATTAATAAAAAATTTAACTTTAAACTTAATTTATATTATTTTTAATATTCTTAACATTCTTAACAATTTAATTCGATTTCTAAAGATTATGCAAGTTATATTAATTAACTTTTGCAATATTTTATTAATATAAATCTAAAAATTTGTAAATGTGTTTGCTAGTTCAAATAATATAACTTAATACTTAAAATGTTTATAGCGCATGCAAAATATTATCTTTTATTTATTATTATGTTTAATACAAATGCGATAATAAATATTCTTTAAATTTAAAATAATAAAGCGCTTTGCTTTATATAGAAAATCTAGCATTTCTATAATTAGAAATAATTCTTAATAATTCTTAATAATAATTGCATTTAAATTTTTATAATTAATATATAAATATAATTTATTGTTCGATTTTAATACAAATAGAATAAAGATGTTTACAAATAAAACTAAATACTTAATTTAATTTTTAACTAATACATTATTAAGATATTATCGAAATATTATTAGCTTGTTCTATAAAAAATTATAAAAAAATATAAAAGATAACGCTTTGTTATTTTGAAGCTTAATAATATAATTTTCTCTTTTTAATTTTAATAGAATTTTAATCAATTTATTATTATAAATATCTTTTAGATTTTTTAACTTCTTAGAAATCTTAAATTTTGCTAGTTTTTTATTTAACGTCTTTGTAACGTTAACGTAAACAATAGTATAAATTATATTATACTTAATAAGATCTAAGATAAATTATTTAAAATTAATTATTTTTAATTTATTATTTGCAATCTTAAATTGTTAACTTTTTATCTTTGAATTAATTAATATATCTTGTTCAACTAGCATTAATATATCTAATATAAGATCAAAATCTATATATTTAATTAAGTAAAATAAGATAATGTATTCTTGATATTAATTTTACGAGTTAATTAAATAATAGATTAACTTATAGATATTATAGTAATAGCAATTATTATTATTAAGAATAAACTAATTGCGTTAAGTTAAATTATTAAGTTCGAATTAAGTTCTTAATTTGTTAAGACTTAAATTAAGTTAAGATTTTAATATTAAAAAGTTAATTTGAGTTACGATGTTAATATTAAGTATTTAAATTAAATTACAATATTAATATTAAATATTAATTTAAATTTTCGATTTAATTTGTCAAGATATAAAAATAACGTTATTTTTTAAGAATAATATATAGTATAGAATTTTGTTTTTATTTGTAATAAAATGCGTTAAAAATTGTATTATAATAATATTAATCTTGCGAAATTAAATAATATATTTATTTACGTTTAAACTCTTGTATAGTTTTAGCTTTTCGAACTTTAAAAACTTAAATATAATTAACAACAATACAATAGCAATTTAAGAAACTTTAAGATTTGTTTTTTTTGTTGTTATAACTTGAATTTGCTAGATGTTTTGCAAATTTCAAATCTTTATTATGAATGTTTTAATTTATTAATGTAAAGTTAAAGCTTTAATTATATCTAAACTATTATCTTTATTAATATAATATTAATAATTATTATTTTTATCGACGTTTTGTAAGCAATTATTGTCTTAAAAAAAATCAAATTTCTTAAACTTTAATTTAATAATCGAATAATTATTATACTTTAAACTATTTTAATTTGATATAATACTATTATGTTTCGACTCTTTCTTAGACTAATTGCGAAAACTCGAATTTATTATATAACTCGATTTTATAACGTTAGATTTAAGTTCTTAATAATTAAGCGAAAGAATTCGTTCTAAGCGATCTAATTAAGTAACTTGAATTATTAATCTTAACAATTCGATTTTACGCTAAAAATTCGAATTAGATTTTTATTTCGACTTTTGGAATCAAAATTCGATTCAACAACTAATCTAGTCTTTCTTCTATAAAAGATAAAACAATTAGAATTGTAAGATGCGAATACGTTTATTGTTTGTTGATGCACTAAGATGTAAAAAACGTAAGATATAATAGACTTTTATTACTATGTTTTAACTATATAAGATAGATAGTAATAAGATTAATTGTTTGTTACGCTAATACTTTTGCAAGAAATATTAAAGAGAATTATATTATCGAAGAGATTTATAAACGTCTTTAAACAATGAAAGCAATTATTTGATAACAAGAATTGCAACTATAGACAATCTTATATTTAATAAATCTTTACAAATAATTTAATAAATCAAAGTAACAATAAGTAAAGACTTAAGATAAGTTGAACACAATTTATAAGAAAATCGTGTTCGAAAGTTATATATCTTTTTATTATTTAAAATTTAAGATATTTAAGATGTTTAAGACATTAATTATTTTGATTATCTTAATTCTAAATTCAAGATATTTAAGAATTAAGTTATCTTGATTATTTTGATTTTGTTAATAGATTTTTTCTTTCTAATTATCTTCCAAAAAGCAATGCGCGATAAATAATACTTATTAGTACGCGACTTGTAACACTATCTCTTCTTTTCAAGAATTTTTGTTTCGAAATTATTTATTCTTTCTTATTATGTTAATCAAGCTAATTACTAAACAACGTCGCAATTCTATTGTCGATCGTTATTATAAGTACGTCTTTCTTATGATGCGTTCTTGTCGAGTTTACGTCTTATTTGACGTATCTTATCGAATAAATAAAAAATATCTTAAGTGTAAGAAGTGTTATCGAAAAAATCGAAAATGTAATTTAACTTCTAATTATCAAAGAATAAATAAAGTTATTTAGAAGACTAAAAAGCTAAATAATAAAATAACGAAGTTGCATCTAAGAATTGCGCGAAAAGACGAAACAAAAAAAATATTAACTTTGTCGTTTGAAAAATATAAATAATGCAAAGTAGAAGAATATTTTGAAGATTAAAAAGAACAAGAAAGAGATCGAATATATTAAAGAGACGTTCGAAGTTCTATTTAATACTATTATCGATTCTTTATTATTTATTTTCTTGTTTTCTAATGCTTTGTCAACTCTTATAAGTAATTTTATTGCTAATAGAATTGTCGCAATTTGTCAAAGTATTTCTTTAGATTCTTGAGTAACTTTTATATATTTTCGAAGATAAAATATTCTTTTTACTTGATAAGATATTTTTGATCTTTCTATTGTAGAATTTTCTTAATTTTATATTGTTTCTTTTTTTGTAAGTAAAAATAAAATATGTTCTATAAAGACGTAATTGAATTCGCTAATTTCAACAATAAAATATAAAATACTAAAAATACTTTAACATTCTTAAGTAAATTGAGTTCGTAATTGACTAATTTCTTTATCTTCTTAACAAGAAACGATTCAACTTTAACATAATTTAATTTCTTGCTTAACTTTCTCGTTCTAAAAATTTTTGTAAAAAGATATAATTTTTTTTTTTTCTTTAGTTAAGATGTCGTTTTTTGTTTTTTGTTTTAATACTTAATCGACTTTTTTTGCATTTTTAAGATATTGTTATGTATCTTTTTTAATATTGCTACTCTTTCGATAATTAATTAAGCTAATAGATGCTTTCGTTCTTTCTTGAAAAAATTAAATTCTCTATTATAGTTAACAAAGAATAAGATTATTTTAATAATATTCGAAATCTTTGCATTTAGCGCTAGTTAAGTTATAAATAAAAGTAATACTCAATTGTTGTAAATATTGTTAACGTAATATCTTAGATATTGTTTTAGACTCTAATTTGTTCGCCTTATTTAATTATTTGTAATTGAATAATAGATAGTAAACATTCTAAGTCTTGTTTCTAATATCGATAAAAATATCTTTTAATAGTTAGACGTAAAAAGCTTGTCTCTATTACTAATTAATTCTTTAAGTATATTATAATATTATATAAGTTAATTTAATACAATATATTTTAGTTATTCTATTGTAAAATTCTCTTTGCATGCGATAATATATAAATACTTGATAAGTTTATCAATTATTATTAGTATCGAATTATATTTGTTTTTAGTTGCTAAATTAGTTAATTTAAACAAGTTAATAATAAAGTTTATTATATCTTTGTTTTATAACAATTTAGATAATTTCTAATATTGAATTTCGTTATAGCTTGTATATATATTATATTTGTTATACTAACAACTAAGACATTATTTGATATAAATCTCGACAATTTATTTTATTTAAGAAAACTAACAATGCTAACGTAAAAGTTAAAAAGTTTTAGTTATTTTCGAATGTTTTTGCAATAATTTATTATAATATTCTTTTATATATTCGTCAACTTTGTTAATAAATATTTGAAGTTTTTCTTTCTTTATTAAAAATTCTTTCTTATCGTCTCTAAATATTCGTAAGATAGCATTTAGCTCGTATTTGTTTACTAATAATAATTTGTTTTTGTTGATCTTAAGTATGCTATAATTAAACAATTTCTTCGTTTTTATATAATTACTTTTTTTGTTAAATGCATTTGCTCTATTATTATTTTTATCTAATATATATTGCATTTTAAACTTGTACTATTCGAATTACTCTAATTATTATATTTGTTTTTTGTTAAGCTATTTAATAATAATAAAGTATAGAAGATTCTTGGAATCTATAAGAATTGTAAATTTTTATAATTCTTCGATATATACTCTTTATAATTTTAGAGAGACTACAATAGCGAATAGCTTTTTGTCATAAATATTATAATTTTGTTCGATTAACAAAAGTTTTCTCGAGAGATATGTTATTAAATGTTATATATTTTTATGCTTTTAATTAAAGTATATATTGATAATTAAATCTAATGCGTTAATTTTAATTTTGTTTAACAATTATAAGTTGTACATCTTTAATATTAATTTCTTTAAACATTTTAACTTAAGATTTTAAAATAATTTCTCTTTCGTCGATTCTTATATTTATAATGTCTTCTTCTTCGTAAAATTCGTTAATAATATTACGTTAACAAAGTAGTTCTTGATAAATTTTTTATTGTAATTTATAAAATTTAGAAAGAATTAAATTTTCTTAACGTTAATGTTAGGAAGTTAAATCTAATTTAACTTAAAAGATTAACTCGAACGTCCTAGCAACGATCTAGTTCATTAACTTTACTATATGGCGTTCTATTATAATAGTTAATAAATAATTTTTATTTTTTAATTGCTCGTAACTTTTCGAAATTTATGCATATTTTATGTTATTTAATAACAAATTCAAGAAAGTCAACTTTTTTTTAATAAAACTCGCATTTCTTTGACTTAAAGATGTAGATTTCTTCTATTTAGACATTTTAATACTTTAAAAACATAATTTATATGTTTTTTCAAGATATATGAGTAAATTATAATGTTGTTCAAGTATATTATAACAAATCGATTTAGATATTGTCGTAATGCATTACTAATTATTTTCTAATACGTTGTCGAAACGTTCGTAAGTTCGAACGATATTATTGTATATTCGTATAATTTATATTGTATACGAAAAGGTGTCTTTTATTTCTTTTCTATCTTTATTCTAATCTAATTGCATTCGCGTTTCGAAAGACAAATTAAACTAATAGAAATCAAGATATTTATTAGATTCTATAGATCTTATAGATCTATCTACTCTACGTACTCAAATTAGTACTATCGAGATAGAATTTACTCGAAAAGCTCGTTTTGTTTTCTTAAAGTTCGACAAAGTTGCGAAATCTTTATCGAATTAAACTACATTTTAACGCGTAAAGTTTTGATGTTCGCAATGTGCACAAACGTTTGCAATTGCTTGCTAGTTGCACAATTGCGTCAAATCTTCACGTTTTTCGCTTTAAACATTAGATTTTGTTGATTCGAACAAACTTTACTTTTGAGACAAATCTAATAAATCAAGAAAACGTGTGCGCATTTTACGTAGATAGATTATAATTAAACTAATCGCGAAAACCTAAATTTATCACGTGACTCGATTCCATGACGTTAGATTCGAGTTCTTGACAATTAAGCGAAAGAATTTGTTCTAAGCGAGTCAATTAAGTAGCTTGATTTATCAATCTTGGCAATTCGATTTCATGCTAAAAATTCGAGTTGAGTTTCGATTTTAACTTTTGGAACCAAAACTTAACTCGACGATTAGTCTAATTATAATTGTTATGCAAAACAAATATATTTACGAACGCAATATTAAGAAATGTCAAGATTGTTTCTCGCAAAGCTTGACTTGAACTTCTAGATTCTCGCAAATGATATAAGATTTACGAGCTCTAATTTTGATCTCGCACAAAGTTCAAATATTAGTAACAAAAAACTGCGACTTTTGTTATAATAAATCTAAATATATCTAGAACTAAAGTTAGAATTTATCAAATGCGAATGTGTATATTTCTTGTAAGTTTAATTTAATAAAATACTTTGTTTAAAACAATTAATTTTGAAGTTCGTTAATGTTAAGTAATAAGTATCGATTTTTTATTGTAATATTGTTTAGCTTTTAATAATTAACATATAGATAAAAAAAATCGTTCTTCTTAAGTACAAAGAGAATCGAATATTTTGTTTGTAATTAAAATTTTTTAATAAATTTTTTTTTCGTTTTCTATTAGATATTTGCGAAGCGTTTTTAATTTCTTTCTAAATAAAACATATATAAGTTCAAACGTAAATTGCTTGTTTAATTTAAGTTTAATCTCGTAATTTTACAATTAATGTTTAGATAAAATCTTGATTGTTTTTTCTTTCTAAAATAATTGTTTTTAATTATTGTATATTTGTAATATATACTTTAGCGATTTTCTCGTTGTATTAAATAGTCTAAAATTCTTAAAAAATTTGTAATTTTTTTTACTTGCTTTAACTTTGTGATTTGATTAATTTTTGTTAATATTTATCGAGTCAAACTTTATTAAATTGTTTTTTTACAAGAATATAAGCTCGTTACTTGCGATTAAATTTTAGCTTAATCTTTTATCTATTATCGAACGCTATTAATGCGTAGATTAAATATAAATTGCGTAATTATATTGCGCAAATTTAAGTACTTGTATATTTTAGTTAACTTTTGAGTTATGTTGCTTTAATTAAGACATTTTTAGAACAATATTATAAATAATTATTTCTTATTATATTAGAGATTAGTTTCTCGTAATGTTGCTAAATAACTATTGATAATAACTTTGTTTCTCTATTTACTCTTTTATTTTCCACAAATAATAAGTTTTTATTTACAATTACTAGATTATAAGCGTCAAACTTCTTTTGAATAAAATATTCTTTTCTTTTTACAAGAGCTTTGATTATAAAATTATTTATTGCATTAGAATCGATTATTGTTATAAATTAACAATTGTTAATCTTAACTAATGTAATAAAATATTGTGCGTACGTTGTTAAGTTTAATTGTTGTTGTTAAACTAATATATTGCATTTCTCTAATATACTTTTTATTAAAAAATTTGAACTTTTTTTTGCTTTTATGTTGCAACTTCTACTTTAAACGTCTATTTGTGTTAAGTTTTCTTTTGTTGCTAAGTTATTAACTTTAACTTTCTAAAGAATTAGTTAATTTCGTTCTTTTCTTTTAGATAAATTTAATATAAGTTGTTGTAACAAATTGTTTAACTAAGATTTACATATGTTGTAAGATTCAATTGTCTTATTATAATGTCGAATATGTTCTTTTTTGTAATAACATTGCTTTTTAGTTTTTTCTTGCATTTGTTTATGATCTTCGATAAATTAATTAAAGTCTTAAGATAATTCGTAATATCTTTTATGCATTCGTGAAAATTCTTTCAATTATATTTTTCGTTTAAGGAAATAATTAAGCTATAAAATTTAATAATTTTCTAAAGTGCTTAATTAATCTTTTGCGTAAACGCGAATGTCTTGTTTAATAACTTTTTATCTAGAATTTTTTGTAATTAATTTAAGTTCTTTATTAGATAATAATTGTCGTTTAATTCAATCTTAAGAGTGTTTATCTTTGTGTCAATTTGCTCTCTAATGTTGTTTTAACTATGAAATATCTCTTTCAACAAAATATTAATTTGTTAACAATTTATTAAGTTTTATAATTAACAATCTCTTGCGAAGTAATTCGATTTGTTATATAAATAGCACGTTTTCTAAAATTTGTTATCTTGCTTTTCTCTAAAGTTCTTCTCTTTGCGTTGTTAAGTAAAATTCAATTTTATAAATACAAATTTACGATTATTTAAATTATTGTATTTCTAATTAAAACAAGATTCTTTTTGCTAATATTTAATTGTTAATTCAAAGAAGATTTTTGTTTTTTTATAAAATTAATTGTATCGCTTTTTTATAACTATCTTATATAGTTTGTCGTTAAAATCGATGATTACTTCGATAAGATTAAACATGTCGCTAATAAATTTATTATTGCGCATAATTTTATTCTTAAGATTGTTTTTAAACTCTCGTTAAAACATTATTATAAGAACGACATTATTTTACTTAATAAAATTGACATACTTTTAAAATCTTGCTACGTAATTTATTGCAAAGATTCGTTAAATTAAGTGCTAAATTATTCTTTTCGCAATTTGATTTTTGTTAAATGTTTCGAAGATTTTTCGAAGTTCTTTCTTAAAGTTGTTGAAGTTCGTAAATATTGTACAAGAATTTTCGTTATAATTCTTTAAATACTTGCGTAAGTTTAACTTAAGTTAATGCTAAACTCTTTTTTTAAGAAATGTTAATGCGAAAATTGTCTTCGAATTCGCTAAAACAAAACAAAAGATAAAGTAAATATTTATTTGCATAAGTTAGTTCTTAAACTAATTGCGTCGAACTAGATTATCGAGTTCAAGTTAGGTTCTCAACTCGTTAAGATTCAATTTAGGTTAGAAATCTTGACTCGAGTATTTGAGTTAAGTTAAAGAATAAATATGAAATACTTAGCGTATAACTTAGCTCGACTCGCCAAGACTCGAAAAATTTAGATTATTTTTGAAAAAGTGCATTAATTAATTTAATCAAACTGATTAATTTAATTAATTAGTTTATAATATTATATAGTAATGCATTTAGATAATGCATTTGTACGTTATTTGTGCGTTATTATTTTTAAACTATTTTTAGTAATTTAAATAATGCGAATTTTTTTAAAAATAGAAAATCTTGGCATTTTGACGTCATTTTCGATTGCTTGGCGAGTCAATTGAATCGAATTAAGAAATCGTTGATTCAAGTCGATTTCGAGCTAGATCAAGAGATTGATATCGAGTATTTAGGTTGAATTAGAATGTTAATATCGAAACTCGATCCAACGATTAGTCTATTAGTTCTTTAGATCGATAGAATTTTTATAATAGATATTAGATTTATTAATTTTTATCTTATTGTCTTTATTAAACGTTAATTAACGTAATGCTATTAAGTTAATGTTCGAGATAGAGACGCATTAATCTAATACAAACATTCTTAGAATATTTAAAGTATTACGCTAATACTTTCGCAAGAAATATTAAAGAAAATTATGTTATTAAAGAAATTTGTAAACGTTTTTAGACAATGCAAGCAATTACTTAATAACAAGAGTTACAACTATAAATAATCTTATATTTAATAAATTTTTACAAATAAATTAATAAATCAAAGTAACAATAAGTAAAAATTTAAGATAAGTTGAACACAATTTATAAGAGAGTCGCATTCGAAAGTTATATATCTTTTTATCATTTAAAATTCAAGATGTTTAAAATGTTTAAGACATTAATTATCTTAATTATCTTAATTTTGAATTCAAGATATTCAAGAGTTAAGTTATCTTAATTATTTTAATTTTGTCAATAGATCTTTTCTTTTTAATTATCTTGTAAAGAGCGATGCGCAACAAATAGTACTTATTAATATGCGACTTGTAACATTGTTAAAGAACAACAAGAAACGAGCTTTCTTTCTATTTAATACTCGTTATAATGTGCGAGTTTGCTTCTTGCTTTCTAACTAGAAAGAAAAGTTGTGCAATTTGAAACTTTTATAGATATTAGTTGAGATCACATGCTTTATTATATTCTAAGATCCTAGCGCGTTAGTAACGTTATAACATTACATATATTCTAAAACGCTAGCGCGTTAATAACGCTATAATATTATAATCGAAGAGTTATACGTTAAAAGTCTTCTATCTTTAAGAAAAACAAAGTATTTTGTCTTGTATAAGCTTACGAACATCTTAATTAAATGCGCGTAGATTGATCGTTGGATTGAGTTTCGATTCCAAAAGTTAAAATCGAAACTCGACTCGAATTTTTAGCGTGAAATCGAATTGTCAAGATTGATAACCAAGCTACTTGATTAACTCGCTTAGAACGAATTCTTTCGCTTAATTGCCAAGAACTCGAATCTAACGTCATGGAATCGAGTCACGTGATAAATTCGGGTTTTCGCGATCAGTCTAAATGCGCGTAAAGTAAGATTTACTACTATAAACAAACAAAATGTAAGTTATAGACGAAAGATACAATAAATAAGTTAAGAGATGCAATTTTTAATCTTTAAACTCTATTTTCTAACGTTTGCGCTTAGAGTGTTTGTTATACAAAGATTTAATAAGAGATATTTAGTCGATTGCGTTAATAAAAAGAAGAAATATTGTTTTAAATAAATGTTTTGAAGCTTCTTCTCTAAAGATCTCGACAAAGATTCTTTCATATTTTGAAAAAAAGATTGAGAAACTATTAACAAGAAATTGTATACGCAGAGAATATTGTCTGTAATTTATAGTATTTGGAGAGCTCTCTAAACTCTTTAAACAACATTTATTGACGTAAAGAAACAGGTTGAATTTGTATGCATTCGGAGCTCTTTCTTATGCAAGATAGTGTTCGAACGTTGGCAAAACGGGAAGTTGTCCCTAGATTCTAAGTCAATTATATATTGTTATAGAGCTCCGAGGCCGATTAGGGGTCCCCAGAGCCGATTAGGGGTCAATCAAATGTCACCCGGGACTGCGCGGGGCCAAGCCCTAGTTTAACCCTACGTAGACGCGCATTTGGCCCGAACTTCGGCCAACTCGGGCGAAGTTGCAGCTAAATTTTGATGTTCGAGATACGCACGAACTCTCGCAGCACTTCGATTACGTCTTTATTTGTCACTCGTTTACATTATAGTAATTTAAGTGACAGAATCGAGCGATTCGTGAGATTTCTACGCGAGAGTAATGCGCAGGCCACGATGTCTCTGCCGTGTGCGATATATATGTGCGTGAATGATTGCGCCTGTGCCAGGAAGACTCTTGGCTACACGCGAGTGACGCCAAGCATATCACGTAACTAAGTACGAGTGGCTTATTGATAATATTGTTAGCGTTAAACTTAGTTTCGGCCCCAAAACGTATCCGAAGGCCTCTGCGCAACTGCCTATTGGCTCCTAAACGGCCCTAGGCAGGCGTTGTGAATCCCTGGCCCCTTGGTCCGGGGCAGGCCCCAAATGACCCTGCGGGAGTTCCGGTTTTGCCGACGAGCACATATCGCGAAGAACGTTTTGAGAGAATTTGAAGAGAGAGGAGTCCATCTTATACAATGGTCGCCGTTTTCTCCGGATCTAAATCCTATAGAAATGTTATAAGACGACATAAAAAATTGGATACAGAAGATGCATGAAGAGGAACGTTGTCGTACAATAAACTGCGCGAGGCGATAAAAGCTGCATAAAATGCTATTCCACAAACACGTCTTAACGAGTTGATAGATAGTATAAACGCTAGATGTCAGGCAGTTATAGACGCAAACGGGCAACAAACGTCGTATTGAGATATTTGGAGAGCTCTCCTACCTGTATAGTACTACGTAGGTGGATAAAACGCGGAGAAAAACACCCCTCTCCGCCACTTCCCAGGGGGCCCTGGTCTAGCGTCGGATTAACAATTAACTCCCCTAATACGAAGTAAGATTGGAAGATAGGCTCGAGCTTGGGACGGATGTGAGACGAAGCACGGGGTTGGGAAGTGCCCTCATAGGCCCGACTATCTACCCTCCACCAAGGGTAGTGTTGGTAGTAATGTTTCGCTTCTCCTGAAGAAAGATTTTCTTCTTCCTTCGAGTCTGGCGATAATCTTCTCCTTGGTCATCGTCCCCATGTTGGACTCTTTGGTGAATTGAGGGAGTGATGTGATGATGCACGTTGTGTGCGCCGTTCATTAATCGAGGTCACTCTCTGATCACGTTGCGTCGGTTTATATCCCCTGTTCATCTCCAACGGACTTGGACGAAATCTCATGGAGGACGTTTCGTCCCCTCCTCCGGGTGGAGACGTGCGAAGGGGTTCGCTCATCCTCATCATCGGCTGGACAGAGTGCGCGCTGGCGATGCTGTTCCTGTATGGCAGGCTGTATACCCGGATCCGGGTGAACCACTCCATGGGCCTGGACGACTGGGCCATGATCATAGCGTTTGTAAGTCGAGGCTGGTCCTGACAATGCCCCACGATCCTCGAGTCGGAGAAGAAGGAACGTCCTGATAGACAGCATTTAGTTGCTTGCCCTCATCTTTGTGTGCATCGCCACCCCCGAAGTCTACTACGGCACCGGCACCCACGTCTACTACCTGAACGCTCACCAACGCATCATGGCCATGAAGCTCAATTGGACGACCCAGGCCTTCCACATTATGAGTACCTGCTTCGGCAAGATCTCCATCGTGCTGTTCATCCTCCGCATCATCGGCAAAGGCATGAAGGTCCAGGTGTGGTGTCTGTGCCTGTTGGTCTCTAGCCTCTTTGTCATCAGCTTGATTTGCGTGGCCTTCATCTTCGCGCAGTGCCAGCCCGCGGAGGCGCTGTGGGATATGGCCGTGAAGGGGAAATGTTGGGACCCCAAGATCCAGCAGGGCTATGGGTATTTCACTGCGTGTAAGTGCGAATCCAGATACGGACGGATGCGCTGGGCTCGGACCCGAAGCTGACTTCCGAACAGCTTATTCGTCGTTCTCAGACGTGGTGCTAGCGGTATTCCCGACCACGGTTCTCTGGAACCTGCAGATGGAGAGAAGAATCAAGATCAGTTTAGCCTTTGTGATGGGTCTGGGCATATTGTAAGTTCTCTCCTCGAACCTTTGCTCGTCCAAGACTGACAGTCTGACCCACCTCCAGCGCCGCCGCAGCTTCCATCGTCAAGACATTCCAACTCAAAAGCCTCTCCGCCAGAGGCGACTCTACCTGTAACCCTCCCCCCTTGCCCCTCAAACCCCACCTTCCTCCTCCCCAGCTAACCCAACCTCCCAGTCGACACCGTCGACCTCGTCATCTGGATGATGTGAGTCCCCACCCTTCTCCCCCCCTCCCCTCTCTTTCCCCACCCCCCTTAAACCCACCCTCCCTCCCTCCCCACCCCCCACTAAACCCCCCTCTCAGGACCGAACAATTCATAATAATAATCGCCGCCTGCATCCCCCCCATGCGCCAACTCTTCATCTCCCTCTTCGACCGCACCACCCCCCGCACCACCCCCCGCAGCGGCGACCCCTCCCGCTACCACCCCCGCAGCTCCTACAAAATCACCGGCTCCAGCAGCCGCAACCCGTATCGCAGTTTCGATCCTAGTGATGATCTGCAGGCGCTGCAGCCTGTACCGCGGCGCGGCGATCCGACGGACGACAAGCAGGCGCACACGATCACGATGGCATACCCTGGACGAGCGGAGAAGGGAGGTGGTGGTATTGGGGGAGGTGGAGGTGGGATGAACAACCATTCGGGGGTGGTGGGTGGGCAGGGGGGCAGCGATGAGAGTGTGCTGCAGACGCGGAATATCACCGATATCACGAAGACGACCGAGGTGGATGTACAGTACCAGGATCGGGCGGGACCGAACGATGTGGATAGGATGGTGTAGGAAATACAGCTCACCACATATTCGTTCTTCGCGGACACTACCAATATGCATGTATCGATCTCTCGGTGCTGCGCTTCGTACTTTCCTAATACTAAACACAACGTATGTCTCGAGAGGTTTTCCGATATTCCGCATTTTCGGAAAACGAAAAAGTACTCCATAGCTCCAACTAGACGCTTCACCTTCTCCATCACGCTCTGAACCACACACTCGAATCGAATACCGCGAAAACCGAGAATTGCGCAATCGTCTTGTTGTTGTTGCATTCAATCTCCCCCCTCTCTTTGTAGCTCAACTTCCGGGCATTGGATCGCTGTTGGTTTGGGACTATGTTTGCTTTTCTGGCTTCCATCGCATTTTCTCTTGCGCCACCATCACCGCGGTCGTGTCATCTATTTGCTATGATCATTCCGCTTCTTGTGTCTTTGGTTTTTGGTATCTCCATCTCGCCCCTAGCACCATACCTTCATATAGGGAGAAGGAAGGGGGTGGAGACGACGGTGTAAAGAAGGATTGCGAGAGTTTGGTTTTTTTACGCTGGGGAATATAACCTCTTAACCGCCCAGCCAGCTTTTTCTCTATAGATCTAATCTATCGGCAATCACTCCCCCGCATATCTCATAAACCACCCCCCTCACCCCGTCCTCGAATTCTCAATGCCCAACACCAGAATATCCGTCGCCCCCACCTCCGTCAACCGATCCATCGCCCCCGCCACCTCCTTCTTAACCACCATACTACTAACCGCAACCCACTCCTCCCCGCCCCTCCCCCTCTCCTCTTCGCCCCTCTCCCTCTCCTCTCCACCCCTCTCACTCTCCCCCCCCCTCTCTCGGTCCAGCGCCGTGACAGTAGGCGCGCGCCGTCCAGGCGTGATCTTCGTGGCGTCGGGGAGCAGTCTTCGGGGGATGTTGTATTGGCAGAGGACGTAGCGCTGGGCGGTGATGACGCCTTTGATCCGGGAGGCGATGAGGGCGACGAGGGGGCGGTTGGAGGGGTGGGTGCTGGAGAGGAGGACGGCGGTGGAGGAGACGAGGGTGGCTATGGGGAGGAGGCCGGCGGCGCGCATGGTTTCGCCGGATTCTGGAGGAGGTGAGTGGGGGTGGGTGACGGTTTGGGTTCGGGGGAATGGGGGGAAATCAGAGAAGGGAAAGGTGGGTGGAGATTGAGAGGGTGGATAGAAGGGGGTGAGTGGATGTGGAGAAGGAAGGGAGAAGTAGACCGAAGAAGGGAGGAAGAAAAGTGGAAACGCACCGACTAAATCCACGACGCCATCCGCGCCCCCCAACGAGCAGGCAATCTCAACGCTGCCGCCCACATAATCAATCTCTGTTCTCAGTTTCCTTCGACCTGGCTCAGTGCTGTCTTCTTTCAACGCGCAAACTCCATCAGTACCATTAGCCACCGCCCCTCCCCTATCCCCCTCCTCTTCCGCCTCCAGCCTAGCGAAATATCTCTCGGTCAACCACTCAAAACTCGTCACCACCTCCTTCCCCACCAGCTGTCTCGGCTGCGTTATACTCCCTCGCTCCGGAACCTGCACCTGCAGCTTACACTTCCCAAACTCGAGATCCATCACCACCTCCATTTTCCTCCTCTTGCCTACGACGATCCCTTGCCCATGCTCTCCCAGCTCATCGTTCCCTCGCGATCCGTCTACCTCTCCATCTACACCTCCATCTCCGTGCCGTGGGGACGCTTCATACTCGAGTACCTGGTCCCAACCCGTGATTCCTAGATCTACACGACCCTTGGCGACGAAGCGCGGGATGTCAGCTGCGCCGAGGAAGACGAGCGCGATGGGGTGGTTGATGGCGAGGGCGATGTCGAGGCGCGGGGAGCGGTGGAATTGGATGTCGGCGCCTTCGAGGAGTTTGAGGGTTGGTTCGTTGAGGCGGCCTTCTGTGGGAAAAAATGTAATGTATTAGTGAGGGTTGGTGGGTTGGGAGTGAGAAGGGGGATTGGTAGGGCGTACTTTTAGGGACGGCGAACAAGAGACGGCCTTCTAGACTGAGAGGGATGTTAGTTGTAGGGGTAGACATGGGGGGTAAAGTGCGTGTAGAGAAGATGGAGGGTGCGAAGCTGCTGGTATGGCTAACTTTGCTTACTGATTTACGAGGTCCATAATGTTTGCGCCGTGAGCCCCAAACCTGGGCGCGGTGAGTCCGACCGGTGAAGAAGGGGAGGATGCGTCAATTGAAAGGCGTGAATGCCAGTGTGATTCAGTCTGTACAGTGAAGCTAGAAGGGTGCGATTGAGTGTCGGGGACGCTACATACAACGGTCAGAAAGAAATTAATTCTCCGAACAAAATCTGATATTCGAGTGCTCGCCTACAATGCCCGGCTATATCTCGGTCCACACCCCCACACTCACCCCCACTAGCCCAATCCACCCTAGCGCCCACCCAAGCCTTAAGCGAGAATCTCGAATTCCTCTTACTCAGCCCCAGCTGCATCCCACAACCAACAGCCCTTACATACACACACACCACCCCACCGCCCTCAAGCAACATCTCACATCTACACACAGCATATTCACAACCATGGATTCCAGCAAAGTCCCCGTTAAGCTCGTCAAAGTCACTCGTGTCCTCGGCCGCACTGGTAATTCTTTCCCCTCCCCTCCCCCCGCCTATTCTCTCTTCCTGCCTTTCCCGCGCATCTCCTCCCTCCCCATCCCATTCCCTCTTTCACCCTCCCCCAAGCCGTCCCCCTGCCCGCCTCCCCCACCCTCGCAACCCCCCTCCCAGTGCTTTGACCCTCAGCACTCCACATCAGCACCCCCACAAAAAGCTTCCCATCCGCTAACAAGCCCAGGCTCCCGCGGCGGCGTCACCCAAGTACGTGTTGAGTTCATGGATGACCAGTCGAGGAGTATTATTCGGAATGTTAAGGGGCCTGGTATGTGAGACCTTTCTTTGATGGGGGTTTGGGTGTGGAGGAGGGGGTGTGGTGGTGGTGGAGGGGGTTGAATAATATCGGGAGAAGAGAGGGGCAGATGAGGGTGGGAATATCGAGGGTGGGAAGAAGAATGAGAGAAGGAGGGAAGGAGGAGGGAGGTGGGAAGAGGAGGGGAGAGGAAGGGAGGAGAGGGAGGAGATGAATAACAGAAGGCTGATGTTTGCGTAATATAGTGCGCGAAGACGATATTCTGTGTCTGCTGGAGTCGGAGCGTGAGGCTAGGAGGTTGAGGTAGTGGGGGGAGTTGGGGAGGAAGTTCGCATGGGAAGCTAGTTGAGGGCGTGGGAAGAAGAGGGTTTGATGTGGGTTGCGTGCTAGATGGGTGCTAGAGGAAAATGGATGATACGAGATACGGTGTGCTTCTGTGAGCGAGTATACTTGTCTGTGTGCCTTGCGGGTTGTGCGCTGGCGACAAGCTGCTCCGCCTACTGTACATGCAGAGACCATTGTTGTAATTCTTGGTGTGATTTATCATCATACCATTCATGTCCAGGGTATCAATCCCTAACAACCATTCCTCGGTTTTCCCCATAACAACCAACACCACGCTCACATATATTCCGGCAAATCCTTCGGCTGAATCTCCCCCATCAAGATCCTTTGCACCGCCGTCAACAACGGAAACTCCCTTTCCTTGCCCCTCGCCCTCAAAAACGCATTCACATCCTTCGCCGTACTCGTCCCTTGCAGCATCTGCCCATTCAGCTCCTCCCTCTCAACCTGCTGGATACTGATCCCCCGCTCAATACTCATCTTCGCACAGCGGTAATTCCTGCCCCCGCTGCAGCTCGTGATCAGGTCCGCCACGCCCGCGCTCTCCTCCGTGAAGGTCGCCGTGTGCGCGCTGTTGCAAAAGAACATCTTGCCGAATTTCACCATCTCGAGCAGGCCGACGCGCATGACGGCCGCCTTGGCGTTGTCGCCCCAGCCGAGGCCGGCGACGAAGCCGGCGGCGAGGGCGACGATGTTTTTCAGGGCGCCGCCGAGGGAGACGCCGGCAACGTCGGAGACGACGGCGACGTGGAAGTAGGGCCGGTGGAAGAGGGTTTTGATGGTGTCGTGGTCGAGGGGGGGGAGGTCGGGCGGTTGGGCCGTGAGGCGGACTTTGGAGGTCTGGCCTTTGGAGTCTTTGTGTTCGGTGATTTGGGTGAGGTCTAGTTGCGAGGATCCTGGGGAGGGGCCTTTGGGTGTGGGGGCGCGGGAGTCCATGGGTGGAGGGTCGTAGGCGATGGTGGTTTCGGAGAATTTTTCTTGTGCGACTTCGTTGGCGATGTTGGCTCCGGAGAGGGCGCCGCAGTAGATGCCGAGTTTCTCGCCGATGGACTCGGAGAAGAGATGGACGTCTTTGCTGGAGACGTCGACGCCTTTGATGCAGGAGATGCCGCGGGCGTAGGGTAGGATGTGGCCTTTCATTTGGTCGCAGAGGCCGCCGATGAATTGGTGGGGGAGATTGAAGATTAGGATGCTGGCTCCTTCGACGGACTCTTCGAGGGAGGGTGTGGCGATGAGGTTTGAGGGGAGCGGAATGTCAGGGAGGTATTTGAAGTTTTCATGCTTGGGAACGTCAGCTCCAGAGTAGCTGGAACGAAGGAAGGACGAACGAAATGGTTGATCAGCCAAGTCAGCTTGTGTGGTTCGGTGGAGAACTTGGAGTCCGGGTCATAGTGCTTGGATGCCTTGGGAACTGTGTATTCTTCTTCATAGACCCCTTCGCGCAATTAGCACCACAATGTGCAAAGGCGAATACATCCTACACATCTTGACCTTCTCTTCGAACAGATCCGGGTGCTCTTTGGTGCACTCCGCGCATATCTTTGCAATTGCGCTTCCCCAGTTGCCTGAGCCGACGACGGTGACTCGATGTCTTTTCTCGTAGCCTCCTAACGAAGCCATAGTCGAATATGGGTGAGTAACTACAGCTTTGGAGGCTCGGAGAGTGTAGGCGCGAGGCGGGAACGAATTGGAGATGGAGGTAAGTCGGCGCAATGCTGTTACGAATAAGGAAGCTATGGCTACGACAGCGCTGTCCAAGCTAGCTGTAGCTTTTAAGGATACAGTTGAACCAATTGAGTGAGCAATTGCACAATCAAGATTCTCGATCCAGATTGTTGAGGTCGATGGTCATCGCGTGGCTTATCGGACGACAGCGGATCTGATATGATATGATAAGATAATGCAGCCCTGTTGCGACCCTGAAACGATGCCGAAGTAGAGAACAAAATACTTTCAAGCATTGAGATAATCGCATACAAGGGGAATGTGAATTGATTCGTAGTATAAAACACCCACTTCTAGATATCAAAAGACGTAGCGATACGGAATATGAAGCAAAGATTCTGACAGCGCGATCCACGTTACTCAGGTAAACCTTGGTCTCACAAGTCATTGATCAGTATGCTACATCTGTATTGTGTCTACCATTCTTCATTTACTCTGCCTGCCTCTACTACGATGCTGCATGCCTCGATCTCCAAAGTCGCAAGATCATTGCCGATCGCTCTTTCAAACCTGTTTGCTGCTTGCGCGGTGGGAAGAGCGCATCAGATTGCACCGTTTCAAGAAATCATAACACCTGTGGCGCTTTGCATCCAAGCGCTCTTTTGGCGCTCTTTGCGAGCGGTCCTGTGCAGCGACAACTTCATTGAGAAGCAGGCAATGCGATCTCCAACAGTGACTGATTCACTCCGAATCCCTCGCTTGATTCTGTTAATTTTCTTGAATATCATCTCGCACCGCCTCTGCTGTGATAGTACGTCGACCCATCCACGATGCGGCGACGTTGGCCGTTCGTCCTACTTCGTCTTCTCCTACTCCTCTCCTTCTCACCTGCGTCAGGCGATCCGCCACTTGACGACGAACCTCCCTCACTCTGGAGGTGGAAGTTCCAGCCTCTTTCAGGTAAAATCGGAATGATCTCACCCGTCAGCTCCACGGCCGAGCGTTCCATTGAGCTCTTTGAGTATGTCAAAAGCGACGCCCATGGCCGCGAACCTTTTTCTGGCCAAGCAGTGGCATATCATCTTGGGAGATTGGGTTTGGTGTTCAGGTCCGAGGGGCCAGGTGATCCGCCGTTGGTGTGGCCGGCCATTGAGATGTTCTGCCAGGATATGATAGATTATGCAGAGAGAGGAGCTCTACTACAAGTTGAAGGGCTACTGACAAACAACATCCATCCTGATTGGGCGATTTCTGTTGTTGTAAGGATATTTGGAGGAGGTTCGAGTGGCAATGAGATGGTTGTCCCTTGAATGCGAAAGCTTAGATGAACAGTCTGGAGCCTGCAGGTGAGGCAGGCAGATCCGAGGGCTTCTGATTTCTGGGACGAGTCCAAATTGTTTGCAAATGATGTATTCGGTGGGGACATGGTCTTGATTCAACAACGGACAAAGGAAGCATCATGTAGGCTCACCCGAAACACCAGCTATGAATTGGCTGTCATGCAGGTTACTTCTACTTTTTGCTCGCCTTACTAGGCACACTGGGTTTGGCTATGTGCGCTCATGTGTTTTGCTGGCCGTTCCAAGGACCTTTAGAGGAGCTTGAGCTACTCAGATTAGTCAATGATGCGTACACGTCTTGCGTGTTCGGATAGAGAGCGAATCGTCACAGCATTGCTCATCTCCTGGTGAATAGCTTAAGCATATTTGTGCTGCTTGCCAAAAAGAACCGGTTTGGGCGCGTGATACTTAAGCGTCAGCTCCACAACGGTTGTACTCCTCCGGAACAGGCTGAACATGATAGGTATAAGTATGTGGTGCTGACGAGACCAAAGGATGAGAAGCATAAGCCATTAAACTCTTTTCAAGCGAGGATCCAGGCTACGTTTCAATCCCCAGCCGACGCAGTGAGCCTCGCAGCTTCGAAATTAAGTCGTGCAGCTTCTTGCATCAAACTCGCCGCTTGCTGCATCAACCTGGCCGCTTCAACTCTGGCATGTTGCGGTGTAAGAGATTGTGGTGTGGTCCTCGGTGGTTGTGATGTAGCGACCTGCGACGACGGCCGCGGCTGGGCAGATGGCCTCTGTTGCCGAGCTCCTCCCGGGTTTGGTCGCCCTTGGGGAGGCTCGATGGAACGATTCGGTGGAAAAGGACCTCTTGGAACGACGGACTGCTGCGCGCTGCTCGACGGCTGCTCTTCGTTATTCGGGAAGTTCGGCGCATCATCTCCAAGTATCGGTTCCAGACCGAAGGTGCCTTGGAAATTCCGAAGTTGGTCAGGAGGCAGGTTTGGAGCGTAAGCAGCGGTGGATAGCTGGTTTTGGGTCATAGCGGCATCTTGATTCTGTGCTTCGCCGTTGGCTTTCTGAGGGCAATTCTTCCGATTGTGGCCGGTCTGAAAGCATACTAAGCAGCGACTCCTCCGTCTTGGACGCTCTTCACTACTGGAATCATCATCATCATCACCATCTTGCTCGGCATCGGCGTCTGCCGGGCGCTGCGGACACCTTCTGCTGGAGTGGCCGAATTGATGACAATGCCGACATGGTTTCCTGCATAAGACCTGCCGTACCTTCTGAGCCTGACGGTGCAGAAGTCGTTGACCGTACTTCTTCTCGACAGCGTCAATGATGGCATTGGGTCGTGTCTGCTTATTGATGTCGAGAAGCTGTGGCACCATTTTGATGAGAAAGGAGAGTCGGGCCACTTCGGAACGTTTGACATGCTGGTTGACAGGCTGACCCGAGCTGGGGCCTGAGGAGGCGACGCATGTATGAGTGCCCTCGACAGTAGTCACGCGAGCAGCGTGGAGCTTGATGTTGTAGTTGACTCTGATACGGAAGGGGCAGTCTGGACTACTTCTGCAGCCAGCACGAACGCGTTGCTTGTCACTGTCGAGAATGTGTGGTGTGAAATTCGCTTCGACAGCCCATTCACGTAAGGCGTCCTTGAAGTCAGCGAGGGTTGTGAAGCGTTGATCTTCCACTATCGGAGGCATTGTTCATCTATCAGACCAGGAGAATGAGCAGCATATAATTTCCGATCAGCGGTTTCTAAGACTGGCTGGCATTGCTGGTCAGCTGCAGGTACCGTAACGGGGGAAGAATCTGACTCCAGCAATGAACAATGGAAGAACGCAGCAAAGAGTCAAGATCTCAAGCGCCGCCCAGACTCAGAGTTTGATGTTCACTTAGACAGCCTCTGGGCTGATGGGGAGAGCAGGTAGTGGAGGTCGATTGATGGAAGATGGTATTTACTTCATGGAGCAGATGTGGCATCGAAGGTCTTCTCCAGGCGGCATCTCGGGAAAACGTTGTTGCGGCGCCTTACTTTAATCGGGAAAAAGAGCGCCGTACCTGCATCCAAGAACTCGCCGAAGACATCGCGACTTCCATTTGTTGCTGTTGTCCCTGGCAGCGCCTTCGATGACGCTTGAAAGGATGGAGCGCGACTTGTGTACATATCTTTGCTTGTTGGTCGTCTCTCAAATGTCCCAAAACTCCTAATACTACTGCCACCAGCGCCGACCTTTCTCTGCTTACCCTTCACTGTTGCTTGAAAGTCTACTATCCTTCCCATTGGCATATCGACTATGGCTCGCTCAGAGAGCAATGCACCGCGGGCGGTGTACTTACTGCCACTGACTGACACCGGCGCTCCGGATGTGCCTGGAGAATACATCTACCTCCCACCACCTACAAACCCTCCATACTCGATCCGCTTTGTCATTGATGGAGCGTCTTCAATTTGCCGGCATGGCTCGTTACACGTTAACGTGCCCGAATACGGCCAATGTTTCAATCGCCAAAAGTATCATGAGTACCCACTTCATCCGGTCTTTAACAACGGACTCACCATCGACATTCCCATCCATTGTGCCGGTGCCTTCGCCTTCTACACCACCTACACGCCCCTACCAGACTTCTCCATCTTCCTAGGAGAACCACCTTGTATCGAACCCACCAAATCAGCTACCTACTACATCGACATCTGCCCGAGTCTCACCCTCAATGACAAGCTCCTACCGCTTGACTCACTGTCTGTCTTCTCGATCATTCCCAAGTTCATGGGTCGATATCCGGATGACTGGGACAAGCATCTCCAAGGCATTGGTCGCCGGAATTACAATATGATTCATTTCACACCGGTGTCGGAGAGAGGGAACTCTGATTCACCCTACAGCATCTATGACCAATTGACCTTTGACCCTTTGAGTTTTCCCAACGGCGAGAAGGATATTGCACACATGATAAGCAAGATGGAGAAGGACTATGGTCTACTTGGCTTGACCGATGTCGTGTGGAACCATACTGCCAACAACAGCAAGTGGCTGGAGCAGCATCCAGAAGCTGGATACAACCTCGTGACAGCTCCCCACCTCGAACCTGCTCTAGAATTGGACAATGCTCTAATGCAATACGGTCGAGACCTTGGCTCGCTCGGTCTTCCCACTTCAATCGGTACCATGGATGACCTTCAGCGGTGTGTTGATGAGATCAAAGAACACGTTCTGCGAAGGATTAGGCTCTGGGAGTATTACATCGTCGATGTTGGCAGCAACGCGAGAGCGGCAGTCGAAGCTTGGGCGGCTGGCAATATACCTTCTCAACAGACTGGTTTTAGTGATTCTGCTATCGGCGGGCTGGAGGGCGTCAAAAGTTGGTCACTTGAACAACGGGCAGGATTTCTGCTGGCGAATAGATTCTCTGGTGCTGGTCAGATGGGAGGTCGTTTCGCTCGTAGAACGAATCCTAAGGTAGGTGCTGCACTACTCACAGCCATCCACGGACGATATGACTCCGAAAAGCATGGTGCCCCAGACCGCGGTATTACGCTAAGTACTATGAGCAAGACTCTGGATGAGCTTAACCTGCAATTCTACCGAGAATACGATGCAGACGTTGCCATGATATTACAGCAGGTCAAGGATCGGGTTCGATATCTGCGAGTAGACGAGAACGGTCCAAGACAAGGCACTGTGACTGCGAAACATCCATTTGTCGAATCTTACTTTATTACTCTCCCCAAAAATAAAACCACCGAGTGCCATAGTTCTAGAAATCTCTCTCTGGTGTGCAACGGCTGGGTATGGGCGGCCGATGCTATGAAAGACAACGCTGGCCCAGACTCGCGAGCGTATCTTCGCAGAGAAGTGATCATCTGGAGTGATTGTGTTAAGCTTCGATACGGTAAAAGTCCGGAGGAAAACCCCTTTCTGTGGGACCTCATGACTCGATATTCCCAGCTAATGGCGAAATACTTCGCTGGCTTCCGGATCGATAATTGTCATTCCACTCCGTTGCATGTAGCTGAGTACCTCCTGGACAAGGCTCGCGAGGTCAGGCCCAATCTTGCAGTCTTCGCTGAGCTCTTCACTGGAGATGAGAAAATGGACTACGTTTTCGTCAAGCGCCTCGGCCTTAGTGCATTGATTAGGGAAGCTATGCAATCTTGGAGTACTGCCGAGACCAGCAGGCTTGTGCATATGCACGGTGGGCGGCCCATTGGCAGCTTTGAACTTGACAAAACCTCTGGTGGTGAGAGCGTCTGTAACGCGGTTCCTCAGACCAACGGTGTCAATGGAGTGTCTGCGCCAAAAGCCGAGATCATCCATAGCATTCGGCAAAGTCCGGTTCATGCCCTGTTCATGGACTGCTCGCATGATAACGAGGTACCTGCCCAGAAGCGTGATGCCAGAGATACGCTTCCGAATGCTGCTCTGGTAAGCATGTGTGCTAGCGCTACAGGTAGCGTCATGGGCTATGATGAGATTTATCCTTTGCATATCGAAATCGTGAATGAGAAACGACTTTACGACTCCCCTTATTCCGGCGGCGACGTTCTCGAAAAGGGTGGCAAAGCAGGTGTTGGCGGTATCAAGGCAATACTTAACGAGATACATACGATGATGGGCCAGGAAGGATATGACGAAACCTTCGTTCATCATGAAGGCGAATATATCACTATTCACCGCCTTCATCCTCAATCAAGGAAAGGCTACTTCCTGGCCGCGCATACGGCATTCCCTGGATATGGAGATGGTCATGGGACATTGACACCCGTGCACTTAGCAGAAACAAAGGCAAAGCTTCTCGGATGCTGGAAACTTGAGGTTGACGTGTCCGATGCTACCAAGGCAATCATCGCCGAAGACCAGAAGCTGTTGAGGGGCCTTCCAAGTACTGCGTCAGACATCTCAAACGTTGGTATTGAGCAGAAGCCGGATGAAACGGTACTAACAATGCCGAATGAGTTCCCTCCTGGCAGTATAGCTCTCTTCGAAACATGGATACCTGGCGTGGAACACTCAGAGGGGCTCGATAGCTTTGCCACGGGTGGCGCCGAAGAAGCCTTTGGAAGCCTCAGCATGGTCGATCTCAATTTCGTGCTGTACAGATGCGAGCCAGAGGAGCATGACTTGATGGGTGGCGATGATGGCGTTTACAATATTCCAGGCCATGGCACGCTGGTGTACGCAGGTTTGCAAGGCTGGTGGAGCGTTCTGAACGATGTTATCCGAAACAATGATCTAGGCCATCCGATCTGCAAGCATCTTCGACAAGGACGATGGGCGCTTGACTGGATCGTAAGTCGGCTTCAACGCATGAGCAAGCGTACAGGGCACTCGGCTCTACAAAAGCCAGCAATTTGGTTCACAGCACGGTTCGAAGCGATAGGGAAGGTACCTAACTTCTTACTTCCAAGATACTTTGCTCTGGTCATTCAAACGGCTTACGAGGCTGCTTGGCAACGTGGCATATTCCTCATGAGCGATATCATCAAGCATGGACAGGGCTTCTTGCAGAGCTTGGCCATGGTCAGCATTCAGCAAACAGGCTACATGAATTCCGCATCACTTTGGCCGAAGAAGAGCGTTCCTTGTTTGGCTGCCGGTCTACCGCACTTCTCCAGCGATTGGGCACGGTGCTGGGGCCGGGACGTATCTATCTCTTTGCGAGGCTTGTACCTTGTCACTGGTCGATGGCAAGATGCCAAGGAGCATATTATAGCTTTTGCAAGTGTGCTAAAGCATGGAATGATCCCCAACCTATTGAGCGGCGGGAAGCTGCCCAGATACAACTCGAGAGACTCGATCTGGTTTTTCCTGCAGTGCATACAAGATTACACCAAGATGATCCCAGAGGGTGTTGACATTCTGAAAGCGAAGGTGCTGAGGCGTTTTCTCCGGTACGATGACACCTATCTTGATTACGACGACCCCAGAGCGTATTCCAAGGAGTCGTCAATTGAAGAGATCATCCAAGAAGCCATGCAACGACACGCGACTGGTCTTTCTTTCCGAGAAGCCAACGCCGGTCCTGCTTTGGACATGCAGATGAAGTCCGAGGGGTTCAATATCGATATCCATGTCGACTGGGAGACCGGGCTGATCTTTGGAGGGAACCAAAATAATTGCGGAACATGGATGGATAAGATGGGGGAAAGCGATAAAGCTGGCAGTAAAGGGATCCCTGGTACACCAAGAGATGGTGCAGCAATCGAAATCACTGGTCTCCTCTACAGCACGCTCGTCTGGTTAGCGGATCTACACAAAACAGGCAAATACTCATTCAGTGGCGTCAAAACCTCTCAAGGCTCAAACATCACCTGGCAAGACTGGTCATCCCTCATCTCCACCAACTTCGAACGCTGCTACTACATTCCCCTCGACCCTAAGAATGACTCCCTGTACGACCTTAACTCTGCAATAGTCAACCGCCGCGGCATCTACAAAGACTTGTATCGCTCCGGCAAAGAATATGAAGACTACCAACTCCGCCCCAACTTTCCTGTCGCCATGACCGTCGCCCCGACCCTCTTTGACCCTACAAACGCTCTCAACGCCCTCTCACTCGCAGACTCCGTCCTCCGTGGCCCGACCGGCATGGCTACGCTCGACCCGTCGGATCTGAAATACAGACCATACTACAACAACTCCGAAGACAGCGCCGATTTCGCGACGGCGAAAGGGCGGAATTATCATCAAGGACCGGAGTGGCTTTGGCCGACAGGATTCTTTCTGAGGGCGTTGCTGAAGTTTGATCTGATGAGGAGAGAAACGAAGGAAGAGCGGGTGGAGGCGATGATGCAGATTATGAGGAGGCTAGAGGGGTGCAAGAAGGCTATTCAGGAGAGTCCGTGGAGGGGATTGACGGAGCTGAAGAATCGGAATGGGGAGTATTGTGGTGATTCGGTATGTCCTAATCTTTACTATCTTCGTATATGGGAGAAAGAAGGCTATGTGGGAAATCGGCAATCAATAGGGACTCGGGCTAACAACTGGCAGTCTCCAACGCAGGCTTGGTCGGCGGCGTGTATCATTGACTTGTTCTATGATGCCAAGGAACTGTCGATAGAGTGATGAGCATACGCGACAAACGGGAGGATACAGAAAAGCGAGATGCTGAACGAGCCGCACAGGCATAGAGCTAGACGACGGATAGAAAGTATAGACTAGACTATACATACACCGCGTCAAACATCGCATTACACCTAGACAGCGAGTCTCTCACAACAAACGCGCCCAGCGCATATCTATATCCGCCCCCAGACCCCGTCTCCGCAGTACCCCAGATCTCCTCTCCCACGAGTAGACGCCCCCGCTCCTACCCTTTCCCCATCATCCCCCTCCACCGTTTCTCATCTCGCGCATCACCCATCTTCGCTCAATCAAGCAAGCTCATACCTCCCCTCAACAACCCATTCCTGTCCCATTAACCCTCTGCTTCTCGTCCTGGAGCTCTGAAGCAGCGGCGCGTTGTCGTCGTCGGAGAGGTGTTCGTGGAAGCGGGAGGGGCGGGGCGCGTGTGGCGGTCGGGGGGGTTGATGTCGTGGGAGGGGAGTGAGGAATGTTGTTGGTGGAGGAGGAGGGGTGTTGCTTGTAAGAGGGCGGGAGGGAAG